>Ga0105044_10000456_pt1 | contig 50108 bp, 32 predicted proteins | sample MAT01_FD_78092 | JGI IMG/M metagenome (GOLD analysis project Ga0105044, IMG submission 78092) | Freshwater microbial communities from Lake Fryxell liftoff mats and glacier meltwater in Antarctica - MAT-01 | ecosystem: Environmental > Aquatic > Freshwater > Ice > Liftoff microbial mat | place...
AAAGAAGGAAAGGCGATTTTTGCTAAAGAATTACTTAGCAAATATGAGATTTCAAGTGGTCCAGCACTCGCTTCGGCAATTAAATCTCTGAAAGACAAAGGGATCCTTGATGAACAGGGAACCAGTAAAGGATCTGTCACGTTCGATGACCCTCTCTTTGCGTTCTGGCTCAAAACTCTCTAATAGTTTTATCTACTCAATTCCAAAATTACTTAGTTAATTCATGGACCTGGTCCTCTTGACACTAAGTTAATTTCTATTCAGAATATAAAGTATTTTTCTATTAGAGGAGATTTTAGATGCAGGCAAGTGGTTTAACCTCAGAAACTCAGGTTTTAGAATTCAAATGGAATAAAGTAACTTCTGAGTTACGTCATTTTAGAAAATTTTCAGAGATTTGCAGCAAAGATAAGGGCTCTTTTTCGATTGATGGAGCAGCAGGACGTCTTATTTCTGGGAGCGGACAGTTTTCCGCTGGCCATTTGCTTCTAATATCTAATAAAATCCAGGGTGCAGCTAGTGGCGCACTCGGTCGAATGACTATCATAAAACCAATTATTGTAGATTTGAGGAAAGAACCTCACGGATTTATTAATGATTTACCTGTGACATGTATTTCCAATAAAAGCGAAGAATTTTCAGAAATTGACAAAGAAGAGAGGCAGCAATTCAATGCAATTTTAAGCAGAACAATCCCCAATAAAAGAGGAAAACCTATTGAAGTTTTGAGTAGTAATACAGAGCGATCTTTAGTTGAAAAAAATGAACTTCAGTATGTACGAATCCCTGTTAAAGATCACTGTCGTCCTTCAGACGCTTCGGTAGATGACTTTTTATCTTTAATAAAGAATAATCCTAAGTCATGGCTGCATGTTCATTGTCATGTGGGTAAAGGTAGAACGACAACTTTCTTGGCGATTTATGATATGTTTTATAACGCCAAAAAAGTGAGTTTCGATGACATCTTAGCTCGACAACTAGCCATTGATGGTGCAGACCTGAAAGAAACTTCAGGTGCACATAGCAAAAGGGCCACCAAGCGCCTTATTTTTTTAAGAAAATTTTATAAATATTGTCGAAATGCCGATCTTGAAAGTATCTCATGGTCGGAATGGTGTCAAAAAAAATCAAACGGATGAATACTTAATTTGAGGCAAATATGAACTTTCTCTTAAAATATATCTTGATTGTTTGCTTGATTAAAACTTCGCTCGGCGCTGTTCAAGTTGAGACTTTTTATGGTTCTCTTGAAGTCAATGAGCCAATTCTCATAGAGCTTATAGAAAGCCCAAGTTTTCAAAGGCTTAAACAGATTCACCAGTATGGTGTGGCTTATTACACTACGCACACAGAAGAATACACGCGCTATGATCACTGTTTAGGGGTCCTTGCCATTCTCCGTCTGAAGAATGCATCCCTTGAAGAACAAATCGCTGGTTTACTTCATGACGTATCGCATACTATTTTCTCGCATGTCGGTGATTGGATTTTTGGCAAGCAGCACAGAGAAAGTGATTATCAAACAAGTATCCATAGTCTTTTTTTAGAACGTTATGGATTGGCAGATATTCTTAAGAAATACGACCTTTCGGTTGAACAAATATTGCCTTTAGAGCAAATCTTCCCGATGCTCGAGCAGAAGTGTCCTGCTTTGTGTGCAGATCGAATTGACTATAATATCCAAGGAGCCTACTACCAAAACTTTTTGACTTATGCTGAAGCTATGGAACTGGTTAAAGATCTGCAATTCATTGATGGGGATTGGGTCAGCACAATGCCCGCGCTGATGACTAAATTAGCCCGGTTTCCGCTGATGATGTCGCAGAATTGTTGGAGCAGTGCGGAGAATCATATTAGTTCCGAATGGCTTGCTAGGGCTATTTTAAGAGGAGTGGATTTGGGGTATCTCAATGATGAAGATATCCATTATGGAACTGATCAAGCAGTTTGGAACCTCCTTTTAGAGTGCAAGGATCAAACTATTCAAAAACTAATGCATATGGTGCTTCATACTCATTCATACTTTGAATTTGTGGATGCATCCAATGCGGATTTAAGTATTAAAGGTAAATTTCGTGGAATTGACCCCCTAATTCTATGTGAAGGTCAAAAGGTCCCTTTAACTTTAATCGATGAAGCATTTTACTGCGAGTACCGTAGTGTGAAGCAAAAAATGGAAGAAGGTTGGAGCGTACGTATCTATGAACCGGTAGAAATTTTAAGTGATTTCCTATAGGAAAAATTCTCAATGCCCTGTATAAAAAATATTATCGAAACAAAATACTTAGGGGCCAAGAATGATGAAAGCTATTGTTGTCAGCCAATATGGAGGGCCAGAAGTTCTGCAGCTCCAAGATGTAGAGGTTGGGAAACCTGAAAAAGATCAAGTACGAGTCCGGTTGGAAGCTACGGGAGTGAATTTTGTAGAGATCTACCAACGTCGTGGAACTTATTCAAAAAAGCTACCATATATTCCCGGATCTGAAGCTGCAGGTGTAGTAGAGGCTATTGGAGAAGAGGTTTCTTTATTTAAGGTCGGAGATCGTGTGGCCTATGTTCACCAATCGGGAGCTTATGCTGAGTCAAGTTTGGTCGCAGAGGATAGTTTAATTCCATTACCGCCCGATTTTTCTTTTGAACAAGGGGCTGCCTTTCCACTTCAAGGGATGACTGCACATTATCTTTTACATGAATTTCGCAAACCCAAACCTGGTGATGTGGTTTTAATTCATGCAGCAGCTGGGGGAATGGGTCTGCTGCTTGTGCAATGGGCGCGACATTTAGGCGCTCGTGTAATTGGGACTGTGTCAACAGAAGCCAAAGCTCAAGCAGCTCGTGAAGCGGGTGCGACAGATATTATTCTTTATACTAAACAGAATTTTGCTGAAGAAACTCAGCGATTGACAAGTGGGCATGGGGCGGATTTGATTATTGATGGCGTTGGTAAAACCACCTTTGCAGGTAACTTAGACGCTGCCGCTCGCCGCGGAAACATTGTAATTTATGGAGCTGCCAGCGGTCCGGCTGATCCAATCCTTCCAAATGCCCTAATGGCTCGTTCGCTTACGGTCTCAGGGGGAAGTTTGTATAACTATATTCTCACGCGCAACGAAATGTTAACTCGAGCTGAAGCAGTGATTAAAGGCATACAAGAAGGGTGGTTGAAGTTAAAAATTGATAAAGTCATTCCATTAGCACAAGCTGCTGAAGCCCATCGATTGCTGGAAAATCGACAAGTTATTGGAAAAGTTGTTTTGAAGATCAGATAATTTTTTTTGATGAAATTATTATCTCCATTCCAGTGTATGTTTATTGCTGATCGGGGGGAGGTTGATCTTTTCTTCTTCTCTATGTTTTAGAAAAAGTTGTTCTTGGAGGTTTTCCCATTCTTGGGCTTTGCTCTTAGAAGGAATGAGTGTTTTGTAACCCATATTAAAGCATTTTTCTCCACATTTTGGACACAGCGGTTCTTTCTGATCCTTTCGACGCAAAGTGACACGGCACTCAAAGCAAACCCAAGTTATAGTACTCATATTGAAATAATGCTTTGTTAAAAAGTTATTAAATAGATAAAAATCTGAATTTTTGATTTCTTTCCTATAATGAAGAGGCTTTTCTCGCAATCTTTGCAAAGCAGATATTGATTTCTTTGGAATGCGAATTTTCAAGTTTGAGATTGTTTTTTTGCACAAGCAGCTATGGATCCTTTAAGAGTTCAGAGAAAAGCGACTGAACTCTCTTAATCTTACATAACCAAAGTTTGCCACAAAGCAATAGCAGCACCGGTTGGATCTACAATGACGCCAAGCCCATATCACCTGCTTGGTCGCAGGTTTTAGAATGGATGCCCCATTTTTCGTGGCTTTCTCTAGAGTCTAAATTCTCAACTAAAATATAAGCCATCCAAAGGGGTGGAATTTGATTTTCAAGATCTTTAGAAATGGACCATATGCCAGCGAATTCCTTGTCATTTGCTTTGATCAAAGTGTAGGTTACGTCACCTGTAACATTATCTGAAAATTGCCATCCAAATACTTTTCCATAAAAATCTTTCCCAGCTTGAACATTTGATGTCGCTAATTCATTCCAGCAAAATTCACCAATCTGGGTAGATTAGTCATAATTTCCTTTGAAAGTTTAAATAAAGATGTTGATGTAGCTCAATAGGCTTTTCAAATAAAGAAAAATATACGTTGCCATGAATCAGGTCAAGGGTATTTTTAATTGGATGAAAAAAAAAGTGCAATATGCTATCAAAATTTCGACAAAAAAACAATAGCGCAGAAATTTTTACGCACCAAAGGGGAATAATCCTATGCAAAGTTGGACTGAATTTTCATTTATTTTAAAACCCTCTTCCATTGGTGGGATTGGAGTTTTTGCGACTCACGACATTTCGATTGGTACGCGGGTTTTCTCAGGGAATTTTACATCGCGTAAAGTGCAGATAAAAGATGTGCATCCAGATTTTCTTAAATACTGCATTTATGTGAATGACAACGAATGTTTAAGCCCTGAACGTTTTGACCACATGCAAATTGGGTGGTATCTAAATCATTCTGATAAACCAAACATTGCAAAAAATTCAGAAGGTTTAGTTCTAGCGGTTCGAGATATCAAGGCTGGTGACGAGATTTTCTGTGATTACAATCAACTAAACGAACCTGATCATTTAAAAGAAGCGTATTATTGGCAGCCAAAAAACAACTAGATTGACCTAAAATTTTTCATCGATCCAGTCCAGCAGTAAGTGGTCCATCCATTGGAACTTCCAAGCGTGCCTTGTTCGACCTAAAAAACCCATGTGGCTGCCGTATTCTGTTGTCCAGAAGTGGACATGATTGGACGAAGGAATATCTTTAAGTCCCCCTAGCGGTACAAATGGATCATCTTCAGCGCAGATCAGGTGGCTTGTGACGCGAATTTTACTCAAAAAATTTTTACAGCTGCAACTTCGATAATAATCTTGAGCGCCGCTAAATCCCCATATAGGACCTGTGACTTTGTCATCGAATTCATAGATTGAGTTAAATTTTTGGGTGATCCAGGAACTCGCTTGCTTAAAAATATTTTTAAGGTAGTACTGGTGGTAGAGGCGGTACTTGCTTTGCTGGATGGAAAGAACAGTTTGTTCAAGATCAAAAGGGGGGCATACAGCGATGAATGTTTTAACAAGTGTTTCGGCATCTGACCCAAGTTCGCCAGCTAATTTTAATGCAGTATTGCCACCTAGGGAAAACCCAATGACAGTAATCTCTGAATGGGGAGATTCTTTTTTCAAGGCTTGAAGGACTTTTAATAAATCATCACTGTTACCAGCACTATAAGGCAATTTTGAAAAGCCCTTGCCTGAACCGCAGCCCCTTAGATTTATTCTAACGACCTTACTTCCTCTTTTGTATAGCTTGCGTGCCATGCGAATCATATATCTAGAGGTATGACTGCCTCCTAGCCCATGAATCAAGGCAATCGTTTTATGATTCTCTTTCCATGTGGGCGGGATGGAGACTTCGCAAGAAAGTTTATCTCCATTTCCAATATCCACAAACCATTGTTTAGAAGGAGGTGCTCTACCAGTAGGAATGTAAGCAGAGATAATCATTTGAAGATGCTTAGAAGATAGGCCGAAAAGAGGTTGAAATTTGAGTTTTTTAACTTTATCTATTAATCCTGTCATAACTCTTTTGCCTGTCTAGATTTCTTTGTGATGCACTTACTATTATACCAGATTAAATTTAAAATTGAAATAGGAGCGAAAATGTGAGCTGGAAAATTGAATGAATTTTTCGTTTTTTTTTCTATAATCTCCACATGCTCTTAGAAAAATGTCAAAAAAAAGCAAAAATAGTGCTCTTCGATATTTCAAGGTGAATAGATGAAAAGATTTATCAATAAAAATGTCCTGATTACTGGCGCTGCCTCTGGGATTGGTTATGCGGCTGCCACACGTATTGCAAGTGAGGGTGGAAATCTAGCTTTATTAGATATAAATTTCGATAAGCTGGAGCAAGCGGCAAAAGAATTAAGTGAGAAATATGGTGTAAAAGTTGTTTATGAAAAATGTAATGTGGCGAATTTTGAAGAAGTAAAGACTGCCATAGATATTTCTTGCGAACAACTGGGTGGAATTCAAGCTCTAAGCCATAATGCAGGGATATTACGCTGTTACAACACGCATGAAATGACTTTAGAGCAATGGGATGAAGTGATATCGGTTAATTTGACTGGAACTTTTAATGTGAATCGACACGCCCTTATGCATTTATTAAAAAATAAACATAGTTATATAGTCAATACTTCTTCAATCGCGGCCTATTATCGCCATCCATGGATGAGTGCTTATTCAGCGGCCAAGGGGGCCATTAAATCTTTTACTCGTTCATTATTTATTGAGTATGCTCAACAAGGTTTGCGGGCGAATTGTGTGTTACCAGGGAGCATCGATACTCCCTTAGCTCGTTCTTTTCAAATTCCTGCAGGAGCTGATCCGCAACTTTTAAAATCTCTAGTGCCATTTGAGAAAGCGACATTGGTTTCTCCTGAAAGTGTGGCGGCAGCAATTGCCTTTTTGTCCTCAGATGACGCTTTCCACATTAACGGGACAGAAATCTCTATTGATGGTGGAAAAATATAAAATATCGAAATTTCGATTTCATCAGTGTGATGACTGCTAATTCTTGTGCGATCTCAAATTCAGAAGATAAAGTCTCTTAATGAGTTGTATTAATTGATGGATAAAAAACTCAATCTAAAGATTAAGAGGGAAGAATGGTATGCCGTAATCCTTTCATTTATCTATTATTTCAGTATCCTTGCTGCTTACTACGTGATGAGGCCGATCCGCGATCAGTTAGCTGTTGAAGTAGGTTCAGCACAATTGCCAAAGTTTTTTGCGATCACTTTTGTGGTCACATTGTTTCTCACACAGATGTTTGCATGGGTAGTGTCGCGTTGGCCTCGCCGCATCGTCATGCCTATAGTCTATCTCTTCTTTATTGCTTGTCAGCTCGCTTTTATACCTCTTTGGAATGATCGCAGTCTGCTTTCAGTGCAAAATCTCGGACTCATTTTTTTTGTATGGGTGAGTGTATTTAATTTATTCGTGGTTTCCGTTTTTTGGAGTTTTATGACTGATCTCTGGAGTGTTGATCAAGCCAGACGTCTGTTTCCGATTATCGCAATAGGAGGGACAGTTGGAGCTATAATGGGTCCGATCACTACAAGGAGCTTAGCTGAAGTCATTGGTCTGGCACCCTTATTAGTGGTTTCTGTGACATTATTATTGGGGGCTATAGTATGCATCGTCCTTATTGGAAATTGGGCTCATCAATATGGCGCAAATCGCAATAAAGGCAGCAGCGAAACGGCTATTGGCGGCAGCATGATAGATGGTCTAAAACAAATTTTTGTTAATTCCTTCATCGGTAATATGTCTTTAATGATGCTCCTAAGCGATGCGATCGGTACCATCGCCTATGTATTAGTGACAGACTACTCTGGTATGGCTTATCCCAACAATGCGATTGCTCAGACGCGCTTTGCAGCAAATATGGACTTATCCTCAAATCTCATTCAAATTGTGCTTCAGCTGACAGTGACTCGCTGGCTTTTGGTTCGCTACGGAGCTGGCCTAGTGTTTGCACTTTGTGCTGGTATCATCGTGTTATTAAGTTTAGCAGTGTCACTAACCTACGATCCTTATGTTCCAATTTTAGGCGTATTTCCTATTGTGGCGTTGGTTTTAATTATTACGCGCGCACTTTCTCACAGTATGATTCAATCTGCCCGTGAAACGCTTTATACTCTTGTGCCGCGAGATCTCCGTTATAAGGGTAAGAATGCTGTGGATACAGTCGTATGGCGTGCAGGCGACGTTGTTTCATTGTTATCAATCAGTGGATTTCGATCTCTGGGGGTGAATGTGGCTGGATTTGGGATAATTGGCGGAATATTAGCAGCGACTTCGGGGTGGATTGGTTGGCGCTTGGCAAATCGCGTGGAAAAAAGGGATTTTGAAAAGGGAGATGGCGATGAAACGAAGCTTTCGAGTTAGTTGATGTAACAATTAGCGGTTTTATGTCTGCATTAAAAGGAAAAACAATAGTAATCACAGGTGGAAGCCGCGGAATTGGCCAGGCAATTGCCTTGCGCTATGCTGCAGCTGAAGCAAATGTTGTCATTTTGAGCAAAGACTTACCTGCAAATATTTTGGAGAATGTTCAGATCATTTTTTTACAGATGAAGTTCTCTTTAAAGAAGCTGGTGTGGTGGATTTTTCTCATTATGCGGTGGATTTGAGAGAACCATTAATGCAGGCTCTATTCATTCCGAGTAATAGTCAGGGAGAGGCGATATCGCAAAACTCGTTTCTTCAAAATTGTGCAAACCCGAAGACTTAAATTCCGGTAAAAAAAAATCACATGGATATTGAAAGATGGATTCTCTAAAAGCTGCTCATGCCGATTTACTCCTAGCGGATAAACTCATCTATAAACCCATGGGTTTGGCTATTCAGAATTTAAATGTGAAGGATGAAAGTGTAGATTATGGAGCCGCTGAATTTGAAATCAATCATCGACTGGTCAAATTTCGTACAGGTAAAGTCACACCTACAAAAACAGGCCAGTTTGTGACTTTTTGGAAGCGGATTGGCAAAGGACCTATACTTCCTTATGATCTTGAAGATCTTTTTGATTTGCTAATAGTGAGTGTGCGTGCTAAAAATAATTTTGGCCAATTTATTTTTCCCAAAAATGTTTTATGCGAAAAAGGAATTGTGTCTAAGAATACCGTAGGGGGTAAGAGGGCGATGAGAATTTATCCGCCTTGGGATAAAACTGATAATAAACAGGCTATGAAAACACAAATTTGGCAATCACTTTATTTTTTCGAAATTCAAGGAAATTCGATAGTTGATTTTTCTTCCATACAAAATTTATTGAACGGGTAATTACAAGCATTTGAAAATAATCTTATAGGTGCTGCGCATGAAGATAACTTTTATCGGCCTTGGAAAAATGGGCTCAGCTATGGTGAGACGTTTGTTAGAAAAAAAATATGAGGTGACTGTTTTCAATAGAACTTCATCAAAAATGATTCCTCTGCAGCAACTAGGAGCAAAGCCAAGCCAATCTATTGCTCAAGCGGTATCCGAAGCAAATATTGTGATGACTTGTTTATTAAACGATCAAGCAGTTTTGGAAGTGACTGCAGAAATGGTTCCTCACATTCAAGCTAAAACAATTCATATTGGATTATCGACCATTTTACCTGATACTGCCCAAGCTGTTGAAGAACTCCATCAGAAGCAAGGTGGCCATTACATCTCCGCAACGGTTTTAGGGATCCCCAAGGTGGCGGATAAGGGGGAGTTGACGACTTTTTGTGCGGGCGCAGAAACCGATCTTGAGATTGCTATTCCAGTTTTAAAAGCTTTTTCAGGGCAAATTGTTCCTTTGGGTAAAGACATTAAAGCTCCCAATATAATGAAAATCTGCATGAACTACAGCTTGATTACCACTCTTGAACTTATTAGCGAACTTTACACTTTTGCAGAAAAAAGTGGGCTTGATACTGAAGTTGTCAAGCAAGGATTGCATCAAATTTATGGCCACCCCAGCTTTAAATTATACATTGATAAAATCCACGAGCGTAATTTCGATGATGTAAACTTTAATATGCTAGGTGGAAATAAAGATGTGAGTGTTTTTCAGGAAGCTTTTTCACGAGTGGGGGTAGCACCTGAGATTGGCAATATTGTTAAATCTCGAATTACTTCTGCACTGGCTCTAGGTATGAAAGATAAAGATTGGAGTAGCATTTATGAAATCATTCGAGCTCAATCAGGATTAAACTAAGAGATAAAAAATGGCAAATTCAGAGCTCGGAGAATGCCTAAATGGCAAAATAGCTATAATTACAGGGGCTGCTAGAGGAATTGGACGTGCCACTGCCATCGCCTTTGCAAAAGCTGGGGCAGATGTTGTGGGAATTGATATCTGTGCCCCAGTTTATCCCCGTTCGGGTGTAAAACCTGCAACTCCTGAAGATCTGGAGAAAACAGGAGAACTTGTCCGGGCCGAAGGTCGACGATGGTTTAAGGTCATTCAGGATCAAAGAAGTCTTTCAAGCCTGCAAGCCACCGCATTGCAAGTAGAAAATGAATTTGGTGGAATCGATATCGTTTTTGCCAATGCAGGGATTCAAGAATTCAGCCCTCTACTTGAAATGGATGATGCCGACTGGCAAATTCACCTTGATGTCAATTTGACAGGAACAGCAAATGTGATCCGAGCCTTTGCGCCATCTATTGTCAAAAGAGGCGGGGGGCGCATTATTGTGACTACATCAACTCAGGGAAGGCATGGAACAAAATATGGAGCGGCCTATTCCGCCTCGAAATGGGGAATCATAGGGCTGATGAAGTCTGCAGCCGCAGAGTTAGGAACTTATGGAATTACCGTGAATGCAGTTGTTCCTGGACTCATTAATACACCTCTTACACGTCATGAAGAACGTTATGCTCAAGTGATTGAAGACGCAGGAAGACAACCGAAAGGGGATAATACTGATGAAGAAACGGCAAAGAAGATTTTGATTGCTAAAACGCCTCTATCTGTTCCATGGATTGAACCTAAAGATGTTGCGTCCGTTGTATTGTTTCTTGCATCTGATGCCGCACGCATGGTTTCAGGAGCAACCTATGATGTGACAGCCGGTGATAGCGCGCATTATTCGTAGCGCCTGGCTGTATTCAAATAGTATTAAAACTCCTCTAGGTTCATTGATAACATCAATTCTTGAGTCGAAAACTTTATGGCGCGTTTTAAAAATAGACTAGTAGCGCCTGGATTATTTGCGAAATTTAAAATGGCCGCATTGGCAGAGTTGTAAAAGTGATGCTTTTTCGATTGCACATAAGTGTAGCTGAATGTACCGATAACCAGCTTGGTGGCACTTCCCGATACCGTTTTGTGACTATTAACCGAAGTTGAAATAATGCTTTTTTTACTAATACATGATGTGTCCAAAAGTTGACTATGTCAATGCATGCATGGTAAACAATCATTTTGCACCCATCAATTGCTTCCGGCGATAAATTAGGCTTGGACACATGATTTAAACCATTTATCCAAAAAAATAGACAGTCTCCAAGCTAGTGTTGTTAGGAGGCTATTCCCCCATTGTATATTTCCAAAGCATTTTCGAACTGGACTAAGGCCTCTGAAGTACTTGGGCGTTTAGAAGGATCTTCATCTACCATACTAATTAAAAGCTTTTCTATCGCCTCTAATCCATTTTCTTGACTAGCTGATTTTTCTTCTCTTAATTTTGTAAATAATGCTTGTATATACTTCTTAGTTTCTTCCGAGGAGGTTTTCTCTCTCTCTCCTCTGATATTTCGAATTGCCTTAGCAGCACCTGCGATTAAACGAATTTTTCCTGAAATATTTTTGGAGTCAGTTTGAACGCATTTATTGTTTGTGACCACAAATTTCACTATACCTCTTAAATTTTTACCAGCTTGGTCACTCTTTAATTGGCCTGGTTTTATGACCATATCCTTATTTTCTTTTTGTAAAACCTCTTCTTCCATGATTCCTACAAGCAGCAGCGCTGCACTGAAAACTTCAGATTTTGTACTGGTTCTACCTTCGGGAGCAGCTAATCGAGGATTACCCGTATGAAGTACACTGCCACCTTCTTTAATTTTTCTTGTCTTACCAAAATCTGTGAGACGTAAAATGGATTTAGTTTCTCCATTTGGCATCGATTCTTTAAAGTGGAGGATGTTATTTCCTTTTAGGTCGCCGTGAACATAATTTCTTTGATGCAAATGACTTAAACCTTTCAAAATTTGTTCACATAGGTCAAATCTTTCTTCTAGTTGAAGGCTACCCTGAAGAAGTTGATCTAAATCATACTTCGTCCCTTTTTCCCCTGCTTTAAGTGCTTGAACGACATATTGCCCCTCTAGATTATCCGATCCCGGGACCTCGATTAGCTCAGTTGCAATATGACTCTCTCCTTCTAAACCAATTTCTGCAAGAGCATTTTTAACATCTGTTGCTATTCTTACTTCCGCCTTTATTTCTGCTTTTTTTCTACCAAAAATTTTCTCAGAAATCCCAGCTACAGGTGTGTAATAAACGAATTTATCGGATTTTTTATCTTCATAGACATCTTTTGCTTTTCCCGATGTTAAGTACTGAAATCTTTTGTTTTGTAAATCATTTGGTTTTGAAGATTTTTTTTGAAAAAGGCTACTTAAAAAACTAAACACGGCATTTAATTTCTTTGCTTCAAGATTAACCCTTTTTTCATTGGATTGACCTTGCTCAGGTGCTTTATTTGAATCTGAGATAGGGGAGTTTTTAGATGAGTTTTCTGGTATAGATCTATGGGCACCAATTGATGCACCTTGTGTTGACAGAGGATCCATTGGTTTCCCCCTTAGAAATACGTTTAATATAATTATATTATATTTTTTAGATATTTAATAGTGGTCTTAGTTGTTCATAGTTTAATAATACATCAAAAAAAATAATTAATAATTACACGTCATAAGTGTAAGTATCATTTTATCAGTAACTTAAGCAGGGTGGTAATAGATTATATTTTAATTAGTTTAGGGCTGACTCCCTGACTTTTTGATGGAAATGATATCCTATTCCTTTTACAATCCGAATTTCAAAAATTAGCCCTGGGGAAGATCATTGAAGATTATTTTGATTCAAATTCTCTATGGATTTTTGCTTTTGCCCCGATTCTTTTTGCATTCTCAGGAAGAAGCTCGCTTTAAACATTCAATTTGCGTGATTGTCAATGAATCATTCCGAGGCGAGCGCGAATTTGCTGAACGGCTGAGGATTGCCGGTGAAAATTTGAATTGGAAAGTGGAAATAGTGGATCTCCATTCCTTTAAAAAAACAGATTGCCACTTCGATTGGATCTTCACTTTAGTGCCGGATAAGGAAGCTAGTTTGAGCTGTGATGATTATCTTGTTTTATTTGATCCAGACCATCATTATTTTAACTCAGATGGACATTTAAAGAAAAAATATCTGGGCTATGCAGGGTATCTCACCACTTACGAAAATACGGATCTTTTGCTAGAGGATATCGACAAAAAAAGACAGTATTATCCAAAAAAATGGTATCCCTCCGTACAGTTTCGGCCATACAGACAAGTAACGCCAACGCGATTATTTTACTTTATCGGCCATTGGGGAGATCGCTATAATAACAATAGATATAAAACATTACAGTATAAACTGGCACAAACAGATTATGCAAATTTGTTTGGCAAACCCTCTTTTGGAATATCTTATGGCCAAGCTTTTAAAGGTGACATTAATTATGATGGCGAAAGCGTAATAAATTTCATCTCAGATTTGGGAGTTTGCTTGGTTTTTCACTCTAAAACTCACATCCAGCATGAAATCCCCTCTGGTAGAATTTTCGAAGCGGCGGCAGCTTCCGCAGTCATCATTTCCGACTTAAATCCTTTTATTATTAAACATTTTGGTGACTCTGTTTTGTATGTTAATCAAGAACTCTCAGGAGATGAAATGTTTAGGCAGATTGATGCTCATATGTCTTGGATACAAAATCATCCTGAAGAAGCATTAGCAATGGCGCAAAGGGCTCATCAAATTTATAAAGACAATTTTTTGCTAGAAAATCAACTCTTAGATTTTAATGATTTTAGAGAATCACTTAAGTTTGTAGATCGCAACTGAATCGCTCCTTTCGGTTCCCCAAGCACAAAGATTCCCATCTTTATCAAATATAGCCGAGCCAAACTGCGTGACAAAAAGATATGTACCATCTGCCGAAAATGCTAATCCATGAGGAAAACTGAGTTTTGCTCGTGGGTTTTGGAGAATGTAAAAGGGGGATGGGCTGAGGATACTGTTATTTTTATTATCGTAAATATAAAACGTGATACTGTCCTTGTCACTATTGCTAATGGCAAAATACTTTCCTTCGGCAGAAAACTTGATGTCTTCGGGGCGTGATAATTGGGAAATTTCTCCTTTTAAGATCTGCTTAGGAGTTAGAGCGATTTTTTCATTTAGCAAATCCAGCGTGTAAAGGATTAAAGAATTTGTTTCCGAAAGAGTCACCAGAAGGCAAGAGCCATCCGGAGAAAATGCAATTCCTTTTGGAATGCCCGTTTCAATTTCATTTCCTTGAAGCAGGCTAAGAAACCTGAAATGCACTTGAGCTGTCCCTAGATTACTTACTTGGTAAAGTGCTATTGCTCGAGGATATTGTGTAGATGCCCCATAAGCTACAGCCAAGATGGTTCCATCGGGAGAAAATGCCATTCCATGAGGTCGGAAGCTTTCAGTTGGGGAAGGAAATGGGATGACCGCGGTAGGCACTTCCTGATAAAATCCATTTGAATCCGTATCATATATATTAAAGGTTTGGTTACACCAATTGGCAACAATCAAGCTTTCACCATCTTTTGAAAATAACGCATGCTGCGGACAGCTTAATTGCGAAAGAGCCCCTTGTAATATTTGATGAATAACCGCTTCACCTGATTCTTCTATTTGATAGAGGACAATACTATGATTCTGGGTGAACGCTACGCAAAGCAACCGTGCATTAGGGTGAAAATCAACACTGTTTACCAAGCTAGGATTGGCATTAGTATTCAAAAGCACTTGAATTGGAGATGGGTTTATTTGATTAAAATCAGCGCTCAAACCAGATTGCATGAATAGACCTATAAAAAAGTAGAGCTTTATATTTTGAATCATTTTTGATGAGACCCATGTTGTAACGAATTATGTTGTAACGAATTATTCGGAAGTTTCAATATACATAGCTGCTTTTTTAATGATGATAAAATGATGATTTTTTCTTTTACGGAGCCGCTTGTGAGCAGACTGTAGTTGATTCGATGTGAATCTTTTTTATTATTAGTAATTTAAATTTATTAATAAAATTCATTTTTCACAAAAGATAGCAACTATTTGTGAAATTTATGGTTATTCAGCTGGGGTGTATCACGCTTGATAAAATAACAAATTGGAAGTATATTTTTTTCCTTTTGCAAAGGAGAAATCGTGTTTAAATATTTATTGATAGCTTCAATCGTGTTGTTTAGCAGCATCTTCAGGCCTTCTTATGGGGAGCAACATGATTTTCAAAAAAATGGAATCGCCTATGTTTGGGAAAACGAACCTAATTGTTCTGAATCTAAAAGAGGTATTTTTAGATGCTTTTGTAAAGTGCTACTTTCAGATTCCGTTAGATGTGTTAAAGAAGCCTTCAAGGGAAGCAATGGTTCAATGGTTAGATAATGTTTTTGAAGAAATTTATGCCGATTATAAAAGCTCTAAAAGTAGCTTGTGGCTTTCAGCTAAAGCAAACGATAAAGTTGTAGGTTTTTTAGTCATTGATATCGCAAAATATCCTGAAGAAATTTACTTGGCGCAGTTAGCTATTGACCCTCCATATCAGGGAGGAGGTATAGCGTCATCAATGATCCACAGTCTATTTGATCAATTTCCAGAATGCGGTAGATTTGTTGTAATAACTAGATCTGCAAACGAAGAGGCCAAAGGATTATACAATGCTTTAGGTTTTGCTCCTTCGTCTTATATGCACGAAGGCTATGGTCGAGAGTTTTTCACAGGATTTGAATACAGCAAGAGGCAGTAGAAAAATGATACAATAGACGTCTTTGTCTGGTGGCATTTTTCGTTTATAGATAAGGTATGATGCCTATTGAAAAAGCCAAAATAGTCAAGAAAAGGGTATCTCAATATGGATCTGTTAGAACGTAGGAAACTGCAATTTAAGAATTGCAGTTCTGTCTATTCCCTCGGTCTCTTTTCCTAAATGGAATACTTTATAGTGACTGTGCCTTCTTTTTTATTTATGGACAGGTCAGAAATTTTCATTCGACCAATTTCTTTCAAGTTCTTGACATGTGTCCCGCCGCAAGGAGACCAATTTTCAAAGACTTTAACGATACGAATACCTGACGGTTCTAGTAAATCAGCAACTTCTAGGTTTTGATCGATCCAGGAATTGAATACTGCCTCAGTTTTTTGTTTGATATGTTCTTTGCTTTCCACTGGCATTGGGGCACGTATTTTAAATTTCACATAACTGTTGTTTAAGTAGTGATTGCCTTGATGGCCTTCGAGTTCAGGAAAGCAGTTATTTACGGCTTCGGCTAACACATGGCCAGCTGTATGTAAACGTGAGTGTAGCAGCCTTGTAGATGCATCTACCAGCAATTCTACTTCGTCGCCAACTACAAAGTTAAAAGGTTGGTCGGCTTCAAAGCAATGATAAATTTCAAATTTATCTAGGTGTTTTTTGTCGAAAAATTCTTTATGGACATAGGCTACCTTGATTCCTCCAATCGTACCTTCGTCAGCGAGTTGTCCACCGCCTTTAGGATGAAAGATTGTTTTATCAAGCTGCAACCATTTGTAGCATTTCATATTGATCTCGCTGAGGCCTACTTTTGTAATCACGCTCGTAAGTTTGCTCCGTGAATCTTCCATGTATAGGGCTCGTACCTGTTTCGAAATATTTTCGCTCATCATTAGTCTCCTAGCTATTGCAAAAAGTGGGTGTTAAACAAAAAGCATCTTGAATCCAAGTCCCATAAGAATGCCTCCCATTACTCTGTCGACATAAATTCTGTAGCGATCGATTTTCCCTACAATTTGCTTATGTGTTAGCAAATAAGAGAGAAGGATAAACCATCCTAATGCTATTGACCAAGTAATGGCGCCATACTCGATTCCAATAATGTATGGAGTCTTCGTGTCGATGAATTGTGAAAAAAGGCTGATAAAAAAAATGGCAGCTTTGGGATTTAAAAGATTTGTCCAAAAACCTTGCATGATTGCTGCTAAAGCAGAGATCTGATTTTTCTCTTGCGCGTAGTCAGCGACAAAGGTGGGAAATTTTTTAAATGAAGATATAATTCCTTTCAAGCCGATATAGAAGAGATAAATAACTCCCGAGTATTTCAAAATGGAGTATAAGGATGGGCTTTCTGCAATCAGCACACCAATGCCGATTAATGTATAGGAGAGGTGAACAATAATGGCCATCGATACTCCAAAGGCAGTCAAAAATCCAGCCTTTCTGGAATGAACCAGGCTGTTTCTTAAAACGATAAAAAAATCTGGACCTGGGCTGATTGCGGCGATTAGGGAAATTAATGCCACAGCCAAAAAACTAGTGGAGGATTCCATAGTTTGGGTCTCCTAAATTTTGGGTTTCCTATGATTTTAATAATTAAGGTTGTAAAATGCAATCATATTTGTTAAATTAATTGTAATAAGCAAGGAGTTATGGATGAAAGAAAAGCAAATTGAGACATTGAGGTATGCAGCAAGAAAATTGATTCGGGAACTGGGAATGTTGGAATTAGATCCAGAAAATTCTCTGAAAACTCCTGGCCATTGGCATTCTTTAATAGAAGTGGCTAGATACCCTGGAATCACAATTTCTGAATTGGGACGTTTATTGCTCATGTCAATTTCTACGGTCTCGCGACTAGTAAAGTCTTTGGTTAAAAATGGATTTTTGGATCTTAAAGAAGGCAATGATAAACGAGAAAAATCCCTTTATTTGACTGATAGAGGGGAGATCGAAATTCAAAAAATCAACGTATTTTCGGATTCAAAAATTAAGGGAGCTTTTGAATTTTTAAACGATGCAGACATTCATCAAATCATTGGTGCCATTGGTAAGTATGGGGAAGCATTAGAGAAAAGCAGAGTGATGCGCCAAGAAATAAAAGTAGTCACTCTATCTACTTCTAGGACTCTCAGAAAGCAGATTGTGAATATGATTTCTGATATCCAAAAAAAAGAATTCCTGATTCCAATTACAAAAGAAACTAATGCTGGTGTCTTGAAGGCCGAAGAGGAGTTTTACTATAATAACTCGTATAATTTTTGGTATGCTGTGAATGAGGAAGGAAAAATTCTTGGAAGCATTGGATTGAAAAAAATTAGCAATCAGTATGGGCAAATCAAAAAACTTTTTGTCATCAAAGACTACAGGAGCAAAGGGGTTGCTCAAAAACTAATGAATACACTTTTAAAGGCAGCATCAAAACATAAGCTTGAATTTTTGGTTTTAGGCACTGTGGACAAATTTCATGCGGCACACAAATTTTACATAAAAAGCGGTTTCATTCCCATAAATCGAAAGGATTTGCCAAGTGGGTTTGAGGTAAACTCCTTTGATAACCTATTCTTCAAAAGAGAGGTTGAGGAGAAAAACGTCTGCACTGAAAATGAGCAAACTCTTTGAAAAAAAAGGTAGTGGGCTCTCTAACGATTGTAGTAATGATATTCTGGCGTCGCTCCTTATGCCCAGCCTTTTCAATGTCTTCCATGCTTGATAATGATTCTTTCCCAATGGCTTAGATAAAGGTTGTTCATGTAATACTTTGAACTACTTCTTTCCAAAAGCTAATTTTCCCGCCTTGAAAAGTAAGAATAGGGATTGCATCAAGAGATTTATCCAAATCCAGTTTACTGACGCACTTAACGTGAAAATGAATTACAGCTTTTTCACCAGCAATAATAGGTGCCTCTAAAAAATCAGAATAACCGACACTTTTGTATTTTTCTTGCATTTGATTAATGTAAGTAATGCACTCAGGAGTTCCCCAGCATAAGACTTCATTATTACTTTGGATGATGAAATCCTCAGAAATGTATTTTTGTAAAGAGGCTGCATCGACTTTATTTTCTGGGTTTCCAATATAAGATAAATAAGAAAAAAAATTTTCAATCAGTTAGATTTTCGAGCTGTAATCCACTAAGAACAAAAGGCTTCACTCCTAAAAGTGAAGCCTTAATTTTTTGGAAATAGAGAAAATATTAACAATATAGCTATGTTTACCTCTTGGGAGGTTTTATGAAGAAATTATTTTTTTTGTTAATATCTATTTTATGGGTATTACCGATAAAAATTCTGTATGCAATGAATATGCAAGAAATTGAAGTTCTTTATGAACCCCCTACAGCCAAAGAATATGTCGATTTGAGAGCTGCTGCAGGTATGCGTGAAAGGACGATAGGCAGCGCTGAAAAAGGGATTTCTAATTCAGTATTTTGGATTACTCTTCGTAACCAAGGCAAGCTCATTGGTATGGGTCGATTGGTGGGGGATGGGGGTACTGTTGTGCAAATTACTGACATAGCAGTTGATCCAGAGCAGCAAGAAAAAGGTTATGGTTCATTCATTTTTGATCAGATTCAAGAATTTATTATTGCTGAAATCCCAGATGATGCATTTGTTTGTCTTTTTGCTGAAAAGGAAATTGCTTTTTTTTATCAAGATAGGGGATTTGAGTTTTCTCAGGATAAATGGCCTGGAATGTACTGGCCATGTTTGGATAGAGTCAAAATAAACGCCCAAAATAAAAAAAGCTGATTACAACTAGCATTCAGAACTCTCGTGAAAAGGGAAATTGCTTCTATTTAAGCCTTGGCAAAATCTAGTATATCTGGGTAGCTAATCTAGCCATCTCATTAACATTTTTCATGTTGCTTGAAGGTGTCGTTCCTAAAAAGTGCAAGTACGCTGCAAGATAACATGAAGTCTTTTTTATAAATAAATTAAATTACATTACATTGTAAGAAAGATATTAGGCTAGACTTTTAGATGGGGAGATGCTATTCACAAAGATAAAACAATTATAGGAAGGATTTCATATGAAAGGCTATGTAATAAACATTGAAAAGGCTGCACTTGAAAATGAATATTTCAGAAAAGTTTTATATACAGCCAAAAATAGCCAGCTTGTTTTGATGAGTTTGAAACCTAGCGAAGACATAGGAGAAGAAATACATCAACTGGATCAATTTATAAGGTGTGAAGCAGGAGAAGGAAAAGCAATATTGGATGGCATCACACACAAGATAAGCAATGGGTTTAGTGTAATTATACCTGCTGGAGCAAAACATAACATCATCAATACTTCTTCTGATAAACCCCTTAAACTTTATACTCTATACTCTCCCCCAAATCATCGTGATGGCGTTATTCATAAGACAAAAGCCGATGCTGAAACTAACGAAGAGCATTTTGATGGGATAACTACGGAATAGCGAACCAAGACCTTGAGAGATCTCTTGGTTTGTACAACGACTATGTCCATATGTTTTCTTATGGAGTATCCGAAATAAGAGAGTTCTAACAATGTAGTGATTTTCGGACTTTAAATTTACATTTTGCTTTTGGTATTTTTTTCGAAATACATGAGCACTCAATCAACATTTCATGTCCACACTGCATTCACTTAAAGCTCGAAAAAAATGGTTTAATTCACAACGGGGAAACAAAAATTTCAATGTCTTTCATTCCTAAAGCAGTTTGTTAAAGATCCTCAAAATAAAACCATTCCCTAAGAAAATTTGAAGTCATTGTTCTTGAAGCTGATTTTAAAGGAGTGTCCAACCTTCGCAGGGGCCCCCGAGGAATTCATTTTAAGAGCCGTCGCCTCATGCCTACAAGCATGGGATTACGATCCGAAAATCTTTTGCAACCGCAATCACCAAAGATGGCTTTGAGCAGATGTTTGCTTCTCAAGTTCTTGCCCATTTATTTTAACGAGACTCTAGCTAATGTAGGCAAGCTTCAACAAGTTTGCCGCATAATCTAGAACGTATTACAAAAACTTGGTTTTTCAGATCTTCTTTTTGAAAAATGTTCCTACAATAAATATACTGGCTATGCAAAAGCAAAATGCGCTTAAGTCTTTCTTAGCAATTTTCGAAGAAATTTCCACAATACTTATTCAGTTCTATGCATCCTGGTTGGGCGGATACCCCTGGATTTCGTTGCTCTATGCTATTTTTTAGAAAATTGTTAAACAAACGATCCCGCTCTGCGGAAGAAGGTAGGTGCTCCTTTAAGTTATATTGTGGGTATTTTTCTAGCAGAATTAATATTTTCATATCCACTTTTCTCCAACTTGGATCATGATTGGAATCTGCTGGGGTTTATGATTTGTCTTCTGACTAAAATCGCAAAAATCCTTGCAAAGCCAAAGCAAAAACTTTAGCAGACCATGATTGTCTATGCAGAGGTCAGTTTAGGTATTAATTCTCTTAAAAGTTTATTGTTGTTGGCACACCCCATACGTTCCCAAAGTTGATTATTTCACTGGAACGTAAGTTTTGATTTCCAGCTTCATAAGAGGTCCACGTTGCTACAATGCTACCTGTAGGATTTAAAATTAATTGGTAAATACCAAATACATCTTCAATTCCATCAGATACGAGAACACTAGCTGTCCAGCCACCCATGAGGCTAGGGCGCATAGCTCCATATAGATGAGTTATTCCAGCAATAACTTCTGCCCAAATGGCAACAGCAAAAGTATCTGATCCGTTAGCTGTGACAGCGAGTTTAGGCAGCGATGCCATTGCAGAGCTTGATAAGGTGACGGGTATTTCCCAGGAAAAAGAGCCAAAAGGCAGGGCACTGGCTTTTATTTCAGTTCCTAAAATGGTATTCTCTTCCCATGCCACTAAAATACTGCCGTTAGCATCCATTCCAGTAGATTGATTTTCAATTCCGTAAATTACATTTAAACCGGGGAGAAAACTAAGAAGTGTAAAAATTATCCAAAAGTTTTTTTTGCAGGAACGGAAGAGTTCCTTTTGGTTTAAGTTTAAAAAAAGTGTATACATAATTTCTTAATCCTCTGTAAATTGTTTAATCAACGTATGCCTTGAATAATAGGCTTTGTTTTCATAAGCTGAGACAAAAAAGTTTTGCCATAGCATTAACACAACTAGTTTAAAGTTCATACTCTATAACAAAGTAGCTGCCGTTGTTTTGCGTACTGTTAGGCAAAAGCATAGCATCGATTCTAACTGAAATCTGAGTACCTGCCGCGATCGGTCCAAACTCTAAAACCCCAAAAACTCTTGTATTGGCTGTATTGTTTCCTGGAGATCCCCAGTATTGGCCTGTTCCGGAACTAATTCCATTTAGGTAAAGGCGTGTTCTCCATCTACCTGTCGAAGCAGCTGAAAGTTGAATTTCAGTGTAAAATCTGAGCATTCTAATGTTTTTTGAACAGGTAAAATAATCAGGCACTCCTGTACCTCCAGGAACGACCGTTATAAAAGATGTAGCACTTCCAAAAGGTGCCCAAACTGAGGCTGCTGTATTAAATCTAGGTGCAGAACCTACACCCCCGTTTGCCGACCAGATAAATTCTGAACCCAGATTTCGTATAAACGTTCCGTCAATTGTACCTAAACTTTCAACGCCCAGTCCTAGAAAACCAGGCGCTCCCGTGGCTCCAGTCGGCCCAGCGGGTCCTTGTTCTCCCGTAGCTCCAGTCGGCCCAACGGGTCCCGACGGTCCTTGATTTGGTGTGTGACATTTAGCATGGACTAGTTGAGTGCAAAATAACATACCTAGAACAAAACTAATAAAAAAATATTTCATTGACACTCCTAAAAAATTCCTAATTCCATTTGTAATTGCAACAGTCCTTTTTGAAAATAACCCAATTGCGTCGAATTGGCGGTAAAATCAAGTTTTCACAAAAATTGTTTAGTTTTTTTGAAATGATCTCAAATGGAAGTGAGATCTGGATTGGATCATGGACACGTGATTGATTCGATGGGTCATAACTACTTCTTATTTGAAAGGAAATAATAGAATTGTACTGAGCTTCGATTCTTGCGTGTCCCCCAAAATAAGAACTTTCTTTCTTAGATGAATAAAAGTAAGGTCCTATTGCTCCATTTGCAGTAAAGTTACCGTAACACCAAAAGCGGCTCTGTATTTCTGCATCAAAACCCTTACTTATGGAAAATTGATTATCACGACAAATAGCGCTATAGCCACCGATGTAATCATTGTAGATATATTTTTTAGAAAGATGCTTTTGAAGTCCTAGTGGAATGTAGGCGTTAAAGCGAAAATCTAAGCATTCCCCAAGCCATTCTAGATCCAATCCTAATCGATTAAATACTTTATTAAATTTTCCTTGAATGAAATCGTAATGAAGGTTTTCACCAACTATATGGTCATTTTTAATTTTATTTCGCAAACTGAAACCCGAACTTAGTCCCCACTGCGAATTGACGAATCTATATCCTCGGAAATCAACAGGCGATAAAGATGAATCTTTTAAGTAAATAGGTACAAATAAACCGCCCTCTGCATACCCTTGGTAGATTCCAATAAATTGGCCCGTTGAATAGCCAACATTGAATCTTGACTGCAAAAAAGAATTTAATGCACTTGTGTCAGATTCTCGGGCAATCAAAACGGATCCACTGAATACAATAAGAAACAGCAACAGATATATACTTAATTTTTTCATAAGCTCATTTACTTAGAAACTCAAGGCGCCTATAATTATATCTTTTAAAATTCTCAAAAACCAAAACCTTATGAAAGAAAACCCGCCTATAAGTGCTTATGGAAGGGTATATTTTTGACAAATTCTGATTTTACCATGACTTATTGAAGTTACCACCAAAGACTATTATATGTAAAATTTTTTTCAGTGGCTCTGCTGGTGATTTTTTGTCTTTGAATTTAATCATTCTTTAGAGTTTCGTTTGATCCTTCGCGTTTGCAGATTGAGAGGTACAATCTTGCGATGCAAGCGATTAATGTTCTGCATAATAACGTGCGGGCGATGAAGTTAAGCTCACCATTCCTCCTCAAAATCCGCCTACCATTCAAAAGTCTTCTCCGCCCTAGTGTAGTTTGTGACAATAAATTAAAAGGTGGCAAAAGGTTAATATAGTTCACAGATATCACGAATGTCTCATATGGAAACAATATGATTATTTTGAAAAAGTTTTAGATAAAGGTTTAGAAGCTCGTAAAATTTAGATAAGCTCTACCAGAGGTGATGAGACTTTTCTTTTTTCACGTGAGTTACTTGCAGGCCTTCATCGATGTAAACAAGAGGACCGCCCGATTGTCGGCAAACATCCCTTTAATCTAGGGGAATCTAGATTTTTCACAAAAAAGCATCTTTTTGTGGAAAACAGCAATAAAAATTATCATTCACAAAACTCTATTAGTTTTGTGGAATTTCGTCTGATTGAATTAAAAGTCTTAAGTGAAACGATAAATGTGTTATTATTGAAAAGCTAATGGATGAGGATGTGTAGACAGCTATAGTTAAAGCAACAATTTTTTTGAAAGTGCCTTTGAGGTAGGAACTTTTGAGCTCAGATACAGGAGGATATGCAGTTGCACGCCATATTTTTGGCGCAGTACCTTCTGATCCTGAAGTTCATGAATTTGTTCAAAACCATTATGTAAAGCTAAAATTTGGAGAGGCTAAAGAAGTCAGTGACACACTTTCTTAGGAAGTCACAGATATCACAAAAGTCACAGGAATTTAACAATAAAAGATGAAAACCAAAACAGATTTAAATGCGGTTTCATTCAGTCTAGCGTAATTGAGCTTTACGCGCGCAATTTTTTGATGCTATCTCTTATTGTATGTCATTAAAAACAAAAGGCTTCACTTCGAAAAGTGAAGCCTTAAACTAATTGGAGGTGGAGAGAATTGAACTCTCGTCCTGGGTAAACTACATATTAACCACTACATGCTTAGTGTTCTTTTGATAAGTTAGCTACGTTGGAGAACACGGCCACTGTTGCTAACTAGCTTCATTTGATCTCGGAAGTCAACCCTAGAAGCGACGGATTTTATTCCACACCAAGTAATCTTACAGCAGACTCCTCAACCCTTGGTCCAATCTTGGACTGCTGTGCTGTGACAACCGTTAGGTTATACACAACGAGTAATTCACAAGGGCAAATTAAGCAACGTTTGCTAGTTCTAGCTCAGCTGCAAAATCTACACCATGAATTACTTTGCCTTGTTTGTTGGCATTTGTTGTTTTATCGGATGATTTAGGAGGCCAACCGATAATCCTCCGCATGCAATCAATACTTGATTTCTCAGTCGAAACCGTGACACCCCCGTATTGCTACAACCTTATATTAACAGTTTCAGCAATTAATCACAAGAGTGTTAATCCCATTCACTATCATCTCTATCTACATCATTAACATCAGGACCAGTATCACCCGGATTTTGTTCTGCTCTTGAAATCATATCTTTCACTTTACTATTATTAGTCATCTCTCCTAGATTGCTAAATAATTCAGCTTGATTGAGTTTAGCTTGCTGGATTTTTATCTCAGCTGCAGTTAGTTCGTTGGTTCCAAAATCAATTGGATTCGGGTTTGGATCATCTTCCTCTGGGTTTTTATACTTTGCTATTCCTTTTTTAATAGCGTCTGCAGTTCCTTCTCCTAGTACTGCATCCAGCTTTTTTTCGTGATCTGCAGAGTAATCTGCGGCTGGTTTTAAAGGAGTAGCTGGATCTGGGATTACCGGTACAGGAGGTAAGACTCGAGGTGGTCTCCAGCCTTTGGGCATTGGTGGTGGAGCAGTAGGTATAATTCCGGTCGAAAGTGTTCCGCCTAATTTTACCACAAGATCTTCCCACTGTTTAACTTTCATAAAGCTTTCAACTTTAGTCTTAAAAGTTGTGCTATCAAATAGTTTAACAACATCAAGAATTTTATCCCTAGTTTGAAAGACTGTGTTTTTCTCTTCATCAGTAAAAGTGTCTTTTTTAGTTAAGGTATCCAATTGAGATTGGAGTTGATCGGCTAAAGGTTTATAAGTCTTTGTAATTTTATTAGAATTAACCCACTTAAAGCCACCGAAAGCAAAATGAAACAACCTTAGCGATTTTATTTTTAAAGTTGCTAATTTTGATTTGCTGGAAGATTTTACTAAATAAGATGTAATTTTTTCCGGTTTTTTAAGTTTAAAATTGTCTTTTACTATTGTTCTATGATTATCTAAATTAATTACTTTCATATAACCCTCGTTTTTTATTAAATCAATGATAAGTATAGGGTGTTTGTAATTAAAAATCAACTAATACTTAAATTAATTATTTATGCTTTTATTTATAAAAGCTATTTTCGGCTTTAGACTAAGGTTAAAGGTAAAATTGACCAAAATGAGGAGGTTTGTTAAGATTTACCATTTACTTAAACTACGAGGAACTTATGCCTGATGGAATCGGAACTGCTACAGATAAATTAGGAAAAACTTTCATCGGAAGCCAACAAGATTTTTTTGGAATCCCTCATGCTTACGTCAAACCTCAAGATGCTGAAACTCCACCTGTCGATAATTTCAAAGTTTCGCCTGCAAAAGAATTCCGAATAGAATCCAGTTTATCGAAGAGAAGCCTTCCCTCTAATCAGGCATGGCGCATGGATTCTTTTGTTGGAAGAGTGGTAAACTTTTTTGAGCAATCGGTCTTCCTCTTACGCAAGATCTGGCCTAATCGTCCACCTGAGATAGATCAAAAACTTATGGCGAGCCTTCACGGCAATCGAGTCGCCGCACTTTATCCAGGGCTGCAGCAAGCTCCTATCAGTCAAGTTTTGAAATACACGCTGAAATTTTTAAAGAAGCAGAAAGGGGAATTGACTCCTCCTAAAGAGATTTTGAAGAGTTTGGCGAGATGTGCATCGATTTCGTCTAAACTTGATCGCATGGCAACCCTGGCTAATCATCAATCTCGAGCGAAACGTTTAACAAGCCTGTGTCAGGGTTTGAGTAAATCCATCCTTTCCTTACCCATCGGAGAATCGATCTTTCTTCCAGGTGGATGGAAACAAATGAATGAAATGCATTCGGCATTTTATGAAATTAAAAAAAATCCTTCAGGGACTTTCTCTTTTAGAATTATCTCTAGAGATCTTTCTCTGCATTCTCAATCTGTAATTAGCGGCGCAGGAAAAGAGAAAATCTATCCTCACACTGTTTTTAACGAAATTAAAGGCGAAGAAATTGCCGATCCAGTTTGGCTGCATGCTCTTTTACGCTTACAGCTACCTGGGGGTGAAAAACCTCTTAAAGAAAGAAAAGAAACGTCTAATGAAAGCCCAGACTACTTTGCCACTAAATTGGGATCTTTGCTGGGAATTCCGCAAAAAAGCGAAATGGTTCCTAATTTTTCATCTTTAAAGGGCCTATTAGCTCCTTTTGCATCTCGTATCGAGAAGCCTACCAGCGATTTCGCGGCCTATTGTTCTGGAAAAGCAGCTAATACTAGTCACAAAGATGTGTGGATGCTTGTCGATATGGCAAGGAAAGAATTAAAGGGTCCTGTCGGCGAGATCAAGCGCCGAAAGCTACATCTTCAGGTTAATACCCTTTTTGAATTCTTCGCTAGCACTAAAAGCGGGTTGCGAAGCAATCAAACAAATCAAATTTTATTGGAAGAAGGCATTCAAAATGTGACAGCGCTTGCGAGTTTAATGCATAGTACCAAGCAACTTACCGATGCTGAAATCGCACATATAAATACCCAATGTACGGTCATTGCTCAAGCGGTTGCTGCGGCTAAAAATCCTAAAACACGCCTTTCGACGAGAAATCCTTTTATCCTTACAGCAAAACTCACTTCATACCCATTCAATAAGCCTTCTGCACAGATTAAGCCTTTCGATCCAACAAATCTTTGTTTTACTAAAATCGAGGCTGTTTCGGGAGAAAAACTGACTGAAGAACTTTCAGAAGCTGCATTGAAAATGAAAGTCGAAGCACAAGTAAACTCTGAAATTTCCTCGGTCGAGGTTTCCACTGTTACAAAGTTGCTAGAAGCAACTAAAACAGAATGTGAAGCATTAAAAGCTGCTGGAAATGAATCTCAGCTGCAACTGCGCATTAAAGATCTTTTTTATTCTCTACCACTTGATAAAGTCAGTGATTCAAGTCCGCCGTCTCCATTGCGGTATAAATTTATCGATAGTTTCTGGCAGCAACTTACTTCGGAAGAGCTTGTTGCGTGTAGTCTAGAATTAGGAGCGTTAAGTAAATTATTGATTGAATCAACAGAGAGAACCAATAGCAATACGCCTGCCTGCATGCTGTTGATGATTAAAGTTGGTATTCTGCAAGAACATTTAGCAAGATTTAATCATCGTGAAACTAAATTGGAAGGCAATGTAGGTTTAGCTTTTTGGACTACTGCTTATGAAATTTTTACAGATGATGAAAGTCCTCATAGTAACTATATGGGATATGTTCCTGTTGGAATCCGCAAATATTCTGCAGAAGAAAAAGAACTTTCTCAGTCACTCGCAAAGTATTTCAGAATTGTGAGCAGCGGAAGATCTTATAAATCAGGGGAATACAGATCTGCCCATTTAGGAAAAACGCGAATTACTACGCATAGTGAAGGTGTCAAACAAGAATGGGTAGAACATAATGTACAGCGTCCTTCAGCATTTTTTCCTAAAAAAAATGGTCTTCATCCGCAGTTGATCGCTTATGAAAATCAAACTGAGCTTTTTCAAAAGTTTTTTCCTGTACAAATTTTAAATAAGAAACAGTTTTCATTATCTGCCTCTGAAGAAGCTCAAGCTGTGTGGAATCGACGTTATCAATATGCTTGTTTGAGAGCTGTTGCACTAAGATTTAGATTGGGTAAGACAAATACTAAGCAACGTAGATATTTTGATGAAAACTTTCTCGAACATACAGAAGAAGCAATAAGGGATAATCCTGAAAAAATTTTGATGGATTTCCAAAAATTGTTAAAATTTCATCCTAAAGAAGAATCGAGTAGTTTACCTCCGCTTCCCAAAAAAGACTTAGCAGATCTGCTTTGTGTTTTGAATAAAAAGTGCTTGGTGGAAACTTTAGGGCTGATTAAGCAAAAGCCTTATTTATTGGATCTGCCGGATGTACGATCGCTTTTAGAGTCTATAAATGTAAATGGTTCTACGGAGGGATTAAAGGCTTCGAACCATGTGGTTATTAAGGCGATTATTGATCAATATGAAGTCTTTAAAAATCAAGGCAATATTCACCGTACGCTTTTTATGGTGAATTTTATGAGAAATCTAAAACAAATGGATTCAGAGCTGGTTTTTCCAGATTGCTCATCGCTATTACGAGAATGGGCTTACATGTCACTGGATTCTAATAAGCCTGAATTCCAACAGCGCCATACAATATGGATGCAATACATGCTTAGCTTTGAAGAAAAGGATGTGTTAACGGGGCAGGAAGCTGCTGAATTCTTGAAAGGTGCCGCTGCGTTACATATGAGTCCTGCGGAAGTATATGATTTCGATCCTCTTTTACAAAAACGTTGGCAATTACTTAAAGAAAAATGGAAAATCCCTTTGCAAACCATGTTTGAATCACCAGATGCGGTTTCACTGATTAAGCATACATTGGATTCAATTTGCAAATTAGCGCAGGCGCCCTTACCAGAGGGGTCTTGGGAAGGTTCTTTTCCAGTTTACACAGCTGGTGCCTATCAGATTAATGTTCTTGAGGGCTCTTTGATTAATATTAAAGGGGGATGGTCTACTCGCAGTTTACCTGTGGAAGTTAGAGGAAATTCTGATGTCACGACAGCACTTTCTCAGGATAAGCTTGAGACAATTACAGCTAAGTTCTCGCAAAAGGGACAAGATGGATATTTTTCTTTTTCTGATAAACAAAATAATCCTACTTGCATTGTCTCTACAGGTAAAGAAGAGCGTGTTTACAAAGAAATAGAAATTCCGGTTCAGCAAGACCAAAAAGAAAAAATCTGGCTGCAGTTTGTTTCTAAAGAAGCCTTATTTCCACGTCCTAAGAAAAATGAAGTCAAATTTGATTATCCTAATTTGATGGTTATCCTTGTACAAATATTTCGAAATGTTCGCAATTCCAATAAAGTCGAAAATGCCCCCAAGCTTCCAGGCTTTCTGGATTTACCTAATTATCGTTTTTGGGTCGATTCTAAAAACCCGTCCAAAACTTTTGTTTTGGATGAAGACGGCACGCCGCTTTTCCAAATTATTTTTAAAGATACAGTGCGTGGACGTGTCATTGTCTCAATCATAGACTTACGTGAGGGAGTAGCCTCTAAGAAAAAAACTGTAGGAGAACTCAATCCCAAAATGCACCCAATTTGGCAAGAATTAAACCATTTAGATAGCCCAGGGAATATCATGGTTTGGAAAGAGGGTAAGCGCATTGAAAAGGTTGAGCTTACGCGCTATCAGCTTAGTTTTGTAGAAAAGGAAGGCAAAGCTGTCTGTTGCGATCCTCGTCTAAATGGATGGCTTCTAGAGAATGGACCTTCTGCAAAATTGATCCAAAAAGGACTTCCTACTGCTCTCGTTTTACGCCATCCCACTATAGCTTCGCAATTTAGAGTTGTAGTTCCTAATAAAAAAATTGAAATGCGCGCTGATGATTTAAAGTTGAATTATCGCATGCTCTATCGACTTATTAAAGGGCTCATTTTTGGTAAAGTGGTGTCACTCCATGGAAAAGATCCGATGGCCAATGATTGGCGTTTAGTGACCTCTTCCAAACAAGATTTTTGGATATTTGATGCTGATCCTGCGTCCCTGGCTTTTACAGAGGTGAGTGGTACATCGATCAAGCCCTATTTGTATTTGGCAAGCTTAAGCTTAATTTCACACAATCCGGAAAGGTCATTGGAATTTCTCTTGCGTATGAATGCTTTCCAGGGAAAAATCGATCATGATGATTTTGACGAGCTTAAAACATATTTAGATAGGTCAATTCCCACACCAGATGGAATCGCTTTGCAGCTGCATGCGGCTATAATTGGCAGAAGAAAAACTATCGGTAAGCAGAAAAGTCATTTTGAAGCTGAAATAGGTAGATTGTACAAGCAGTATCTTGCCTGCGCTGGCAAAATAACAGGAAATTTACGCTTAGAGGGCTTTAATGAGGCAATTTCATTATTTTCGATAGCTCCGGATGAAGATTTTTTCAAAGCCCATGCTCCTTTGTTAGTAAATCCTAATGGGCATAGAACGATGGAAGCGAAGCAGATTCACCGTCCTTTTTTCCAGCCTTTTGTCAGAGGAAAAAACAAAATAACTGATTATGTAGAGTTTCTGCTTGAGAATAGTCAAGGTAAATTTCCTGAAACTTCGTATGATTTCTCTTCTAGAAATCTAAAGCAATTGGGAGTTCACTTTTTTCAAATGTATGATATCGCCTCTTCACATGAACTCGGTAGCTCTACTTTTAAAATGCTTGACTTTAGTCTTAGGTCACTTCCTATCGTTGAAAGACCTGCTGTTGAAGGGGAGGATGTACCAGAACATTTGAAAGAACCATCAATACCTCAGCAAGAGTTTTTTGAATTACTGCATAATTATTTGACCCGTGTGATCGAGATCAGACGCCGCAAAACCGTTTTACCTCTCCCTAAGCCGCCTGAATTAAAAATGTTGCCAACTCCCAAAAGAAGAGAATCGATTTCTGATAATGAAAGAAATGCGATTGAGGATTTCAATAAAAAAACAATCGGCGAATTTCTTCAGATATTGGAAAAAGCTGTAACTGATGAAGAGGCGGATTATCCACCAGCTAAAGAAGATCCCGTAGTTACATTTGAAGCTGTTTTTGATAAGAAAATATTCAAAAATGATATCGAAGAAAAAATTAAAGCAATTGTTAAAAATAATCCAAAGATTCTTCATGAAGAATCTCCTTTGGAACATCTTGAAAAAGCTTTAGAGGAACAAAAACCGCAACTTCAGCCTATTTCTCTCGATGCAACTCTTGGGCATGCGCTCTATCAAAAAGAAGAGCTAAAACAGTTTTTTAAAGAAGATCAAACCCCAAATCTACTTCCAGAAATAGATTTAACTGATTTAAAACATGCTCCCAAAGAATCTTTAAAAACCGCTGCCGAAGAGCTTGATACAGAAGTTTCCGAAGCCAAGAAGCTTCTCTCTGTCAAAAAGAATATGCAGTTTATTCAAGGTGAAGAGTCACGCAAGCTTCTTGAAAAACATTTAGAAGGAAAGAGAAAAGGATTTGTAGAGAAGCAAGAGCAACTTCGCCAATCTATTTTAAAACTTGTGGAAGAGAAGCGGACGGCTGCGCATTTAATTCATCAGCAAGCCAAGTTAATAAAATCTGTGGATCTAGAAATTTTATTAAAACACTTTCTACAGAATGATTTGGAAAGATTAGCGGGAGATTTGCCTAAAGACATTTCTTTTGAAAATCTTAAAAGTGCTCTAGGAAATTACCTTTTGGTTTCCACAGATATGCAAAGAATGGATACAGCCTGGGAAGAAGCCAAGGCTTTAAGCACTGAAAAGGAAGGCATGTCTCCGATTGCTATTTCTAATCTCTACCAATTTTTGATTGATGTACGTCAATATAATCCTAGCCAAAACCCACACCTGCTTTTATTTGAATACATGACTAATTTATTGCTGCGTGAAAATCAAATAAAAATGGTGCAGGATTTTCTAGAAGATCCAGATTGTGTACGACAGGCTGTGACAGGTGCGGGTAAGACGACTGTGATATTAGTTTTACTTGCTTTAATGCAGGCAAATGGCACCAATTTAGTAACTGTCAACTTTCCTAAGCACCTTTTAGAAGATAACTTAAACGATTTCCAGAAAAAACTCGGTAAAATTTTCCAAAAGAGCGTTTATCCATTAAAGTTTAATATGTCTACTCCTACGGCAATTCCTCACCCTAGTGATGAGGGTGAGTATATTTCTGTCTTTGAAAAAATGTACGAAGACTTTCTCAAGGTCATCTTAGATAAAGGAGTGGTAGTTTCTACTTTAGAAAGTCAGCAAGCTTTGGAACAGAAATGGATACGTTTAATGGACCAGCAATCTAAGCTTCCGCCTGAAGCGATCGATCCATTAGAGAAAAAGCATTTAGAGTACCTGACAAAAATCTTAGCCCTTAAAGCACGCTCTGAATACACTATCTTAGATGAACATGACAAAGCACTGAATCAGCGCGAAGAAAGACATTTAAAAATTGGCGAGGGGGAACCGATTCCAGCCTTTTTGTGGAAAACTTCCCTGGAAGTCTACGATCTTTTGCTGGCTGAGCCTGAACTGGGTCTTCAGCGAAATGTGCAAGGCGAGCTCTTAAATGATGAGCAGCGCTATGCCATCTTGCAGCGGGTTGCTGAAAAAATAGCTGAGCAATGGGTTTCGCTCCTAGGTGTCCCTACTCATCAAAAAGTAGCTTTCATTAAAGATTTCACAGACTATATTCTCGGGGTTAATGAAAATTTACTACCTCAACTTAATGGGTTAACCTTTCAAGAATTGGATGTAATTGCGGTTTTAAAAGATCAATTTTATACTTTCCTACCCCTGACCCTATCTAAAACTTGTAATGTACGTTACATTCGCTCAAAGGACAACGTGCATACGGTTCCTTGTCTGGCTGGAGACATACCTCGCGAAAGCTCAGACTTTGAACAGATTTTAGAGCGCATTAATTACACCATCCAAGACCATTATCAAACAGGTGAAAAAGAAGGATTTATTAGACAATGGATTCAGGACAGGAAAAATCAAGCTGAAGCTGCTGTATTGAATGAAATCTATGCGACGGTTGAAGAAACTCCTGAATCAGCTCTTTTTGAAAAATATTTCCCGGGACGTAAGCTAAGCTCATTGTTGCAAAGCCAGATTCCTGAACTTGTTGCTGAAATTAATAAAGATCCTAAACGCATCCGTGGGTTTCTTGAACTTACTCTGCGGAAAATGGAAATTACTACGGGGAAAATTAGTTGCGATGGGCATAACCTAGTGTCGATGTCAAAGCATACCTGTGGAGCTTCAGCGACTGGAGCTGCGAGGACTTCAGTCCTTGCCTTCCCAGCTTCAATGAATACCAAAGAAGCTGCCGATAAAGGGGCGACTGGCAAAATGGTATTGGGGCTGCTGATGAAGAATCGAGCTGCTGACGGTAGCCTGCCGCCTGTAAGAAGATACAACCCGGAGTTTCCTCAAGAAATTATTCCGGGAACGATTAAGCAAGATCCGAATTTCCAAATAGTGGTGGACGGATGTGGTGTGGCTGCTCTGCATGGACTTCCGTTTGGGCTTGCATCTCAACAACTTTTAAATCATCAACCTAAAGAGGGGGCGATTAAGGGGATTTTGGTAGGGAATGAAGGGAGTTGTCAGAAAGTTCATACGAGAAAGGGGATTGTCTCTCCTGAGGTCTCAGGATTAAAGCCTTCAGAATTGGGTGGCTTTATCGATGAATGTCGAGCTCGCGGGTCGGATTTCAAGATGGCACCCAATACGCGGGCGTTAATTACGGCTAATGAAAAACAGTTATTTGAAGAAGTCTTGCAAACTGTAGGTCGTCTACGCCGTGAAGATCAAACCTTTTTCTACTCAGCTCCTGAACTAGATTCCGTATCAGATGCAGTAGATCTCATTAAGCAATCATTAAAAAATAGTGTAGAAAGAGGAAGCGATGACCTGTATCGCTCAAAAAAACATGAACTGCGCGATATTGTGCGACATGAAATGATCCATGAATTGCTTTCATATGCTGGAAAAAATGACACTGCGGGTATGCTTCAACGCTATAAAGATTTTGCAGATAAGGATATCTTAATCTCCTTTAATAAAATGGATTTAAGTATTCCAGGATCATACTTCGACGCGAATCATAAAATAAATAAAATGGATAAAAATCCGGTTCAAGAGCTAGAAACCTTAAGACAACGTCATTTACAGACAGCCACCGAAGTAAACTTAACCAAAGCCGTTGAAAGGTTGAATGGGTTGACGTATTCTGAGGAAGTTCTAAAGCATCTACCCTCAACTGTTTATGGGGTTTCCACTCCATTACTGGATCAAGAAGTCGAAGTTGAAACGGAAACCGAAGTAGAGGTTGAGACCGAGGCGGAGAGTGAGGTGGATGCAACGCAGGAAATGAAGGATTATCTGCCTTGGCTTCGTTATTATGATCAGGAATTTGAAGTTCATTCTTTAGGAGAAATTCATTCTGCCTATGATCCGCTGTTAAGCTGCACTGAAAACTTTCTTCCTCTTGGCAGAAAGAAAAGAGGGACGGCGGCTAAATGGCATCGAGAAGCGCATGATGCCATGCAGAATCCTGTACATGGTATTCAATTTTCTTTTGACAGTTATTATTATCTTAAACAACCCTCAGCACTTAATAATGTTTTATTGCTTGACACCGCTGAGTATGAGGATGGAAGTCCCATATGTAAGAAAGTTAAGGACTCACTAGGAGACGATTTCTTACATGGAAAACAGAGTCTTTATGATTTGCGTCTAAAAAAATTCATTACAGGAGATTTTGCTAAGCCAGGAGCTGTGATTCCTGAATCCATAAAAAATAAATTGGACAGTATATTTGCACAGGTGAGATTCTTTAATGGAGAATTTAATCAGTATGCACCTGCGGAAGCAAAAGCTTTAGAAGAATGGCTAGCGAAAAATAATCCAGAAAAAATGGAAAGTTATTTTAAAAATGTGATTTTAAAACACCGAGCTGACGAAAAATTATCTTATTCTTTCAGCCCCCTGTGTAAATTGTTTAAAAAATTAAAAACAAATAACTAAATTGCTATAATTCATTGGTTGTCATAAAATTAATTTAAAGGATCTAATCTATTAATTAACTAATTGCTTTGAATCATTATATTTATCTTCCTGGAGATATTTTTTATGGTTAAAAGTGTAGGACAACCCTCTGAAAATCGTTGGATAGAAGGAACACGGGATGCTTTTGGCGTTCCGCATGCAAAAGCGGAATCTGCTGGTAATCAGCCGCTTGAGAAGCCGGTTTCTCCAACTGAAACATCTAAAGCAGCCAAAATGGCCAAAGTACATACTTTGCCTAAACGGTCGATTCCTTCTCAGCACGTGTGGCGGTCGGAAAATGTTTTTGGCAGAATTGTGAACTTCTTTGAGCAAGCTGTTTTGGTTTTAGGAAAATTCTGGCCAAGCCGTTCTCCTAAAATTGATCAGCGCTTGATGGCTTCTCTACATGGCCAGCGTATTGCAGCGCTGCATCCTTCTTTAAAGACTGCTCCGCTGAGCAAAATTCTCAAATATACTATCAATTTTCTAGAAACTCAAAAAGGGGAGACTGCACCGCCGCGAGAGGTTTTAAAAACCCTCAAGCAAACGGCGAAGTGGTCGGCTAGCCTGGAAAAAATTGCCGCTCGTTCAAGTTTTACCAAACGTCAAAAATTATTAGCGGCATTTAGCAGAGATTTAAGTAAAACTATTTCTAAATTACCAGCGGGTGCTTCTTGTGTGATTCCTGGGGGTTGGAAAGAAGCTAAGGGTATACATCCAGCCCTCTATCAAATTAAAAAAAATGTCTCAGGAACCTATCAAATTAAAATCCTCTCTAGAGATCCTTCAATCAATCAACAATCAATTATATTGAGTGCTGGCAAAGTAAAAATTTATCCGGAGACAACCTTTAACGATTTAACCTTAGCTGAGGTCTCTAATCCAGAATGGTTGCAAGCTTTAGTAAGCTTACAGATGCCAGCAGGAGGGACTAATAAGAGCAAGGCAGCTAATTTAATGGAAAAACCTGCTGAAAAAGAAACTTCACCAGATTTAACTTCATTAACGGGACTTCTCTCACCCTTTGCAGACCGAATTGATCTTTCTCCAAAATCGATTGAAAAATTCCGAACCGCAAAGACTAATCCGCAGAATAAAAACATCTGGTTACTTGTTGATATATTAGGAATGGAATCAAAGGGAAATGCGCTGCCTGGGGAAAGACGCAAGCTTCAGTTAAAAGTTAATTCTCTCTTTCAATTTTTTCAAGTGGTCAGAAAGGATTTGGGAGAGAATAAAACTAACCTAATTCTTTTAGAAGAAGGTGTTGTAAATGTTGGCAAAGTGGCTAGCTTAATGCATGCACAAGGGAAACTCACAGAAGCAGAAGTAGCAGTCATCAATCGTGAACTCTCGGTCATTGAAAAATCAATTGCAAAAGCGGCTCGTCAAAAAACTAAAAAGAGCAAAAAAAACATTTTTATATTACGCGCTAGCATTCCCAGTTTTACGTTTAAATCCTCTAAGTTTTCTCCCTTATCTTTACATAAGAGTTGGGTTTCTCCCATCGTAAAACCAGCGCCCCCTGAGAAGCCTGTGACAATTGCTCCACTTTCTACAGAAATGATTCAGAAAAAGGTCGTTAAGTCAGCAGAACCTGCTTTAACACAAGTGAAGACAGAAAATGTGCACTCCATCTTGCAAGCATTAAAAATTGAATGTCAAGAATTAGCTAAAAAAAATGATCATTTTGCACTACAAAATCGCATTGTGGACGTCTTACATGCAGTCGAATTCCCTAATGTGAAGTCAGGTTCAATCGATAGTAAGAGAGCTGCGGGCCTTCCAAGTACCCGTTATACTTACACCGAGGATAAGATCAAGTGGAGTACATTAACTGGTAAAGAACAAGCTGAGTGCGGCATAGCGTTAAGCGAACTTAGTGAGCTTTTGAGTGATTCTTGCAAGTTAACAAGCACCCTCACTCCCGAAAAAACATTATTGCAAATCAAATCCGGATTTATTCAAGAGTATTTGGCGAGGCTTAACCAAAATGAGTCTGGTTTAACCAAGGATCATATTTTAACTTTTTGGATGAATGCCCTCAAAGTTATTTCCTCTGATCTAAGCACGCATGCGGTAACTTTAAGATCTTATTCAGATAGAGAAGCTGATTTACAAGCAAATATGCGCGATTTCTATTATTTACATTCTATGTCTGATATGGATGAATTTATGAATGTCCATAGTGAGCAGAATTATGAGGTAAGAAGAACTTTGCAATATATGGGGGAGCCGACTATCGATTATGTGAATAAGATTGCGCAGCGCCCAATTAAAGGGGTTCAAGATTCCCCGCAATTAAGAGGGATGGAAAAGTCGATTGAAAAATTTCAAAGTGCATTTCCAGTGCAGATCCTTGATGTAAAGTTTAATAGGAAAAATGTGAATTTTGGTAAAGACTGGAAGAAAAAATACGAACAACCCTTTCTACGAAAAGCCGTTGAAGAACATGTTTTTGGAAACAGCTATGACGAGTTTAGTGAACAACAGGTAAGAGATGATCCCATGGGAATGGGAGGGTCTAGAAAGAAATTCTCTTCTAAATCAAACCTACCAATTACAAAAGAAGACCTCGCCGATGTGCTCATTGTTTTAGGAGAAAGCTCAGCTTCAGAAATGATGGGGCTTATTCGACAAAAACCTTATCTTTTAGAATTTGCTGCAGTACGATCACTCATTGAGCAACGTCTTTTTGGCAATAAAAACCTTTCTAAGGAACTTCTAAAAAAGAATCATCTTACTAAGGATAAAAGCCCGCTAGCTTATCACCTTGCCACTTGGGTCAAAGAACAAACTGAGCTATTTAAAATTCAGGGGAAAGTCCATGAAACTCTCTTCATGATGAACATGGCGCTTTCTTTAACGAATTTAGCTCCTGAATTACCTCCAGAACTTGGAGACTTCTTTGATTTTCCAAATTATGCAGCGGAAATTAGAGAATGGGCCTATACAGCGCTAGATCCAAGTAAACCAGAATATGCCTCACGTCATGCTATATGGACGCATTTGCTGCTTCAACATGAAAATGCACCGGAATTGACAGGGGAGCAAATCGCTGATTTTCTCAAAGGAATTATGGTTTTGGAAACGGCTTCTGCCGAAGTGTATGATTGGGATCCTTTATTACAGGCAAGGGTGAACAGTTTAAAAGAAAAATGGAAAGAACCTATAAAAACTTTTTTGAATAAATCAGAAAATGCGCCATTTAAAACGCATGTGCTTAATTCCATCTGCCAAATTGCAGAGATTCCTCCACCTGAGGGGGAATGGGCGGGGGAATTTCCTGTGTATCAGGGTGGGGCTTACGAAATTAATGTATTAGAAGGAATTGTCAAAAATAGAGAAGGGGGTTGGATTTCGCGGAGCATCCCCATTCCAGTACGTGAGAAAAGCGCGATTAAAACTGCATTTAGTGCCAGAGAGCTGCAGGGCATCGTTGCCAACCATAGTTATAAATCCGGTAAAGACATCTATCGTTTTACTGATCGCCATGGAATCAACAACATGATTGTGGCGTCTAAGTCAGCTTCAGCAGGCTTTAAAGAAATTGAAGTCCCGCGCGGAAGTAAAACGGATAAGCTTTGGTTTCAATCTGTGGATAAGGATCAACTTTTTGGCATTGAAAAAAAAGAAGATAAAGAAACGAAACAACGACCAGGTCTTTCAACATTGATTGGCATGATGAATGCTTCGAAGGAGGCTCAAAAAGGTCCTAAAATTCCAAAAATATTTGACAAACCAGGTTATTCTTTCTGGGGAAATCCTAAAAAAAGCTCTCAATTTGTCATTCTAGATGAAAAAGGTGTGCCTCGTTATCAATTTATCCTCAAAAAGCAATTGAGAGGAGGGCGTGTGATTTCGGGTGTGATGGATTTACGTGATGAAACCCAGACTTTAAAGAAATTTAAAAAAATAGGGACTTTATCCGCTAAAGCAGATCCCATCTGGCAGAATTTAACCGCTTTGGATATTCCTCAAAATATTACTGTGTGGAAAAGCGGGAAAAAAATCGAAAAAGTTGCTTTGGATCAGTACGATCTCACTTTCGTCGAAAGAGATGGGAAAGCTGTCTGCACTGATCCCCGTTTAAATGGATGGATTTTAGATGCAACTTCTCCTAATCTGAAGAAAGGTCTAAAAAATAGCCTAGTATTGCGCCATCCAACAATTGCCTCTCAATATCGATTGATTTTGCCTGAGATGAAAATTACCCCTAAGCCTCCAGAAGTTGAAACTTCGATTAAGTTTTTTTTCAAAGCCCTAATAAATGTTGCTCGTGGACATCTTTTATCAATAGAGTCTAAAGATCCTGTTGCGGAAGGTTGGGACTTAAACCCATCACAGGATTTTTGGATTTTTGATATCAATCCTGCCACTTTGAGTTTGGAGGAAATTTCTAAAGAGTCTGTAAAACCTTATCTTCAAGCGGCCTTATTAAATTTAATTGAGAATCGTCCCGAAACAAGTTTAGAAATGTTAATGCAAATGCGCAGTCTTTCAAAAAGATGGACTGAAGAAGATGTGAAAGAAATTCAAGCATTATTAGGGCTCCCCTCTGCTACGCCAGATGGAGTGACTTTGCAGCTGCAATGTGCTTTGCTTGCTAAAAAGTTAGGGCCTAAAAAAGATCGAGAAGCTTTTGAGGAGTCAATTGCTCGCCTTTATATCGATTATCTAAAACAAGGCAGCAACGTGAGCCGCGCTATCAAGATTACCCCCAAAGATGAATTAGTATGCCTTGAGGCTTTAGAGAGGCATGAGCCTAATTACTTCGCAGCAAATGCCCCCTTGCTTCTTCAAAGTCAAGGAGAGAGTCGACGGATGAAAGCTCGGCAGATTGAAATGCCTTATTTTCCAGCTCAAATTGAAATTAAGCAGCAGATTAGTAAATTCTCTGATAATTTGCTGGGGGCCTTGCGTGACCAGCCTGGAGGTTCATCCTTCGATTTTATTTCTCGTGACATTTCACACCTAGGTACAGACTTCATGAATCTGTATAAAATTGCTTCTAAACAATCTGTCACAAGTAGAGAATTTCAAAGATTAGATCTCACTTTACAAGCTTTGCCTCAAAAAAGCATTAATGATGAATTTTTAAAAACTTTGCAAAACTATCTGACACGCGTGCTGGATATTCGTAAGGAAGGGAGTACAATTCCATTCCCTGAACCGCCGCAGCTTGATTTATTAAGTAAAGATTATAAGATTGAAAAGCAAAATGAGAAGACATTGAAGAAGTTTTTAGAAGATTTTGAACAAATTATAAGCGCAGATGAAGTTGTAAGGGCTAGCAAAGAAACAGAGGAACCTCGAGTAGATTTAGAGGAATTTCAAGCTGCTTTGCTGGAAAAAGATCTTGAAAAAGCTTTAATTGAAGCTCAAAAAAATGGATCGATAGATGAACTGACCATTGGCGAATTGGAAAAAACTCTGCAAACGCGAAACCCTAAATTGGGGGCGATTCCATTAGCCTCCGTAGGTCAGTCACTGTATCCGCCTGAAGAATTGAAGAAATTCTTTAAGCCTTTGGTAAATAGGGAAACAGTGCCCCAGCTCGATCTTACAAGTCAGAAAAATTCAAGAAACGCTGCTTTGCAAGTTGCGGCCCAAGCTCTTGATGAAGAGATGAGAATTGCTAAGCAAGAGGTGGAGTCATCCACTCCTATGGAATTTCTCAATGGGGAAAAATCTAGAATAGCTATGGAAAAAGATTTGTTTTCTAAGAAAAAAGAATGGACTGCTAAAAGGGACAAAGCGCGTAACAATGTAATGAATCTAGTCCAGAGCAAAAGCTCTTCCGCACACGAACTTCAGCAGAAAGCCAAGTTGATTAAAAACGTCGATATCGAGCTTTTACTCAAACATTTTCTGCAAAACGATTTAGAAGGGCTGGCCCCTAATTTACCAGCAGATATTTCTTTCTTAGAGTTAAAGACAGCTCTTGGAGAATATCTTTTATTTGCCACAGAAGCGCAGCGATTCGAAGCAGCGTTTGAAGAAGTTAAAACGTTAAGTACAAAAAAAGAAGCTATAAGCCCTATAGCCATTGCTGGATTTTATTCATTGCTCACAGCAGAAAGACAGTACGATCCGGCCCAAGATCCGCAACTCTTGCTTTTTGAATATATGACAAACTTACTTTTGCGCGATAGTCAGCTCAAAATGGTTCAAGATTTCCTTAAAGATCCAAATTGCATTCGTCAAGCTGTAACGGGGGCGGGTAAAACGACCGTAATTCTGGTATTAACTGCTTTGATGCAGGCAAATGGAACCAATTTGGTAACGGTAAACTTCCCTAAGCAATTATTTGAAGAAAATTTGAACGATTTGCAAAGCAAACTAGGCCGGATTTTTCAAAGAAGTGTTTATCCGCTGCAGTTTAACATGAGTACCCCAACCGTCACTAAAAATGGCGAATCATTATTCAAAGAAATGTATGAAGATTTACTTAAAACAACCATGGAAAAAGGGGTCGTCATTTCGACCCTTGAAAGTCAACAGGCATTAGAACAGAAATGGATTCGGCTAATGGATCAGCAGGCTAAACAAAATCCAGCCGATATCTCTTCAGTAGAAAAGCAGCACTTGAAATACCTGACTAAAATTATCATGTTTAAACGTGAGAATGACTATACGATCCTAGATGAATTTGATAAAGCTCTAAGCCAGCGTGAAGAGCGTCATCTTAAGGTAGGCGATACTGCACCAATTCCAAAATATATTTGGGAAACTTCGCTTAATTTGTATGAATTACTCTTAGCAGAACCTGAACTAGGACTGCAGCGCAATGCTCAAGGAGAGCTTTTAACAGATCCACAACGTAAAGCCATTCTAGATAGAGTTGCTGGAAAAGTAGCGAATCAATGGGGTGTGCAAAAAGGCCTTACGGTCCAGGAAAAAGATTTACTAAAAAAATACATTACAGGGGAAGACGATACCTTTTTAGGCCAAGTCCAAAATTGGCAGCCCGAAGAATTGGATGCAGTGGCTGTGTTAAAAGATCAATTCTATACTTTTCTTCCCTTATCTTTATCGAAGACTTGCCAAGTCAGATATATGCGTTCTGCGGATGGTGTCCATACAGTTCCCTGTCTGGCAAGTGACATTCAACGTGAAAGCTCTGAATTTGATCAAATCTTAGAAAAAATTAACTATACGATCCAAGACTACTACCAAACGGGAATTAGAGAATCTTTTATCGAGCAGTGGGTGGCAAACAAAAAACGCTTAGCGGAAGCTGGAGTGATGAATAAAGCCTATGCCTCAATTGATGACACTCCCGAAGCTAAAGTATTCGCCACCTATTTTCCTGGCCGCAAGCTTAGCAATTTGCTGAAAAGTCAAATTCCTGAATTAGTGCAAGACCTCAACAATGATCCTAAAAAAATTCGTCGTTTTCTCGAAGAAGCTTTAAGCAAACTAGAAGTTTCTTCTGGGAAAATCAGTTGTGATGGGAATAACCTAGTTTCGATGTCTTTGCACACTGCGGGAGCTTCTGCGACTTTGGGCTCTTTACATGCGCTTCCTCCATCGATTCACACAGCGGGGGCTGAAGATAAGGGTGCCACCGGTAAAATGGTCATGGCTATGCTTAAAAAAGCTCAGAACCCTGATGGAACCCTCCCTCCAATGAGGCGCTATAATCCTGAAGACACAAAAAATCTTATCCCGGCAGTATTGAATAAAGATCCAGATATCCAAGTGTTTATTGATGGATCGGGCGTCGCAGCCTTGCATGGTTTACCTTTTGGCTTAGCTTCTAAGCAACTTCTGACGAATCAACCTTCTGGAACTAAATTGAGAGGGGTTATTTTAGGAGGGGAAGGCAATCGCCAGCAAGTCCAGACAACCAGAGGCATTGTCGGGTTAAATGCTGCAGGACTGAAGCCCTCTGAGCTGGGAGGCTTTTTTGATGAAAGCCGTGCGCGCGGAGCGGACTTTAAAATGATGCCAGGTGCTCGTGCTTACATTACGGCTAGCAGCAATCAGCTCTTTGAAGAAACCCTGCAAACAGTAGGCCGTTTACGACGGCCAGATCAACGTGCTTGTTATGGAGCACCCAGTGGAGATCCTGTTAAAGATGCAGCCGATTTATTAAAAAAATCTCTAGAAAATAGCGTTGAAAGAGAAGCAGACAACCTCTATCGCGGCAAGAAGAAAGATTTACGCGATACTGTACGCAGCGCCATGATCGACAACTTACTTTTAGAAGCTAAACAAAATGGGATAAACAGCATGCTTGCTCGCTATCAAGACTTTGCTAATGAAAACATTTTGATCACATCTAAGAAAGAAGATTTAAGCCAGCCCGGTGTTTATTTTGCCGCCAATGCAGCGATCAATCGTATGGATAAAGATCCAGTGCTGGAGCTAAATCATCTGCGTCAATCGTATCTCCAGATCGCCCAAGGATTAGGACTAGCGGAAGCCGCCAACAAACTAGCAACGTTAACTTATTCCCCAGAGCTTATCATGCGTCTTCCTAAAAAAGTATTTGGAGGAAGCGGGCAGCAGCTAGATCAAGAAGTTGAAGTGGAGACCGAGGTTGAGGTTGAAGTAGAAACTGAAATCGAAAAAGAGGTTGATAAGAATACCGAGCCGCGCAAATTCGATAAGTGGAAGAATGTCCACTACGGTAAGTATCACAAATTCGTTGAACCTCTTAACCAAATTCATCGTGGATTTGATAATAAACTTCGGTTTACGGAAAACTTTTTCCCAATTAAGCAAAATAAAGCGAAAGATCCCACTAAAGAACGAGTGCGCCAACCTCACGATGATATCCAAAACCCTGCGCATTATGTCGTCTTCCACTTAAATGCACAATCGGATGACGTGACAAATGCGACTTTAATCGATAGTCAAGAATTTGCCATACGAAAATTCCAAACTATTGAGGGAGATTACAAATTAGCAGCAGGTAATGTGTATAATATGCGTTTGAAACGTTTCGTGGAAGGTCCTTTGGCACAGCCCGGAGTAGAAATTCCCGATGAAATCAAACCGGCAGTAAGTCATCTTTTGGCACAAGTTCGCTTCTTCAATGGGGAATATGATCAATATTCCAAAGAAGAATTTACTGCTTTACGGGCTTGGCTGGAAAATTTACAATTAACTGATCCTCAAAACAATATGGAAGAATATTTTAAAACGGTTATTTTAAAACATAAACCTGAAGCCCAACAAAATTATTCCTTTAGTCCACTTGCTAAGCTATTTAAAGAACTTGCCTAAGATTAGTTTATCGGAGGTATAAAGTGCTTGATGTACTGACAACTACAGTGGATATGCAACATATCTTGCATCCTTTAGATAAAGATGCCACAGGTCATAAATCTCTCATGGACAAATTGGCAGGTGGGACTGTGATTGTTGTAGGCGGATTTGCTACCCTAGGTATTCTCCCTGCCTTTTATTTGGTAACAGCTTATCGTAAAACGCACTATTGGGATCATATTGGAGACCGGTTAGAAGAATTAGACACCTTGCAAAATATAGCCACGACGAAGCAAACACAGAAGACAAAAATTGTAGCCGAGAAACGTTTTATCCAACTGCATTTGCTCAAACAACTCCATGACAATTTAGGCACCGATTCTTTTGACGAATTAAAGAACCAAATCGAGAAAAATCATTTTGATCTCAAGACTGTGGATAATAAAGGGTATTCCCTTTTTCATTACGTGATTCAGTATGAATTTGAGCAAAGGGCCGCTCAATTCAGTAATTCGAAAGAAAAGGATAACATGGGGGAAGTGTTGAAGCTTTTAGAATATTTGGAAAATCAGCCTGAGACACATTTGAACGCCAAAACAAAAAATGGACTTACCCCTTTACTTCTCGCGGTGGAATATAATTTGGAGCAAACCTTCTTCGCTCTGATAAAAAATAAAAACTTAGATGTGAATGCGCGTAATCAAGAATATTTGACACCGCTGCAGCAGCTGGTTAAAGAACCTACTTCAAGTACGGCTGAGATGGCTAAAGCTTTAATTGCTCATCCAAAATTTAATCTAAATGAAAATGCCAAGCAGCCTTCTAAATATCATGCGTTGTTGAGCACAGCCTGCCACTCAAACCAGACTGAGTTAATTTCCGTTTTACTCGCACTCCCTGGCATTGAATTCATTAACCAGCCTAATCCTGATTCCGTCCCTGTAATCCAGCATCTATTGAATTTCTTTGAATCTACTCAAAATTTTGAAGGCTTGACCCAGCTGATTAATAAACCAGACATAAATTACGGGAATATAGAAAATAACGGAAGCTTGCTACACTACGCGCTTAAGCATAATGAGACTGGTGGCTGTGTTAAAGCTTTACTTAAAAATATGCAAGTGGATGTCAATGCCCTGAATAAATGGGGCAGAACGCCTTTGGATTTGGTGCCTCAAGGTTCAGAGGTTCAAAAATTGTTGTTGGATCGAGGGGCAGTGAAGTCGAAGATTTAATGGAAAAAATAACGCCTCTAGAGTAATGGATTGAAGACCCAAAACTCTAGAGGCGTTTTTTCTGATTAGTAGGTAACTTTGGCAGCGATAGGCTTGTGATCGCTCATATTGGTTTGAATGCTGTTTAAGCCGACATTGGAAACTGGGATATTGGTAATTTTAGCTTCACTCATAGTTGACTTTAAGGTAATCCAATCAATCCGCGTATTTAAAATCTGGTGAGGACTTGTACAAGTAGCTTCCAAATGGTTTTCATAATCCAGTTGATAGCCAGCATTTTTTAATAGATTTAAACGTGGATGGAGTGATGTGACGTTTGAATCCATTCCGATCAGCATTAAATCAGCCCCTTTTTGATCAAACAAATCAATAATAGTTTGGGCTTCCATATCGCCTTTTTCGGAATCATCTGTACCTGTGACAAGATCTTTTTCAATTCGATAAGGGTTGCATCCAGAGAGGTGTCCAGAGGCGACTAAAATCGTTTTCCCACTCTCTTTATCGCGTAGATGCACCGCAAAACCTCTCCCTAAAATATTGCCGATATTTTCGACTAATTCAAAGCGTGTTTTATTATAAGCAATGCCATTGATTGAATGAGAAGCTTCTGAGAGCAAGACTTCATAATGATCGGGAAACATTGAAGGATCGAGATAATCTGCTTCTTGTAAACAAATAATATCATATTTCAAATGATGCGCAAAAATACGTTTACCCATAATGGTACGAGCTTCATCTAGTAATTGTAGCGTAGGATCTTCAACATTTTTGGTGAGGCCTCTCAAATGATCTTCAAGCATTTGATTCACTTCTTCATCAAAAATCTGAATAGGACGAATCTTATAGGTCGTCATAAGCTTTTCAGATTTTTGATTCCAACTTGCATTTGGGCTATTGGGATCTGTCGGGACAGCTGTTAAGTGTTCAAGGATCTTCTGATAATCTTTTTGATCCCATTCTTGCTGAGCTGCTAATTTCTCTTGTGGATTGGGAGAAAAAAGGATTTTTAAGGCGAGTTTTTGAATTTTGTCGTTCACAGACATATTTTCTGGCTCTGCATCATGACGTTCTTGCATCAATTTTTGCATGCCAACGCCACGCAGGTAATCATAATGATCGGAAAGTCCGCCGCAATTATAGGAGCTAATCGTGAGTTCGGTCGCAGAAAGAAGAGAAAAAGACAGACAGCAAGCTGTTGCTAAAAGTTTAATAAACTTCATAATTACCTATTTATTAAAAGATTAAAGAGGCAATTATAGCAACTTTATATTTAAAATTCAATCGGTAATAAATTAAATGAATTAATTTTCAACAAGGAAAGTATCAACAGGGGCAGGTTGTTGAGCTTTTAAAAGGTGATAAAGGGGGATCCCAATAAAAAGAGCGCCAAATCCCCAAATCAATTGCATGTAGGAAACTTGCCAAAGCAGCCAAAAACTAAACACCAAAGCTGTAATGGGAATAACTATATTGGAAACGCCTTTCAAGGAGGCACTCCACTCAGGTCGTTTGCGCAAGACTAAGAGAGCTAAACAAGTGGGGATATACTGTGCAAATCGCGCAATCACGCTTAACATTGCCAACTGATAAAAATTGCCTGATAGCGCCACTGTACAAGCCAAAAGTGAAGTCACGATAATCGCAATGTAGGGGGCGCCAAAACGATTTTTTTGGGCAATAAAATTGGGAATAAGTCGATCTTCAGCCAACGCAATGGCAATCCGTGGGCTCATGAAGGAAGCCGCTAAGTTAATTCCACCAATGGAAATGAGCATGCCTAAATTCACAAAATCTTGACCCCCTTTTCCAATTAGCTTGTAAGCAATATCCGAGACAGGAGCAACGCTGTTAGCTAGTTGTGGGCCAAGGACACCAATTGCAACCACTTGAAGCGAAAAGTAGAGGAAAGAACAAAATCCAATCACAATCACAATGGCAATTGGAATGTTTTTTTGCGGATTTTCCATTTCTTGTGCAGCGACAGCTAAAGTTTCAAAGCCGGTAAAGGCATAAAAAACCATGATCAAAGCTTCCTTCATCGCATGAGGCTCAACCAGATGGGCACTAGGAGAAGCAAAATTTTCCAATTCAAAGTAGAAAGCGCCTAAAAAAATAATCAGGAGTAACGGAATAATCTTAGCAATGGTAATCACGTTATTTAAAAACTTAAATGAACTGACGCCAACTAGATTTAACAAACTCAAGGAAGAGACCAGTGTAATGATCAATGAAGTGCGTAACGGCTCCTCCATAACTGAAGGGAAAAGAGCACTCAAGCCCGTTACAAATCCCACAGCCAAAGCTGCCCAGGCAATAATGCTTACGACCCATTTCATCATGCCGACTTCAAAACCAACGAAATCACCAAAAGCTTCTTTTGCATAGAGATAAGCCGCACCGTTACGGTTGAATAAGGTGGCGCATTTCGCAAAGCACAAAGCGATCATGGTGATTAAAAAAGTAGCCAAAAGATAAAGGAAAGGACTAAGAGTGCCAACTAATGACATCATTTTGCCAGGTAAAATGAATACGCTGGTACCGATCATGCTATTAATCCCCAGCAAAATGATACTCAACAATCCTAATCCTTTTCTCGACGTTAAACTCATGAACCACCTTGCTTATGCTGAGCCACGACTTTAACAAAATAATCAAAAAGTTTTTGCATTTGGGGCTCATAAGCAACCATCATTTCAGGGTGCCATTGCACAGCGAGAATAAAGGGATTTGCTTGATTTTCAATGCCTTCAATAAGTCCGTCCTTAGTCTGGGCGTTTACAGTAAAGACTGAGGCTAATTGTTTAATCGCTTGATGATGAAGGCTATTGGTCAATAAAGAAGTGCTTCCAAAAATTTGTTGAAGAATAGTGCCTGGCTTCAAATCAACCGTATGGGTTGAAATGTGCTTTTGCACTTTTTGCGCATGCTGGATGTCAGTATTCGTCATATGCGGGATATCTTGATACAATGTTCCACCAAAAGCTGCATTTAATAGCTGCAGCCCTCGGCAAATGCCTAAAATAGGCTTATTTGTTTCTTGGGCAATTTTAACTAGATGAAGTTCATGTGTATCGCGTTTAGGATAGATTGGGCCCAATTGGGGATGGGGTTCCTCTCCGTAAACTAAAGGATTGACGTCAATCCCGCCTGAAAGCAGTAAACCATCAATGAGGGACATCTGTGCTCGAGCTACACTTTCTTCTTCCACAAAGGGTAGCATAAGTGGAATTCCTCCTGCACGAAGAATTACATCAATATAGGAGGAATTAACATAGATTCGTTCCTGGCCAAGTTCTGGGCCTGCACTTTCAATTAAGTAGTTAGTTGAAATTCCGATGATAACTTTTTGAGAATCCATACAAACCAAATTGATAATAATTAATTTTAGAATTATACCAAATTAATTCTAATCTGTCAATTTTGATTGATAGTTATAAAGCTAAATACTTTCAATAAAAATCTATGATTTGCCAAGTTTTGCCTTAAAATGAACTATTAAAAGATTTTTATTATCTTTCTTTGAAATTGATTGTTATTAGTTTTTTTGTCATAATTATTGTTTAACAATTAAAGACCATGGAACATATGCCAACTTTTCCCCAAATCAAAAGTCAAGCCGAATTGAATCATCATCTTGTAAACCTCAAAGCGGATATGAAGGATAGACGTAAATGGCTTACTCGAGAGATGAAAAGCGTTAAAAAAGACTCTATTTTCTCACGTTTGATTAAAAAAATATTCAATCTTTTTCCAGGGGATCGGTTTGCTAAAGTTCGTGCCAATAATGTGGCGCATGGGATGGCGGAATTTTGCAAACACTCTCAACATGTCCAATGGATTGATAATGATATCGCCCTTTTAGCTTGTGCTGTTTTGGACTTGTTACAAGATAAAATTAAAAATGCAAAAAAAAGAACCACTTACAGTCAAGAGATTGAAAAAGCTAAAAAGGAAATCCTTGCATTAGTGAAAAAAGAGTCAGAAAAGAAAGATTTTAGTCAAACTGTTGATATCTCTGGCACTTCAAGCGAGATTGATCTATTCCTGCAAGATTTCTCCAAAAAAATTGCAACAGCCAAAGAGATTCACATCACAGCCCCTCTGACATCCGCGCAGGAAAAGATCGTTAAAGATGCCATCAATCAATCCACAACTATCGAAAAAGTC
>Ga0105044_10000457_pt1 | contig 50103 bp, 50 predicted proteins | sample MAT01_FD_78092 | JGI IMG/M metagenome (GOLD analysis project Ga0105044, IMG submission 78092) | Freshwater microbial communities from Lake Fryxell liftoff mats and glacier meltwater in Antarctica - MAT-01 | ecosystem: Environmental > Aquatic > Freshwater > Ice > Liftoff microbial mat | place...
CAATAAGCTCAAGAACTTCCGCCGCTTCGCAACCCGATACGACCGCTTGCCGATCCACTTCCTCGCCTTCACACACATCGCAGCCTCAATGATCTGGATGACGTGAATGTCGATTCCGCCTAGACCCTGGCCCTGTAGAGTGCCTCGCCCTCGAGCTTTGTCTTTTTGATATCGGCGTACTGGAGATAGAACCAGATCGCGAAGGGCGAAAAGATGATGGTGATCAGCGTGATGATCGCCATGACGCCATACATGCCCTCGCCCGGAACTTTAAAGACTGCGCGCGCCGTGCCACCCTTTGGGTGTATCGCGGAAACACCGCGCCGTCCGATCGGCACCGCGCAGGTGAGGAACTCACCTCGCAGGCCGGGCTTGAACACATCAGCCATCTCACTTGGAACGCCGATGCCGTTCTCGAGCTTGAGCGTTGGGCCGTCCGACCGCCGGAACACGATGGAATCGTAAACCTGGAAATCGGGGAAGCCGCGAAAGTCGCTAACCTCTGCGACTTCGCCTTCGAACTTCTCAACGCTCATCGAACACAGGCTTCCCGTCCTAAAAGACTGAGACTAAGGCGGGCAACACCCGCGATGTGTACAGCAAATCGGCGCGTCAGGCGGCCTCTGACTGCTTGCCTGCCGTCTGGATCGCCAGCGCATTTTGATAGGCCGGACGCGCGAAGCAGCGGTCGCGATAGGATCTGAGGTTTTCAAGGCCATCCAGCAAGCTCTCATCGCGGATGAAACCCAGCACATGAGCCATCACGATGTCACAGGCCTGAAAATCGTCGCCCGTGAGATAGGCCGATTTCGCCAGCACCTTGTCGAGCGACACGAGGCGGTCGCGCGCCGTGGTGACCAAAGCGGCGCGAAACGCGGCGACGTTTTCCATCCCGGCCCAGAAAGTGTCACAAAGGAACACGTTGAAAACCGATGGCTCGATCGTGTTGAGCGCGGCGTAGAGCCACTGGTCGTGCTCGCTTCGCTCCAGCGCGCCCGGCGGCGGGATCATCCGGCGGGCCTTGTCGGCGAGATAGGCGACAATAGCGGCGCTCTCGGAGAGCCTGGCTTCACCGTCAGCGATGGCCGGGAATTTGAGGAACGCGCTGTAGTCGCGATACCATTCGGCGTGGTGTTCGCCGGCCTTCGCGTCGAGCCACTCGATGATGTAGGGCAGGTTCAGCTCTTCTGCCGCCCACACGGCGCTCAGATCGCGGATGACGCCGATGAGCGGCGGCGGGAAGTTCGTGGCGCAGTAGATGGTCAACATGGCGTCGTCTCCTTCAGTGTTGAGACGATACTGCCAATCGGCCTCGGCACTCTCAATTCCCTGCGACGTCATACCCGTCATAACCTCAGGGCGTATTCGTTCCTCTTTTTTTGGGACCCCTTTGCCCCCTGTGCGATTTGAAAGTCGCTTTTCGCACGGTCGAGACAGGCAATTGACGCCACTTCGCAGACATACGGACGCAGGCCTCCCTTCGCGCACCGGAATAGTCCGGTTGCTATAAAAGGAATATAAGTCTACGAATGGCGTTACGCAAGCACGCCTTTAGCCCGCGATGTATTGTGAGCCGTTGACCGTCAGGGTCGAGCCGTTGATGAAGCCGGGGTCTTCCACCAGGAACTGGACGCAGCGGGCGATTTCTTCGCATTCGCCGAGGCGGCCGACCGGGATGGTAGCGACCACTTTGGCGAGGGCTTCGGGTTTCATCGCGGCGACCATTTCAGTGTTGATGTAGCCCGGCGCAATGGCGTTGACGGTGATGCCTTTGGCCGCGCCTTCCTGGGCGAGGGCCTTGGTGAAGCCGATGATCCCGGCCTTGGCGGCGGAATAGTTCGACTGGCCGATCTGGCCCTTCTGGCCGTTGATCGAGGAGATGTTGACAATGCGGCCATAGCCGCGTGTCCGCATGCCTTCAATGACGGCGCGCGAGGTGTTGAAAACGCTGTCGAGATCGACGCGGATGACCTCGCGCCACTGGTCGGCGGTCATCTTGTGGAGGAAGCCGTCGCGCGTGATGCCGGCATTGTTGATGAGAATCTCGACCGGACCGAGATCGGTTTCGATCTGCTTGATCGCAGCGGCAGTCGCTTCGAAATCGCCGACGTCGAATTTGTAAACGGCAATGCCAGTCTCGCCCTTGAACTTGGCGGCGGCTTCATCGTTGCCGGAATAATTGGCGGCGACCGTGTAGCCGGCCGCCTTCAATCCCTTGGAGATCGCTTCACCGATCCCGCGTGTTCCGCCCGTCACCAACGCTATCTTCGACATACTCATCCCTCCGAGATTTCACATGGGGGTCTAATGCCCCCCTCGCCGGCTTTGCCGGTACTCCCCCCGCAAGCGGGCGGAGATCAATTCGATTTAGCGTTCGACCGTGAGGGCGATGCCCATGCCGCCGCCGATGCAGAGCGTTGCGAGACCCTTTTTAGCGTCGCGCTTTTGCATCTCGTGCAGCAGCGTCACGAGCACGCGGGCACCTGAAGCGCCGATCGGGTGGCCGATGGCAATGGCGCCGCCGTTGACGTTCACCTTCTGAGGGTCCCAGCCCATGTCCTTGTTGACGGCGCAGGCCTGCGCCGCGAAGGCCTCGTTAGCTTCGACGAGGTCAAGATCGCCGACCGACCAGCCGGCCTTCTTGAGCGCCTCGCGCGAGGCCGGGATTGGCCCGGAGCCCATGACTTTCGGATCGACACCGACCGACGCCCATGACTTGATACGGGCGAGTGGGGTGAGACCGCGCTTCTCGGCGTCCTTGGCGCTCATCAGCACCAGTACCGCCGCACCGTCATTGATGCCGGAGGCGTTGGCGGCGGTGACCGTGCCGCCGTCACGCATGAAGGCGGGTTTCAGGCCGCTGATCGCCTCGATGGTCACGCCGTCTCGGATGAATTCATCGGTATCGACGATCGTGTCGCCCTTCTTACCCTTGAGCGTGACGGGGACGATTTCATCCTTGAACTTGCCGGCCTTGCGGGCGGCCTCGGCCTTATTCTGCGAGGCAACGGCGAAGCTGTCCTGCTGCTCGCGGGTGATCTGCCATTCGCGGGCAACGTTCTCAGCCGTCATTCCCATGTGGTAGCCGTTAAAGGCGTCCCACAATCCGTCCTTGATCATGGTGTCGACGAAAGAGAGGTCGCCCATCTTCTGGCCGGCACGCAGATATTGCGCGTGCGGCGCCATGCTCATGGATTCCTGACCGCCGGCGACGACGATCGCCGAGTCGCCGTTGAGGATCGCCTGCGCGCCGAGCGCCACGGCACGAAGGCCAGAGCCGCAAAGCTGGTTCATGTTCCAGGCGGGCACTTCGACGGGGAGGCCGGCGTTGATGGCGGCCTGGCGGGCCGGGTTCTGGCCCTGCGCCGCGGTGAGGATCTGCCCGAGGATCACCTCGCTGACTTCGCCCGCCTCGACCCTAGCGCGTGCCAGCGATTCCTTGATCGCCGCCGCGCCCAGCACATGGGCTGGCACTGCGCCGAAAGCGCCGTTGAAAGACCCGACCGCTGTACGGGCAGCGGCGACGATGACGACGTCGGTCATGATGTTCTCCAAAAGGGTGCGGGCCGTTTTTCGGCCCTGCGCAGCGATGAGCAATGCCCGATCACGTCATCGCAGTAAATGCCATTTTCGATGCCGCCAGCGATATAATCTTGCCTAAATGTCAGGTGTTCGGGACATGAAATTGTCGTTTGGCAGGGCATTCTCGGACGTGCGTAGCGCACGTTCTCCGGGTTGAATTGGGGAGAATTTGAACCTCCCGAAGGGTGAAGCGTTCGCTGCGTTTCAACGCCGGTGATGCAGCGAAATCCTGCGAAAAAAAGGCCCGCCAGGCACCGTATTCGCGCGAATTTGCTGCGCAGCATTTGTGCGCTGCAGCAGTTGTCTGGACAGCGTCAGGGCTAGGGTTTAGCGTTGTTTGCAGCGCACTGCCTCGGCAGCGCAACAAAGATATCGGGGGATGCACGGGAATGGCTTCAGGTAAAAAGGGCGGCGACGGCCCGATCACCATCAAAAAATACGCGAACCGCCGCCTCTACAACACGGCGACCTCGAGCTACGTCACGCTCGAGCATTTGCGCGACATGGTGAAAGAGGGCGTCGAATTCTCTGTATTTGACGCAAAGTCGGGCGACGAGATCACCCGCTCGGTTCTGGCACAGATCATTTTCGAGGAAGAGGGCAAGCAGGGTCAGACCATGCTGCCGATCAGCTTCCTGCGGCAGCTCATCAAGTTCTATGGCGACCGGCTGCAGGCGTTTGTGCCCTCGTATCTCGAAATGAGCATGGAGGGCCTCGCCAAAAACGCCGAAAACGTGCGGACCACGGTGACCGAGGCATTCGGCGGCAAGTTGAGCTTTGGCGGCATGGAGGAGCTGGCGCGCCAGAACGCCCAGATGTTCCAGCGGGCGCTGAAGATGTTTTCGCCGTTCAGCCGGTTCGGAAAGGCCGAGTCCGAGGCGCACGCCGCAGGCATGCCGGAAGCAGCGACCAGCGGCGATAGCGACGAGATTTCGGAGTTGAAATCGCAGCTCGAGGCCATGAAGAAGCAGCTCGACGCCCTGGCCAACCGCTCGAAGTGAGCCGTCAGCCCGCGCTTTGCGGACGGCGGTCCCACGGCGGGGTCATGTCGGGCATACCGTAATAGGCACCCTGGAATTTGTCGGCCCCGAGAGCCCGCAGCAATGCAGCCTCTTCCTTTGAGCCGACCCATTCTGCGACGACGTCCAGATTGAAGGTTTTGGCGAGTGAGACCAGCGTGCGGACAAAGGCCTGATTGTCGGGCCGGCGGGCGATGCCTTTAACGAACGAGCCGTCGATCTTCACGCAGTTGATGTCGAGCGTCTGAAGATTGCGGAACGAGGTGTAGCCTGCGCCGAAATCGTCGATGGCGACACGGCAGCCCGCATTGCGCAGCCACTTCACATAACGGATGCCTTCCTCGATGTCGTGCAGAGCGGCGGTCTCGGTGACTTCGACCGTGAGGCGCGAGGTGATAGAGCGATCGCCCGCGACTTCGCGCGAGAAGGTCTTCATCCAGATCCGGTCGCCGACGCTCATGCCGGAGACGTTGATCGCGAGCTTGAGCGTCGGCGAGCGCTTCAGCGCGACGGCAGCCAGTTCCAGCACGCGCCGGTCAAGATCGCGCACGAGGCCGAGCTCTTCGGCCACCGGAATGAAATCGCCGGCGGGTACGACGCTGCCGTCTTCGCGCAGCATGCGAATGAGCGCTTCGTAGGATTCGACACGGCCCGTGCGGGCGCAGACCAGCGGTTGATAAGCGAGACGGAAGCGGTCGGCGCGGAGCGAAGCGATAATCTCTGCAGTGATCGACACCTTCTTCTTGCGCGAGGCTTCGCGTTCCGGCGAGGCGTCATAGACCGTGAGGCTGGAGCGGCCAGCCTGCTTGGCGGAAGACAGCGCGTCTTCGGCGCGCATCAGCGCGACCTGCGAATTCTCCGCACCTGAAGGAAGCGCCAAGGCGCCGATAGAGATCGTGGTGGCAATGGCCCCGGCACTGGTCGGGATCATGCTGGCCTGCACCGCCTCGAGCAGGCGATCGGCCTGACCCTGAAGGGAGGCGCCGTCGCACTCGAGCAGGAGCGCCGCCACCTTGTTGCCGCCAACCCGGCCGATCGCGCCATCGGGACCGAGTACGAGCTGGAGGCGGCGGGTGGTCTCGGCGATCACCTCGTCGGCGACATCGAGACCGTAGGAATCGTTGATCGCGCCAAGGCCGTCGATCGAACACATCAGCAGCGCGGCTTCGGTACCGCAGTTTGACGCCCAATCGATGGCGGCGTCGATAGCATCGCGCATCTGCGACCGGTCGAGATGGGAATGGCGTTCATCCGCGTGAAGATCGGCTTCGACAAGCGAAAGGGTGCCGAGCACCCGCTCGATCTCGCCGGCCGAATTGCGCAGGATCAGACCGCGATCCTCGATGCCGACATAGTCGCCGTTTTCGGTGCGGAGCGCGTAGCGGCCTTGAAAGGTCTCGCGGCCGTCGCTGCTAAGCGTTGGGTGTTTGTCGATCGGCGGGCGCGCGCCGGGGCGCATCAGGCTCAGGATTTTGGCGCGGGATTTCGGCGTGCCGCCGGCAAGACCGAACATCGCGCCCGGATCGCCGATCCATGAGACGTTGTCGCCACCGATAATCCAGTCATAGGCGCAGGCCGATGAGCCCGCGAGCGCCAGCGCCGCCCAGTGCGGTTCTGACGCATGCCGAAGCGCGTCGAGAGAAGCGGCCGGATGTGCCACGGAATACTCGTCTTTCGCTTTGCGCCGGACATCGTGGCCCGGACGTCACTGCCCCACTTGGACGGTGAGTATGCCGTTCAAGCATTGAGAAAGACGTAAAAGCTGCTTCAACGAAGCGTATTGGACGCAGCCAGGGCGAAGGGGTTTGTTCACCATGACACGCGCGGCGCGGCGCTTGCTGATGAATGACTTATGCGGATCAGCGGTCCCATTTCGGTACAACGCATCCGTCCGGCGGCTGGCTGGACGGCCTATGGGACGCGCACTGTCTATGTCCGCGCCGACGAGGCTCCGGCCCGCATGGCACAAACGCTTGGCCACCAGCAGCGTGGCGATGCGGCCTGTCTGACGCTGGTGATGGCGCAGATGTTCGCGGGCGATCTGGCGCGGGTGGGCAGCTATGCCGCCGCGCTGGAAGATGACGCGCCGCTTTTTGCGCTAAGCGCCTAACCGAGCTTTTTGAGGATCGAGTCGAGCTTGGCCTCGAGCGCGGCGACGCGAGCCTCCAGCGCAACATCCAGCGCGGTCTTCGGAGCGGGCGTCGAAACGCCGGCACGGGTGGCGATGGTTTCGGGTGTGTGGCTGAGTAAAGCGGCGATGATCGCGACATCGGCAGCTTTTAGTTCGCGCTGGTCTTTCCAGACTTCGGCGATCTCGTCGAGGGTGAGCCCCAGAATCGCGCCGATATTATCGCGGCTAAGATGGCGCTTGGCGAGTTCGGCGTCGAACCAGGACTGATCGAAGAACAGCGCCATTATTCGCCCTTGAACTGCGGCGCGCGCTTTTCGAGGAAAGAGGCGACACCCTCGCGGTGATCTGCCGTCTGGAAGAGTTGCCCAAGCGTGGCGCTGACCCATGCGCCGAGCGGCTGATGATCGCCATGAAAGCCTTTGCGAAGGCCCTCTTTCATGGCGGCGAGGGCGAGCGGCGGGTTGGCCGCAATGCGGGCCGCAAGATCGCGGGCGGCTGGCATCAGTTCATCATGCGGCACGCTGCGCGATATGAGGCCGCTGCGCTCCGCTTCTGCTGCGTCGACGAGGTCGCCGGTGAAAAGGAGTTCGGCGGCGCGTGACGGCCCCACCAGCGCGGGCAGGCGTGAGAGGCCGCCGACATCGGTGATGAGGCCGCGCTTGATGAAAATCTCGCCGAAGCGGGCTTTGTCTGACGCGATGCGGATGTCGGCATAAAGCGCGAGTTCGCAGCCCCAGCCGACTGCCGTGCCGTTGACGGCGGCGATGACCGGCTTGCTGCAATCGAGCACGGCTGCGGCGGCGGGGGTAGTGCCGGCCTCGCCCGAGGTCAGGCGTTTGACGCTGGCCTCGCGCTGCGGCCCGGTCATCATCGCCTTCACATCTTCGCCCGAGCAGAAGGCAGGATCGGTGTCGGTGATGATGGCGCAGCGGATTTCGGGGGTCGCCGAGATGTGCCGGAAAACTGCTTCCAGCTCGTCATAGGCCTGGCGGTTGAGGGCGTTTCTGACCTCAGGCCTGTTGAGCGTGACGGTCGCGACATGGGCGTCGAGGCTGAAAATCAGGTTTTCGAAGGTCGGGATGGTGGTCATGGCGGTAGCCTAGAGCATCATCCGAAGAAGTGGTTACCGGTTCTTCGAAAAGATGATGCTCAATCAAAGACCTAGAGCCCCGTTCCGATTCCATCGGAACGGAAAAGGCTCTAGCGCCTCGCGTGCCCCTTTCCAGCCCGCTTAGGTTTCGCTAGGCGTTTCCTGCAATGGACCTGACCCCCACAGCAGAAGCTGGCGTGACTGCCGCGAGCGCCGGAAAGGCGCCTCGGTTTTTGCGCGACATCTGGTATTTCGCGCTGCTCTCGCGTGACGTGAAGCCCGGCAAGGTTTTGAACAAGACGCTGCTGGGCGAGCCGATCGTCTTTGGCCGCACCGAAAAAGGCGAGCTTTTCGCCCTGCGCGATGTGTGCCCGCATCGTGGCGTGCCGCTGTCGGCGGGGCGGATCGCCGGAGAGACGGTGGAGTGCCCCTATCACGGCTGGCGTTTCGGTGCCGATGGCGGGTGCAAGCTGATCCCCTCGCTGGTGCCGGACCAGGCGGTCGATGCCAGCCGCATCCGGGTGCGGCGATATCCAACGCATGAAGCGAACGGGCTGGTGTGGATCTGGGTGAGTGCCGACGAGCGCTTCAGCGGCGAACCGCCCGAGCCGCCGCCTGAGCTCGCGCTGACGCCCGAGCAGAAGCCGGGCTTGATCGAACGCCAGCTCTTCCTCTGCCCGCTCGATCAGGCGGTGGTGGGGTTGATGGACCCGGCGCACGGCCCGTTCGTCCACAATATCTGGTGGTGGCGGACCTCGGCCTCGATCCACGAGAAGGCAAAGAATTACGGGCCGGCGCGGCGCGGCTTCACCATGCTGCCGCATCCGCCCTCCAAGAACGCCGGGCTTTACAAGCTGATAGGCGGCAAGCCGGTGACGGAGATCGCTTTCGAACTGCCGGGCCTTCGATACGAGATCATTACAGCGGGCAAGAAGCGGGTGTTCGGTTTCACCTCGTGCACGCCACTAACCGAGACCGAGACGGAAGTAACGCAGGTTTTCTTCTGGAATATCGGCTGGGCGGGCGTGCTGCGCCCCTTCCTCCAGCCGATCGCCCGGACCTTCATGGGCCAGGACCGGGACATGGTGGCGCTGCAGGCGCAGAACCTGAAATACGATCCGCGGCTCATGCTGGTCCGCGACGCCGATGTGCCGGCCATGTGGTATTTCCAGCTGAAGAAGGAATGGGCCGCCGCGCAGAGCGAGGCCCGCCCCTTCGTTAACCCCGTTCCCACAACGACCCTGCGCTGGCGCAGCTAAGGCCCGCCGCTTGCTGCTGACCGCCCGAGCGGTCTGGAGCGCGTCCCATAACGGGATGGCTGCCGCTGCACGGAAGCGCAGCCATGCAGGCGGAGGAGGCGGGCACCGGCGACACCCTCGTCCTCGACGCCATTCCGCTGGTCGTCGCCGAAGAGACGAAAGCCCCAACGCGGGCGCGCTGGGGCTTTCGGGTTCCAAAGATCGTCGATTATCTGATCGTCGCGATCTTCATGTACTTCGCGCTCTGAGCCGGACGGCTAGCCAACCACGGGCGGCGAGACGCCGAAATCGCGCTTGGAGGCGACGATGGTGATCGAGAAGCCGGCGATCACATCGATCAGCGCCATGCACATGATGAGGAAGAAGGTCGAGGTACCGAAGCCCTTGAACATCAGGAACTCGATCAGGCAGACGATCACAACCAGCATCGAAAGTGCGTGATTGGCGATCGAGTTGGCGGTGGTGATTGTCGACTTCAGGATCTCGACAAAGAGCAGCACCAGCGAAACGACGACCAGAAGATCGCCGATCGTCAGCTTCCACGGATCGCCCGAGAATAACGGGATTTCGATCCCGCGCGCGAAGAACGCCGCCGCTCCGGCGTCGCCGGTCACCAACACGACGATGTTATAGACGATGACGCTGAGCGCCAGCAGCGGAAACACCTGAAGCAGCATCTTGACCCTCCCGAAACGGCGCGGACACCCGCGCGGCGGGGGTAGTATAGCGTGACTGGAGGCACATCGACTATCCCGCCCAGCCGGTGTTAAGAGCGCCCGTGATGGCCGACACCAATCCACTGCCCCCGCGCCGCCGGAATATCGTGGCTCGCAGCCTCGTGATCGCCGCTTTGGCCGTGGGGGTGATCGTCGTCGTGATCTATCGGGACCGGATCGACTACCAGACCATCGCCGACTGGACGAAGAACCATTCCTGGTGGGAAACCGCGCTCGAGTTCATCGCCGTCCATATTCTGGCAGGACTGGTGTTCGTGCCGCGCCTGTTTCTCGGCCTCGCCGCGGGTGCGCTGTTCGGACAGGTCTGGGGCAGCGTCCTTGCCATCGCCGGCGGCACGATCGGCGCCTTTGTCGGATTTGCGCTCGTGCGCTTCGTCAATTCCGATGCCGTAAAGCTGCGTGAGGCCCCGGCTATCGGGCCATGGCTCGATCGCGCCGAGCGGCAGGGCTGGCGCTTCGTGCTGGTGGTCCGCCTAGTACCTCTGCTGCCGCACAGTCTCGTCAACTACGTCTTCGGTCTTTCGCGCATAGGCACCCTGCCCTATCTGCTCGGATCGGCGCTGGGCATGGTGCCGACCTCGGTCATCTACGCCAATCTCGGCGACAGCAGCCGCGACCTCGTTCAGGGCCAATCCAACTATGCGCTGGTCGCGGCCTGGGGCCTTGGCCTCATCTTCGTCTCTTGGCTGATGCCGAAGCTGATCGCGCGGTTTTGGCCGTCCGCATAATTGTCATCCCGGCCAGAAAGCGGGCGCAGCCCGCGCGGCGCGGCCGGGATGACATGCGAGGCGTAGAGATTTTTCAGCGGTGCGGTCGCTGCCCGATGGCCGGGTCAGATAAGGGAGAGGCATGAAGCCGTCAGACTTCCGTGACCGACCCTGGCAGGCGGCGGCGTTTGATGAGCCACATCACGCCCATAATGTCGCGGATCGAGACCAGAAGCCGGTCGAGCACGCCGTATTTAGACATGCCGCGCGTGCGGGCCCGGTGGCCGACATCGACGAGGGCGATGGCGTAGCCCTCGCGCTTCATCAGGGCCGGCAGGAAGCGGTGGATGTGGTCGAAATAGGGAAGATCGAGGAATGCCTGCCGCTCGAAGAGCTTCAAGCCGCAGCCTGTGTCGCGGGTATGGTCCTGCAGCAGCCAGCCGCGAAATGAATTGGCCCAGCGCGAGGCGATAAGCTTGGCCCGGCTGTCCTGACGCTTCACGCGCTGGCCGCCGACCAGCTTCACGCCGCCTTTGCGGTAGGCGACAAGAAGGTTGGGGATATCGGCAGGATCGTTCTGGCCGTCGCCGTCGAGCGTCGCGACGAGCGCGCCCTTGGCAGCTTTGACGCCCGTGCGCACACCGGCACTCTGTCCGGCATTCTTCTCGTGCCGAACGACGCGGAGTTCCGGGATATCGGCCTTGGCGCTAGCCAGAACTTGCGGCGTCGCGTCACTCGAGCCATCGTCCACATAGACGATCTCGAACGACTCGCGCCCACGCAAAGCCGCGACGATCTCGTCGATCAGGGGGCGGACATTGTCGGCCTCGTCCTTTACGGGCACGACCACGGAAAGCTCGGGACCTAAGGATACGCTTTGGCTCTGCATGACGCCTGTATTATAGAGCGGCGCAGATGGCAGCCGCCGCGCCTTATAGGCGGCTGCCCCCTTGGGGCGCAAACCGTGCCGAAAAGCGCGGCCGGAGGCTGAAAAGCGACCATCTGCATGTCCTCCCGTGTGACTGCCCTCGCGCTGTTCGCGCTTTATGCCCTGATCTTTCTCGCGCCCGGCTTCTTCACGCTGCCGCCGCTCGACCGCGACGAGGCGCGTTTCGCCCAGGCGACGCGCCAAATGCTGGAAACCGGCGACCCCGTTGAAATCCGCTTTCAGGACGAGGCCCGCAACAAGAAGCCGGTCGGCATCTACTGGATGCAGGCGGCCAGCGCCGCTGTGTTCGGCGGCGCCGACAACGCCCCGATCTGGGCTTACCGCGTCCCCTCGGCCCTAGGCGCGTTGCTGGGGGTCTGGTTCACTTGGCTGGCCGGGGCTGCCCTGGTCGGGCGGCGCGCGGCGGCCATCGGAGCCGTGGTTTTCGGCATTTCGATCCTGATGGTCGCCGAAGGTCACATCGCCAAGACCGACGCGATGCAATGCGCAGCGATCACCGCGATGATGGCCGGACTTGCCCGCGCCTTCATGCGCCACCGCGAGACACCTGACGCCGAGGCGCGATGGAGCGACATCCTGCTCGTCTGGGGCGGGCTCGGGATCGCCGCGCTCATTAAAGGCCCGGTCGGGCTGATGGTCGGAGCCGGGGCGGTTCTGGTCGTCTGGCTGATGGGCGGCGGGTTCAGATGGTTCTCGAGCAAAACGCGCCCCGCCATCGGCGTGCCGCTGGCTTTCCTGGTGTTCTCGCCCTGGGCCATAGCCATCACGGTCCAGACCGGCGGCCAGTTCTGGTACGACTCAATCTGGGGCGACATGCTCTCCAAAGTCGCGGGAGCGCAGGAAAAGCATGGCGGCTTCCCCGGCTATTACACCCTGCTCGTTACGATGACGTTGTTTCCCGGCTCGCTACTGCTGCTGCCATCGCTCTGGCGCACCGTGCAGATGCGCAAAGCCCCCTGGGCGATGTTCCTGATCGCCTGGGTCGTGCCGGCCTGGCTGATCTTCGAGGCGCTGCCGACCAAGCTGCCGCACTACACGCTGCCGGTTTTTCCGGCGCTCGCCCTCGCCATCGGCGCCTTCCTCAACGCACGCCTCAACCGCGAGCCCGACGCGACGCCGCGCTGGGCGTTTTATGCCAATCTGTTGCTGTGGACGATTTTCGCGCTGGCGCTGGCCGCGGTCTTCACCGCCGCGCCTTACGTTTACTCCGGCACCGGCAACGCACAGCTCATCGATATTCTCTTCACGGTCGGGGCCGTCGCGGCCGCTGCCGCTTTGGCGTCGGTCGCGATCAGCGGCGCCTGGCGGCTGTTTCTGCCGGCTGCTGCGGTGCTGTCGGCCTTCGCCTATGCCGGGCTTTTCGAGCGGACCTTCGTCGCGACGAAGGAACTCCATGTCAGCCCGCGCATCGTCGAACTGGCCAAGACGAAAGCCGGGTGGACGCATGGCGTGCCGATCGTCTCGGCCGGCTATCACGAGCCGAGCCTTGTCTTCATGACCGACACGGCTATCGAACTCGCCAAGGACGGCGCGACGGCAGCCGCGTTCCTTGCCATGCACCGCAACGGTATCGCGTTGGTCGAAGAGCGCCAGCTCGATGGCTTCCTGAATGAAGCGCGGTCGGAGGGCCTGCGGCTCGACCGCAAATGGACGCTGTACGGTTTCAACTATTCGCGCGGTCAGAGAGTCAAAATCGGCATCTTCCAGGTGCGGCCCTGATGACGGCCGAGGCGCGCGTGCCGCTGGGGGACGATCTGGACCGCGCCTGGCGCTGGACGCTCATCATCGTGGTGGCCGTGACGGCGCTCAGGGTTTTGATCCTCAATCTGACCGATCTGAACCTTGGGCCGGATGAGGCGCAGTACTGGTATTGGTCGACAGACCTTGCCTTTGGCTATTACTCCAAGCCGCCGATGATCGCCTGGATCATCGCCGGATCGACCGCCGTTTGCGGCGACGGCGAGGCCTGCATTCGCACGGCGTCGCCTCTGCTCTACGGGCTGGCGGCGCTGTTCATCTTCGGCGCTGCACATGTTCTCTACGGCGTGAGGGCCGCCTTCTGGTCGGCATTGGCTTTCATCCTGCTGCCGGGCATCTCGCTCTCGGCGGCGCTGATCACCACCGATGTGCCGTTGCTCTGTTTCTGGGCGATGGCGACCTATGGGCTGGCGATCCTCCTTAACACACAAGCCGGCCATGGCCGGATCGCCGCGCTGCTGACCGGCGCGGCCATCGGCCTTGCCATGTTGTCGAAGTATGCCGGCGCTTATTTTCTCCTCGGTCTGGTGATCGCCGCCATCTTCGACAAACGGTTGCGCAGCCATCTGCTGGGGTGGAACGGCGCCCTGATCCTTGCAGGCGCGCTGATCGTCTTCCTGCCCAACATCATCTGGAACCTGCATCATGGCTTCGCGACCGTGTCGCACACCGCCTTTAATGCGGGCATCGACCAGAAGAAACTGTTCAATTTCGACCGCCTCGCCGAGTTCTTCGGGGCGCAGTTCATCGTCTTTCACCCGATCCTGATGGGCGTGATCGTGGCCGGACTGGTGGTAGGCCTGCGGCGGGCGCGCTGGCCGCATGTGCTCCCCAACGACATCATGTTGCTCTGTCTCAGCCTGCCGGTGATCGCGATCGGGTTGGGGATTGGGTTCCTGTCGAAGGCGAATGCCAACTGGGCGGCCCCCGCTTTTGTGGGCCTCAGCATCGTCGCGACGGTCTGGCTGCTGCGCGCCGAAGCCAGGCCCTGGGCGATTGCGACGGCCGCCATCTCGGTCGTCGTCGCGGCTTGTCTCTACACGGCGGCGCTGTCGCCGCGCTTCATCGACCTGATCGGCCAGAGCAACGCCTTCAAACTGTTGCGCGGATGGAACACTCAGGGGCCAGCTGTCGTGAGGGCTGCACGCGAAGGCGGCTTCGAAGCCCTGCTCACCGAGGACCGTGAGGATATGGCCTCGCTCCTCTACTACACGCGCAAGAGCGGTCTCCCGATCCTGATGTGGACGCCTGAGCCTGACCATCCGACCGACCATTTCCAGATGATGCGGGCCTATGCCGGAACGCCGGATCGCGTGTTGTTTATTACGCGCCGCGACGATTCCACCGATGTGACGGGGCGTTTCGCAGCGACCCGCGAGGCCGAGATTTCATCCATCCGCATCGGGGCTAAGAAGGGCGTCGATGTCTATCGCACCTTCCATCTGATCGACGCATCGGGCTTCAAGGCCGAGTGAACGCGCTCTGAACGGAGCGAAGTCCTACGTCCAACATGACTTGAGCTTCACCTTGAGAAGCGAGTCATGTTGTTGACGACTGAAAAACTTCGCGTAGTGTCGAATCGCTTTTTTGGATTCGTGTGAGGGGACAAAGACGTCGAACGGCGTCGCGCACGAAACGGCACGAACGACACGCTGGTCTCACATGACGGCACATACGATCTTTGACGCCTCGCGGCGCAAACAAGATCGCTCTTCTCAAGCCTCTGCCGACACAGGCATCGAATCTGTCCGTCCCAAACGGGCAGTGCGCGGCTCGGCAGCTTTGCTCGGCCCCGCGCCGGCGGCGATCAGTACGCCTTCACCGACGGCGCTGCGCCGGGTGAACAAGTTTCCCATCGGCCCCGCCTCGCGCGACTTCAAAGAACGCTTCTATCCCGACGCCACCCAGGACGACTGGAACGACTGGCGCTGGCAGTCGCGTCATCGCATCCGTTCGCTGGCAGAGCTGGAGCGCATCTTCAAGCTGTCGGATGACGAGCGGAGCGCCGCCGCTCATCACACTGGATCGCTGCCTGTCGGGATCACACCTTATTATGCTTCGCTCATGAGCCATGACGATGCGATGGAGCCGCTGCGCCGGACCCACATCATGGTGGGCCAGGAATTTCTCAAAATGCCGGGTGAGGAAGATGACCCGCTCGGTGAAGATCACGACATGGCGACGCCGGGCCTCGTCCACCGCTATCCCGACCGCGTGCTGTTCCTGACCACCGGCTTCTGTGCCACCTATTGCCGCTATTGCACGCGCAGCCGCATGGTCGGCAATGCGGGCGGCGAGTATCACTTCTCGACCGCCGAGTGGGAAAAGGCGCTCGAATACATTGAGGCCCACACCGAAATCCGCGACGTGCTGCTCTCGGGCGGCGATCCGCTGTCGATCGGCGACGACAAGCTGGATTACCTGCTGGGGCGCCTGCGCAAGATCAAGCATATCGAGTTCGTGCGCATCGGGACCAAGATCCCGGTCGTGCTGCCGCAGCGCGTGACCCGCGATCTGATCCGCATCCTGAAAAAACATCACCCGCTGTGGATGAGCCTGCACTTCACGCACCCGTCCGAGTTCACGCCGGAAGTGACCGAGGCAACAGCGCGCCTCGCCGATGCCGGCATTCCGCTGGGCTCGCAGACCGTCCTGCTGAAGGACGTGAATGACGATATCGGCGTGATGAAAGACCTGATGCACGGGCTGCTGATGCGCCGGGTGCGGCCCTACTACCTTTATCAGTGCGACCCGATCAGTGGCTCGGCCCATTTTCGCACCCCCATCGACAAGGGCGTGGAGATCATCAGGGCGCTGCGCGGCCACACCACCGGCTATGCCGTGCCGACCTTCGTGGTCGATGCCCCCGGCGGTGGCGGCAAGATCCCGGTGAACCCGGATTATGTGATCGGCCGTGACGGCGACGACCTCGTTCTGACCAATTACGAAGGCGGCCGTTATCGCTACACCGATCCCGACGGGAAGATCGGGTCCGACAAGCCTTTGGACCTGCCCGCCGCAGCGGAATAGCCGCCCATGCTGCGTGTCGGCCTCACCTATGACCTCCGCCAAGACTATCTGGATATGGGGTTTGGGGAGGAGGAGACCGCTGAATTCGATAGTCCCCGTACAATCGAGGGGTTAGAGGCCGCGCTGTTCGGTCTCGGTTTTGCCGTAGAGCGGGTGGGGCATGTGAAGAAGCTGGCCGAGAAGCTGGTCGGCGGGGCGCGCTGGGATTTCGTCTTCAACATCTGCGAGGGGGTCAGCGGGCTGGGGCGCGAGGCCCAGGTGCCGTGCCTGCTCGATGCCTATGACATCCCCTATGTCTTCTCCGACCCGCTCACCACGACGCTCACGCTCGACAAAGCGATGGCGAAAAAGGTTCTGATGCATGACGGCGTGCCGACCGCCGGGTTCGAGCTGTTGACCGACGCGGCGCAGGCGAAGGGCGTGAAGCTGCCCTTCCCGCTCTTCGCCAAGCCGGTCGCTGAGGGCTCGGGCAAGGGCGTCGGGCCGGCGTCGAAAGTGGCCGATTTGGCGGAGCTGGAGGCGGTGACGGCGGATTTGATCCGCCAGTTTCGCCAGCCGGTGATCGTCGAGACCTATCTGCCGGGGCGCGAGTTTACGGTGGGGATTATCGGCGAGGGCAAGAGCGCGCGGGCAATCGGGATCATGGAGGTGATCTTCGATAGCGCCGCAACGGCCAACGGCTATGGCTATGACAACAAGCAGCACTGGGAAGGCAAGATCGGCTACGAGCTGGTCGGCGATCCTGAAGCGCTGGCCGCCGGTGAGGTTGCACTCGCTGGCTGGCGCAGCCTGAGGTGCCGGGATGGCGGCAGAGCGGATGTGAAATCGGATGCGAACGGCAACCCGCATTTCATCGAGGTGAACCCACTGGCCGGGCTGCATCCCGATTATTCCGACCTCGTCTTCCTGTCGAACTTTGCCGGATGGCGGTATCGCGACCTGATCGAGGCGATTACGGACGCTTTTCTGCTGCGAAACCCGGCTCTGGCCGCGCGGCATGTGAAGGTGGCGGCATGAGCCGCCGCTGCATCGTTTTCACGGCCATCGTGCCCGGTGAAGAGGAAGACCCCGCCAATTCCACAGGGGCGATTGCCGCGAGCCTGATCGAGGCGCTGGGCGGGCTTGGCTGGGAGGCCGAACACCGCAAATTCGACGGCGATCTGCAGAAAGTGCTGGACGATCTGCGCGTGAACCCACCCGGTTTCGTCTTCAACATGGTGGAGAGTTTTCTCGCGACCGACCGCCTGGCCTTCGTCGCGACCGGGATCTACGAAGCGGCATCCATTCCCTTTGCCGGGTCGGGCACATTCGGGCTGATGGCCGGCACCGACAAGATCATCGCCAAGCGCCTGCTGACCGAAGCGGGCATTCCGACGCCGCACTATGCCGAGGGGCCGCACTGGACCGGGCTGAAAACGGAGAGGCCCTACATCGTGAAGGCGATTGCCGAACATGCCTCGCTGGGTCTCGACAACGAGGCCGTGGTGACGGGGCGCGCGGCTGTCGAGGCACGGGCAGCCGAGTGGGAGGCCAAATTCGGCGGCAAGACCTTTGCCGAGGAATTTATCACCGGCCGCGAGTTCAACGTCGCGATGATCGAGACCCCGCAGGGCGGCCGCGTGCTGCCGCTGGCCGAGATGGACTTCACGGGATTTCCGGCAGGCAAGCACCGGATCATCGACTATGCCGCCAAATGGCGTGAGGACAGCGAGGAGTTCAAACACACCAATCGCCGCTTCATCGACGAGGCGGCGGAGGCGGACCTCGCTGCCGAGCTGCGGCGGATTTCGCTGAAAGTGTGGGAGATGTTCGATCTGGGCGGTTGGGCGCGGGTCGATTTCCGCATCGACGCGGACGGCACGCCTTATGTCATCGATATCAATGTGAACCCGGACATCAGCCACGATGCCGGGCTGGCGATGGCGGCGCTGCGCGACGGCATTTCCTATTCCGAGCTGATCGACGGGATCGTGCAGGCGGGCCTGCGCCGGGCGGCGTCATGAGCTTCAGGGTCCGCGACAGGCCGTTGCCGGGCGATGAGAGCGCCCTCACCGCCATTGCCACAGCCTGCGGCAATTTCAGCGAGGATGAGATCGCCTTCGTGCCGGAGATTCTGGAGAAGCTGATCGAAGAGGGCGAGCTTCATTCGGGCTACCGCCTGCTGGTGGCGAGCGATGAGGCAGGCCCTGCAGCCTTTGCAATCTGGGGGCCGATCCCGGCGACCGATCATCGCTACGACCTCTACTGGATCGCCACGCATCCGCGTGCGCAGGGCCAAGGCGCGGGGCGTTTGCTGCTGACCGAGGCGGTGAAACGCGCGCGTCTTGAGAACGCCTCGCATCTCTTCATCGAGACCGAGACTGGCGCGAACTACACAGCCGCCCACAAACTTTACGTCACATGCGGATTCCCATTGCTTGCGACCATCCCTGACTATTATCGCGATGGCAGGGCGAAGGCCGTCTATGGCGCGCGGCTTTGAGGGGATGGACTGACGATGTCGGGCAACGAATACGATCCGCTGAAACTTTCGCGCAGCTACACCTCGCGCGAAGGCACGCCGACCATCGACAGCGTCGATCTCAACGTCTTCCGCTATTCCTATTTCAGCGCGTGCCTGTCGTGCAATTTCTGCGGCCATAGCTGCTGCAACTGGGGCGTCGACATCGACGCCGAGAATGTCGACCGCATCATGGCGCGCAAGGACGAGCTGGAAGCCTATCTCGGCACCCGTTCGGAAGACTGGTTTACCGGCGAGTGGGAGATCATCGCCGATTATCCCGGCGGCAAATCGACCCGTACGCGCGTGATCGACGGCTCGTGCACCTTCCAGAACCGCGAGAACGGGGCGTGCAAGCTGCATTCCTTCGCGCTGGAGAAGGGCTTCGACTATCACGTCATCAAGCCGCTGATCTCGAGCCTCTTCCCGCTGACCTTCGGCGACGGACTGCTGTGCCTCGGCGAGGAGCTCTATGAGGGCTCGCTGGTCTGCCAGGGCAGCGGCCCCTCCTGCTATGACGCCCAGCGCAGCGAAGTGCTGCACTATTTCGGGCCGGAGCTGGTGGCAGAGCTGGACGCGATCCGGGATGGGCTGGCGAAGCAGGTTGCGGCTTAGTTCGCTTTAACTGCCCCACCCGTCGCTGCGTTGCAGCTCCGCCCTCCCCTGTAGGGGAGGGAAAGGAGGCGGTTTTCTGACGTTTCTTACTTTCCCTCCCCTACAGGGGAGGGTGGACCGGCGCGCAGCGGCGGGACGGGTGGGGTAGAGGTTAGACGCTCTGGATGCGTTGCTTCTGCAGGCCAAGATGGCGTTCGCGCCAGGCGATGACGAGGCCTGAGGTCACGACGATGACCGCGCCGACCCAGACCGTCCAGTCGGGCCAGTCGTCGAAGATGACGACGCCCAGCGTCACCGCCCAGATCAGCCCGAGATAGTCGAACGGCCCGAGCAGCGAGGGCTGGGCGCGGGCATAGGCGAAGGTGTTGCAGACCTGACCGAGGCCGCCGAAGACGCCGGAAGCGATGAGAAGCAACAGGCCCTGCGTATCGGGGGTCTTCCACGCGAAGGGCAGCGTCGCTGCGCCGACGATCGTGCAGCTCAACATGAAATAGAAGGCGATGGAGATGCCGGTCTCGGTGACTGAAATCCGCCGAATGATGACGATGACCATCCCGGCGCAGAGCGTCGAGACGAGCATGATGAGCGCCGGAACGCCGTGTTCGAAGCTGAGCTTTGGCCCGACGATGACGAGGACGCCGAGAAACCCGGCGGCCACAGCCGCAGCCCGCCACGGCCCGACCGGTTCATTCAGCAGGGCGGCGGCGAGGATGGTCGCGAAGATCGGCATGGCGAAACTGATGGCCGTCCAGTCGGCAAGCGGCAGGTCGGCCAGCGCGATGAACGACATCGCCATCGCCGCAATCCCGATGGTCGAGCGCGAGACATGCAACCAGGGATTCCGGGTGCGCCAGGCATCGCCCAGATTGCCCGCCGCCCAGGCCCATATGAGGACCGGCGGCAAAGCGAACAGGCAGCGGAAGAACACGACTTCACCGACCGGATAGCCCTCGCCCGCCGCCTTGATGCTGGCGGCCATCGCCGCGAAGCCCAGCGTCGCCCCGATCTTGTAGAGGATGCCGGCGAAAGGCGCGTCGACGCGGCTGCCGCCGCTCATGGCGAAGCCGGCCGGCTCACAGCCAGCCGCGCCACTTGAAATAGGCGGCCGGAATAATCGCCGAGACGATGATGAGGCCAAGCGCGAGCGGGTAGGCCCATGGCTGTTGCAGCTCGGGCATGTGCGCGAAGTTCATGCCCCAGATGCTGGCGAACAATGTGGGTGGCAGGAACACGACCGAGGACACCGAGATCACCTTGATGATCCGGTTTTGCTCGAGATTAATCATGCCGAGGATGGCGTCGAGCAGGAAGGTGATTTTGTTCGAGAGGAAATTGGTGTGATCGGCCAGCGAGGCGACGTCCCGCGTGATGGTCTTGTTGTAGCTCTTCAGCTCCTTGCCGCCCGGACGCCCTTCGAAGGTCTGCGTCAGGAAGGTCACGATGCGCGAGAAGCCTATGAGGCTTTCGCGGACCTTGCCGATGAGATCGTTCTCGCGACCGAGGCGTGCGAGCAGGCCCTGGAAGTCGCGATGATCCAGCGCCTTGTTGTGGCGCGGCTTGTCGAAGGATTCGCGGCTGAGACTGTCGACATCGGCGCCGACCCGCTCGAGAATATCTGCGGTGCGGTCGACGATGGATTCCAGAATGCCGACCAGCAGATAATCCGCCGTCGCCCACATGCCCGGCTGTCGCTCGGCGCGGGCCGGAAACGTATTGAACGGCATCGGCTCGCTGTATCGGATGGTGAGCAGGCGGTTCTTGGCCAGCACGAAGGTGACGGCGGCGGATTCCGGGTGCTCGGTCTCGGTCTTGGAGACGATCGAGGTCGTCATGAAGAGACCGCCGTCTTCGATATAGACGCGGGATGAGGCCTCGATCTCCTGCATCTCTTCCTTGGTGGGGAGCGAGATTTCGAGGAAGGCTTCGGCGTTGCGCGCCTCTTCGATGGTGGGCGCGTAGAGGTCGATCCAGAGGGCCGTCTCGGGAATGACGATTCCCGCCGTCAGATCGAGCTGGCGGCGTTTCAGGCAGGCATCGGCGATCTCGAAAATACGCAGCATGGCCGGCCCGCAGATACGAAGTGGCGATAGCGCCCCTTAGGCCTGCCCCGTCAGAGGGTCAACCAGCCATTCCGCAGGCTCACCTTTTGCGGCGCGTCAATACGAGTGCGGCGATCATTGCGGCGAGCGAGAGCACCGCCAGCAGCCCAAACATCACCGCGGAATAGCCAGGGCCTGAATCGTCGGTCGAGGAGGCAACGACGCTGCCATAGAGCTGGAGCACCGAGGCGACGAAGGCCGGGATCGTGACGAAGGCGAGCAGCGTCGCCATGCCCTGCGTATCCAGGGTCGCCTTGGTCTCGACGATTTCCTGCAGGTCCTTCAGGCGTCCGGTGAGTTGGGCTTCCTTGTTTTCAAGGCCCCAGCGGTGCTCCAGAGCGCCCCGGAAGGTGCGTCGGTCGGGCGATGTATTGGCAAGATCGGCCTTCTGGAAGGTCGCGACGACGCGGCCGCGCAGTTCGGTGACCTGGCGCAGCATATCGCCCGAGCCATCGGCGTAGAGCCTGTCGACTTCGGCATTGTAAGCCCGGGTGGCGGCGAGCAGATCGACGGCCTGCTCGAAATCGGCGGTCAGGACATCGGCGCGCAGATCGCGGTCACGCCAGTCGTCGAACAGCAGCGCGCCTTCGCGGGTGACAAGGATCGCGCCGCCCGCGAGTTCCAGAAAGTCGAAATCCTCAGCCGCCGTCAGCTCGGCAAGCGGCACCGGGCCGCTTTTTCCAGCGCCCGCGCGCACAACCATCGCCGCGAGATGGCGCTTTACGGTGGGCGTGAACTGCAATGTCTGGCCGTCGGCATCGCTGCGATTCCAGCGGACCGAGATCAGATAGCGGGTGACAGCGCCGTCGCCGGAGCCGCGCGCGAAACGTTTCGCGACAGCGCTCTCGATCGGCCCCAGCCGGCGTTCGGAATTGAGATCGAGCGCCTCGACCACGCGAAGCTGATTATAGTGCCGCCACACGGCTTCCAGCACATCGGCCCAGGCGAGCTTCGAACCCGGTCCGCTGTCACCGATCCGCTTGGGCGCGCCGACCAGCGTGTAGCGCCCGTGATCGTCCCACCAGGGCTGGTCGTAACCCTCGCCCGGCGCATAGCTGGCGATCCGGCGCGGATTGGCATTGGCGCGCTTGCCCGCCCAGAGCCGGGTTTCTTCGGCGTCGAGCGTTTGCCAGAGGTCTTTCAGCGCAATGCCGGAGCGCGGATCGACCGACAGGGTCATATCGTTGCCGGTGCCTTCAAGGCCCGGGCGATAGAGCCCCATCATCGCAAAGCCGTTGCCCAGTGTGGTGTTCTCCGCATCGGTGCGGATGAAAATCTTTTTGACGCCGGACGGGGTGTTCGATTCCGTCGCGAAATAGGCGTCGACCAATTGTGTGCGCCCCGGCGCGCCGGCCATCGGCACCAGCAGCTCAAGCCGGGTCGCCCGGGTCAGCGACTGGAGATAATCCTGCCGCTCGTTGAGCGCGAAGGCGATGGCCCGGCCATAGGCGGTGTCGGCGAGAATGGCGGGGGCGTGTTCCGGGTCGACCGCGTCGGGGTCGGTGCCCGCGCGCAGCAGCGAGACGGTGAAGCGGAGCGCATCGTCCCACGCCTCGGCGATGCCCGCGCCGTCATGGGCCGAGCCGAAATGCGAATGGGCGAGCGCCGACATCAGCGCCGTCCAGCTTCGTCTCACCGAGGGTGCGATGCCGTCGCGCTCCCACGCGGTCAGCGCGGTGAGCCAGCGCAGAGGCAATTGGCTGGACGGAACACCGGCGAGGCGGGCCAGCCAGAAGACAAGGGTCAGGACACTGTCGGGGCTGGCGTCCTCGACCACCAGCACGGCGCGGTCGAGCACCTCCTCGGTGGTGCCGGGGAATGTCGCCTGCCAGGTGGCAATGAGGTCAGGCCCGGCGTCGCGGATGAAGGTCGACACGGTGATCGGGTCGCGCTTCCAGCCAAAGGCCGTGGCTGCGCCCTTGTTGTTGAGGCAGGCGCCCTGATGGGGCTGGCTCCAGTTTCCGATGCCGACCAGCACCTCGCCGGGCGCAGCCGGGGTGGCGCGGGCCGGATCGAAGCGCGGCTCCAGCCCCCGTCCGTCGAGCGCGCGGCGGTCGAGCGCATCGCCAAGGGCGTCCAGAAAGGCGGCGAAATCGGGCGGGGCGCTCGGCGAAGTCTCTGACATGGGGCCGGATGACGCCTCAGATGCGCGCCCGATGCAATCGGGGGCTGGGTTCAGCCCGGCGGATCACTTGCAACGGGCCGGGGAAAAGGGTTTTGTCCGGGAAAATCAACAAAATTGGCCCTTAGGAGGAGCCGCCCATGAGCGCTGATCTATCCGACCTGTTGCCCCCCGGCTTTCCGGCTATGTCGATTCGCGACGCCAATCTGCTGATGACCGGCGCGCCGGACTCGCCTTTGGCGGTCGAGGACGTCGAAATTCGCGGCATCGTCACCAAGACCTGGAAGAACGCGCCCAAGACGCTGGGCGACATGTTCGCGCTCAGCGAGCCCTGGGGCACGCACGACTATATCGTGCTCGACGACGACCGCGTCACCTTCGCCGCCCACCGCAAGGCGGCGCAGAAGATGGCGGCGCAATTCATCCTCGATGGCGTGAAGCCGGGCGACCGCGTTGCCATCGTCGCGCGCAACCTGCCGGAATGGTCGGCGGTGTTCTGGGGCGCGGTGCTGGCCGGGGCCATCGTCACGCCGCTGAATGCGTGGTGGACGGGCGCCGAGTTGGAATACGGCATCACCGACAGCGGCTCGAAGGTCGTGATCTGCGACGGGGAACGCTTTGTGCGGATCGAGCCGCAGCTCGCCAACTGCCCCAAGGTCGAGAAGGTCTATGTCTGCCGCGCGCCGGGCCCGATCGCCAATCCCAAGGTGACGATGCTGGAGAGCGTGCTCGGAGAGCCGAACGACTGGGCTGCGCTGCCGCTCGGCGCGATCCCGGGCGTGCGGCTCGATGCCGATGGCGATGTCGCGATCTTTTATACCTCGGGCACCACGGGGAAGCCCAAGGGCGCGATCATCACCCATCGCAACATCATCTCGAACATCGTGAATGCGCTGAGCGCGCAGGCGCGTTCTTTCCTGCGGCGCGGCGAGATGCCGCCGATGCCCGACCCCGCCTTGCCGCGCAAGGCGACGCTGCTGTCGGTGCCGTTCTTCCATGCGACCGGCTGCTTCGCGGTGATGATCCCCGCCGTGGCGGCAGGCTCCAAGCTGGTGCTGCAGCGCAAATGGGATACCGACCAGGCCCTCGGCCTGATCGAGCGCGAGAAGATCAACACGGCCGGCGGCGTGCCCACCATCGCCTGGCAGATCGTCGAGCATCCCCGTTTCGACGAGTTCGACCTGTCGTCGCTGGAAATCGTCTCCTATGGCGGCGCGCCCTCGGCCCCCGAACTGGTGCGGCGCCTGAAAGAGCGCTTTCCCAAGATGCAGCCGGGCCAGGGCTGGGGCATGACCGAAACCTCGGCCACCGCGACCAGCAATTTCGGCGAGGACTATATCCGCAAGCCCTCAAGCTGCGGCGTGCCGGCGATAACCGGCGAAGCCAAGATCGTCTCGCTCGAAGGCCAGGAGATGCCGATCGGCGAGGTCGGCGAGCTTTGGTACAAAGGCCCGATCGTCGTGCGCGGCTATTGGGGCAAGCCCGAAGCCACCGCCGAGACCTTTGTCGATGGCTGGGTGAAAACCGGCGATCTCGCACGCATCGACGACGAGGGCTTCATCTATATCGTCGACCGCGCCAAGGACATGCTGATCCGCGGCGGCGAGAACATCTACTGCGTGGAAGTCGAGAACGCGATCTACGACCACCCCGCCGTGATGGACGCCGCCGTCGTCGGCCGCCCGCACAAGATGCTCGGCGAAGAACCCATCGCCATCGTCCACCTGAAACCCGACCACAATGCGAGCGAAGCCGAAATCCGTGCCCATGTCGGCACCAAGATTGCCGCCTTCAAGGTGCCGGTGCAGGTGATCTTCATGCCCGACAATCTGCCGCGCAATGCCAACGGCAAGATCATGAAGAAGGAACTGAAAGCCCAGTTCACCGAAGCCGCATAAGGCTCGACAGATGAAAGTCACGTCCGCAGAGGGTATTCGGTTCGAAGATGGCCCAGACCGCGGCCGGATTATCGTGTCCGGCCGGGATACGGCGGGGGCCTATTCGCTGATGGAGTACGTCATTGCGGCTCGACTTGCAGATGAGCCGGTCCGCTACGGCGCACACAAGCACGGCGCAATCGAGGAAACCTTTCTGTTGCAGCAAGGCTCACTTGAATTCCTCCTGGGGGATCAGGTGACGGTTCTCAACGCCGGCGATTTTGTTCGCGTGCCGGCAGGCACGCGGCACGGCTATGCAAACACATCGGGCGCAGACGTGCATTTGCTCGTCAGCTTTATCCCGGGCGGATTTGAGGACCTCTTCGTCAGATACCGCACCGATGCGGGCTATGTGGCGGATGGAGATGGTTTCACCGCTGACGCAACACGCATTTTTGGCTCGGTGTTTGAGTCTGAGACCTGATCAGGCTGCGGCTGGCACCTTACGTCTTCCGCGATCCCGTCATTGAAGGCCATACGAATGAAATTCGACAATCGCATCACGCAGCTTCTGGGCGTCGAATACCCCATCGTGCAGGCGCCGATGGGGTGGATCGCGCGGGCGCAGCTTGCCTCCGCCGTTTGCAATGCCGGCGGGATGGGGATCATCGAAACATCGTCCGGCGCGCTGGACGAGGTGCGCGCCGAGATTATCAAGATGCAGGGTCTCACGGCCAAGCCGTTCGGCGTGAACATCGCGCAGGCCTTTGTACGCGATCCTGACATCGTGAAATTTGTCGTCGATCAGGGCGTGAAGTTCGTCACCACCTCGGCGGGCGATCCGACCCGCTATACCGAGGCGCTGAAGGGCGCCGGGCTGACGGTTTTCCATGTCGTGCCGACATTGAAGGCCGCGCTGAAGGCGGTGGAAGCCGGTGTCGACGGGCTGGTGGTCGAGGGCGCTGAAGGTGGCGGCTTCAAGAACCCCAAGGATGTGGCGACCATGGTGCTGCTGCCGCTCATCCGCGAGCGTACGAGCGTGCCGCTGATCGCGGCGGGCGGCATCACCTGCGGCCGCACCATGGCGGCGGCCTTCGCGCTGGGGGCGGAGGGCGTGCAGATGGGCACGCGCATGGTCTCGGCGGCGGAATCGCCGGTTCACCAGAATTGGAAGGACGCAATCATCGCTGCGGAGGAGACCGGCACGGTGTTCCTCAACCGCTTCGGGAGCCCGGCTCTGCGCGCTTTGCGCACCGAAAAGACGACGCGGATGGAGCGCGAGCTGACGCCCGATTACAAAGGCCCGCCGGTGATGGCCGAGTTCGGCAACGCCAAGGATCTCTATTTCGGCGGCGACATGGAAGCCTCGATTGCGCTTTCAGGCCAGGTGGCGGGCCGCATCACGGATGTGAGGCCGGTGAAGCAGATCATCGACGAGACGATCGCCGAATTCGAGCGCGTCGCAGCCGGACTTGGCCGGGTCGCCGCCGCCTGACTAGGCGATCGTCCACCCCGCCGGACCTTTGGGCGACGCTGCCGAGGTCAGAATAGTTTCCGACAGGCGGGCAGCGGCGGCCTCTGTGACCGGGCCGGTGGCGATGAAGCGCGTCTCGACGGCGGTGGCGGTCAGCGTCACGATCGCGTAGCCGCGATTGGTGACATCGCACCAGGCGAGTTCAGTGTTGGCCTCGCGCATCGCCGATTCGCGGCCACCCGAAGGCGCAGCGCTCATCGAGTTCTCAAGGCCCGTCGATGTGACGCTAGTGCCCGCCACCTCGATCGCGGCAATGACGCCTTCGGCATCGGTCAGATTATTGGCCCAGGCATTGTGACTGTCGCCGGAGAGCAGGATCGCGTTCGTTCCGTACGCGCGGCAATCGGCGAGCAAGCGGTCCCGCGCCGCCGGATAGCCGCCCCAGGCATCGAGGTTCCAGGGTAGGCCGAGGGCGCCGATCCGTGTGCGCAACGCGAGACTTTTCGTGGCGCCATCCGAAGCGGTGTCGGGCAGGAATTTGCCGTAGGCGGCGGGGAAGGATTGCCGGCCCGCGACGATCTGCTGCGCCAGGACCTGCCATGTCGCACCGGAGTCTTTGGAGCGCTTCAGCTCGCCGCTGAGCCAGGCTTCCTGCGTAGCGCCGAGGAGCGTGCGGTTGGGGTCGGCGAGCTTGGTGCGGGCAAAGGTGTCGGCGGCGGCAGCGAACGCCGTATCGTCCTGGTCAGCCAGTGGTTCGAGCTCGTCGCGATAGGAAAGCTGTTTGGTACGCCCGACGAGGCGCGTGTCGAGCGCGAGGATCGTCGCGAGGCCGCCCCAGTCATAGCGGCGGTAGATGGCAATGCCCGCCTTGGGATCGTGCCGTGCCGGCATCCAGTCAAGATAGGCCTGCACGGCGGTGGCACGCCGCATCTCCCACGCGCCCTGTGTTTCCGGATCGTGATTTTCAGCGCCGCCGTCATAGGTGTCGTTAGCAAGCTCGTGATCGTCCCATACGGTGATCCACGGCTTCAGGCGATGAAGTTCCTGCAGATCGGGATCGTCGCGATAGTTCGCATAGCGGCGGTGATAATCGCTCGGCGTCAGAATTTCGGTTTCGGGATAGATCGCCCGGCCCGGGACGGTCTTTTCCGGCTTCGGATACACACCGCGCGCATATTCGTAGAGATAGTCGCCGACATGGATGCAGAGCTCGATATCGCTGCGTGCCGCCGCATCGCGATAGGCATGAAAATAGCCAAAGCCAAGATTGGAGCAGGAGAACAGCGCGAAGCGGAGCGAGGCCGCGCCGGATAGCGGCGCGGTGCAAGTGAGGCCGGTGGGCGACGGTCCGTCCGCCCCCATGAAGCGGAACGCATAAGGCCGGCCGGGGCGCAGCCCCTTGGCATCGACCTTCACGCAATAATCGCTGACTGCGCGCACGGCAGTCTTGCCGCTGGCGACGATGGTTTCGAATGCCTCGGTTTCGGCGATCTCCCAGGCGATCTCGCCGTCGCGGGCATCGGAGGTAACGAACCGCGTCCACAACATGATGGCGTCGGCCATTGGGTCGCCCGAGGCGACCGAATGGGTGAATAGGCCGTGCGACAAGCCGCTCACCTGCGCGGCTGCTGGAAAGCGCCCGGCAAGGCCGGTCGCGAGACCTGTAACGAGCAATCGGCGGCGGGTGATAAGGGTCATTGGCGGCTCCATCCTGCCTGAAACGGCATAAAGGCGCTCGGCGACGGATTGGTGACGGGCGGGGAAATGCCGCGCAATGGGAAAACTCTCCCTGACTCGTTGATTTCGCTTCTGCGAAATGTTATGTCGTGATCCATGGCCGGACGATCCGGCCGCGCGTTTCAGCCTCCAGCGTAAAGGCAGCCTAGGCTTTTGAGCCAGGGCGCCGGCGGCGAAACAGCCCATTTCCTGATCTACCGGACACCCATGTTTACGCGGGGGCGTTCAAAACCCCGCCGCCGGACGTGAGCCATCGGGCTTGCGCCGTTTCGGCTTATTGAAAGCTCATCCGTGACCAACTTTACCGACCTTCTTCTTGTCCAGCCGCTGCTCGATGCGCTGGCCGCCGAGGGCTACACCACCCCCACCCCCATTCAGGCCGAAGCCATTCCGCACGTGCTGAAGGGCAAGGACCTGCTCGGCATCGCCCAGACCGGCACCGGCAAGACGGCCGCCTTCGCGCTGCCGATGCTCCAGCGTCTCGCCGCCTTCAAGGTCAACCGCAAGCCGATGACCTGCCGCGCGCTGATCCTCTCGCCGACCCGCGAGCTGGCGACCCAGATCGCCGAGAGCTTCCGCGCCTATGGCCGCAATCTGCCGCTCTCGGTTACCACGGTGTTCGGCGGCGTCGGCCATGTGCCGCAGGCCCGCGCGCTGCGGGCCGGCGTCGACATTCTGGTCGCCACCCCCGGCCGTCTGCTCGACCATATGCGTGAGGGCAATATCCGTTTCGATCACGTCGAGATCTTCGTGCTCGATGAAGCCGACCAGATGCTGGACATGGGCTTCATCCATGACATCCGCAAACTGGTCGCCGGTCTGCCGCGCAAGCGTCAAAACCTGTTCTTCTCGGCCACCATGCCGAGCGAGATCGCCAAGCTGGCCGCCGATCTCCTGACCGATCCGACCCGCGTGCAGGTGACGCCGACCGCCACCACGGTCGATCTGATCCGTCAGCGCGTCGAGTTCATGAACCCGGCCGAAAAGAACGCCGCCCTCGCCGAGGCGCTACGTACGCCCGAGATGACCCGCAGCCTCGTCTTCAGCCGTACCAAGCATGGCGCGGACAAGATCGTGCGTTATCTAGAGCAGCAGGGCATCAAGTCGGCCGCCATTCACGGCAACAAAAGCCAGAACCAGCGCGAGCGGGCGCTTGCCATGTTCAAGGCCGGCGAGATCAAGGTTCTGATCGCCACCGACATCGCGGCGCGCGGCATCGACATCGATGCGGTGAGCCATGTCGTGAACTATCACCTCCCGAACATTCCGGAATCCTACGTCCACCGCATCGGCCGCACCGCGCGGGCCGGCGCCTCGGGCGTGGCGATTTCGTTCTGCGACAATGAAGAGCGGGCGTTCCTGCGCGACATCGAGAAGCTGATCCGCAAGCCGATCGACGCGATCGACCGCCGTGGCAAGATCGTCGCCAATTCGGCGAATGTCTCAGCGCCGGAAAGCACCGATCTGACGCGCCAGGAGCTGCGCCGTCAGCAGGGTCCGCGCCCCGCCGGCCGTCCCGGCAGCAAGCCGGGTGCCAAGCCCGGTCAGCGTCCCCAGCACGCCAAGGGCGGCAAGCCCGGCGGTCATCACGGCCATGGCAAACCTGCCCAGGGCCACGGCAAGCCTCACGCCGGCCGTCCCGGCGGCGGCAAGCCGCATCGCGGTCAGGGCGGCAATGCTGCGGGCGGCAATGGCGGCGGCAATAATCGCCCGATGATGCCGACCGAGCCGTTCCGCGCCCGCAACGACGGCGACCTCGGCGGCATGCCGATGATGCGCCCGGTGCGCCTGCCCGAATAACGCCCTCACCTCATGGCCGCCCTTGAGGCGGCCATCCAGTCCGGTGCTCGACAAAAAAACCGGATGGCCGGGTCAAGCCCGGCCATGAGGATTTAGATCAGGGGATCAGCAGCACGCGCCCGACGGCCTTGCGGCTTTCGATATGGGCGTGGGCGGCAGCGGCCTCGCTGAGCGGATAGGTGCTGTCGATCACCACGGTCAGGCGACCGGCGGCGACATCGTCGATGTGCCGCTGGATCATGTCGTGGATGCGGTCGGACATGATCTCAGCACCCAGGAAGACGCCGTTGAGCGAGCGGTTGCCGCCCATCAGGCTGGAGACATCCACCTTCTGCGGCTCACGCCCGGCCTGTCCGACCATTGAAATGCGCCCGCGATAGGCGAGCGCGTTGATCGACCCTTGCAGTGTCGCACCGCCAACCGGATCGACCACGACGTCGACGCCCTTGTTGCCGGTGAGGCGCATCACCTCGGCGACCAAATCCTGTTTGGCATAGTCGATACCGTGATCGAGGCCGAGAGGTTTCAGCTTCGCCAGCTTTTCCGGACTGGACGCCGCGGCAATGACGGTGGCCCCTGCCCGCTTGGCAAGCTGGATCGCCGCGAGGCCGACCGCACTGGCGCCGGCCTGCACCAGAACCGTCTCGCCGGATTTGAGGCGCCCATGCCCGAACAGGCACTCATCCGCCGTGCCGAACGGCACCGGGATCGCGGCTGCCTGCTTGATGTCGAGACCGTCGGGCACCGTCCATGCATTGCGCGCCGGAACGCTGCGCAGCTCCGCGTGGCTTCCGAAGGCATTGACCGTGACGACGCGCTGTCCGCGCTTCAGATGCGTCACCTCGTCACCGACATCGATGATCGTGCCGGCCGCCTGATAGCCGACGATATGCGGCCTGGTTGCCAGCGCCCCGCCGCCGCGATTGAGCGTATCGCCGCCCTCGATGCTGACCGCTTCGACACGGATGATCACGCCGCCCGGATGGAGGGCCGGATCGTCGACATCTTCATATTTCAGCACGCTGGGCGGGCCGTTCTCGTAATAGACGGCAGCTTTCATGGCGGTCTCCCTTTCGGCGGCTCTGCCGCTCCTGATGTCTAGATCAGACGCGCGGCCGCGAGGCGGCGTTTTGCGTCGGCTGAAACCTCGGCGGGTGCAGCACCCGCAGCCCGAAGAGCTGAGCGGGCGGCGGCGATATCTTCCAGCGCGTCGGCCCAGCCTTCGGGGAATGCGTCTTCAAGACGCGACCGCACGGCAGAGGCGACAGCGGGGCTGGCCCCGCCCGTGCCGGCGGCGATGACAAGGCGTCCGCGCTTGACCACCGACGGCGTATGGAAATCGCAGAACGGCAGATCGTCTTCGACATTGACCAGCACTTTCACGGCGCGGGCCTGGATGAAGAGATCTTCGGCCTCATGGCTCTCCAGATCGGCGATCCATAGCACGTCGAGGGCGACGAGATCACTGGGATCGGGCAGGCGCGGCAGGATGAGATCGGCGGCGAATTCCTGCAATTCAGGCGAGGGATCGTCGGAGAACAGCTCGGGCGTGATGCCGAGTTTGCGGAACCATTCGAGGCGCTTCAGCGTCAGCGCGCCGCGACCGGCGAGGCCGATGCGCATGCGGGTGGGATCGAGCATCACGGGCAACATGGGTCAGGCCCTCCGCGCGGTGGAAACCTCAGATGTCTGGTGCGCATGGCGCGCGGCGGCCTCCGCAAAGGCCTCGCCGATGAGCAGCAGAGCCGGACCGTCGCCCGCCTGCGCCGCGATGTCTTCAAGCGCGCCGAGCGTGCCGCCGGCGACGAAGCTGCCAAACGAGGCGCTCTCAACGAGAACAGCGGGGCGGCTGGCGGGAAGCCCGCACGCGATCAGTGCATCGCGCACGCGGGCAGCTTGCGCCTTGCCCATATAGACGACCGCCGTATCGGCAGCGGCGGCGGCGCTCGCCCAGCCATCGTCAGCCGCATCGCCGCGCGCCACGGCAGGCGTGACGAAGACGACGGAGCGCGACAGACGGCGCTGGGTTAGTGACTGGGCGATCTCGGCAGCAGCGGCGAAAACAGCGCTGATACCGGGCACGATTTCGACGGGAATGCCCGCCGCATTCAGAGCATCAAGCTCTTCCTGCGCGCGGCCAAACAACATTGGGTCGCCACCCTTCAGCCGCACGACGAGCTTATTGCGGTGGGCGGCGCGCACCAGCAGGCGATTGATAAAAGCTTGATCGGTGGATGGTTTGTTGGCGCGCTTGCCGACATTCAGCTTGCGCGCGCGGATCCCAAGCGCCAGCACCTCATCGCTCACCAGCGCATCGTGCAGGATGAGATCGGCCTGCCCCAGCAGCCGCGCGGCGCGCAGCGTCAGGAGATCGGCTGCACCGGGGCCAGCCCCGACGAGATAGACAGTGCCTGTCATGCGGCCTCGCGGATCATGCCGGCGGCGGCCGTCTGGTTCGACGCCGCGTCGATCAGCACAAAGGCGCCGGTCGCCGGGCGTTCGGCATAGGTGTCGGCGAGAATAGGATCGCGCAGCTTCACCCGCACCGAGGCGATGTCGTTGAGCTTGAGGCCGGTCGCCTCGCCGACTTCGGCGAGCTCGGTCATCTCGCGCACGAAGACGATGCCGTCGATGAGCGCCTGTGTGGTGCGGCTGCCCTGCTTCAGCAGATAGCGGCGGCCCTTCTCCCAGGGCTCTTCGTCGAGCCAGCAGAGATCGGCGACGAAGGCGCGCGTGGTGCGCGCTTCGGTTGAGGCGAGCGTGTCGCCGCGGCTGACATCGACATCACGGTCGAGCACGATGCTGACCGATTGGCCCTCAGTGGCATCGGAGAACGCGCCATCAAAACTTCGGATCGCTTCCACAACGGCCGTCTGGCCGGAGGGCAATACCGTGATCTCCTGCCCAACCGAGACATCGCCCGAGGCGATGCGGCCGGCATAGGCGCGCGCGCCTTCGGGCATGCGGATGACGCGCTGCACGGGGAGACGGAAGACGCCGACATCGCTGCGCGCCGCATCGAGATTCTCGAGAATCTCCAGCAGCGGCGGGCCGTCATACCAGGGCGTGTGAGGCGTGCGGCGCGCGACATTATCGCCATGCTTGGCGGCGATTGGCACGTAGATCGGGTCTTCAATCCCGAGCGTTCGGGCGACGCGGGCAAAATTGTCGCGGATTTCTTCAAACACCGCGCTCGACCAGCCGGTCAGGTCCATCTTGTTGATGGCGACGATGACCTTGAGGCCCATCAGCTTGGCGATGGTCGCATGGCGGCGCGTCTGGGCTTTCAGCCCTTTGCCCGCGAGGCGGCTGGCGTCGATGAGAATGACCGCAGCATCTGCGTTGGAGGCGGCCGTCACCATGTTGCGCGTGTACTGCTCGTGGCCCGGCGCGTCAGCGATGATGAAGGAGCGGCGCGGCGTCGCGAAATAGCGATAGGCGACATCGATCGTGATGCCTTGCTCGCGCTCGCTCTCAAGCCCGTCGGTGACGAGGGCCAAATCGATCTCGCCTTCCTCGTTCGATCCGGTGCGGACCTTCGAGATCGCGGCGACCTGATCGCGCAGCAGACCCTTGGAATCGAACAGCAGGCGGCCGATCAGGGTCGACTTGCCGTCATCCACGCTGCCCGCCGTGATGAAGCGCAGGACACCGGGTTCGCCGTCATCGCTGAGGAGGCTCATCAGAAATACCCCTCGCGCTTGCGGCGCTCCATGGCGGCCTCGTTGACGCGGTCGTCCATACGGGTCGCGCCGCGCTCGCTGAGCTCGGCAACTTCCGTTTCGGCCAGGATCTCTTCAACGGTTTCGGCGGTGCTGGCCACGGGACACGTGCCTGTGATGTCGCCGACCGTGCGGAAGCGGACCGAGAGCTTCTCGATCTCCTCGCCCTGGCGCGGGGGGGTGAGTATGGTGACGGGCATCAGCAGCCCCTCACGTCGCACCACGTCGCGCTTGTGCGCGAAATAGATCGAGGGGAGTGCGATGCCTTCGCGGCCGATATAGGCCCACACGTCGCGCTCGGTCCAATTGGAGAGCGGGAAGACGCGCATGTTCTCGCCTGGATTGATGCGGGCATTGTAGAGGCTCCACAGCTCGGCGCGCTGGGCCTTGGGGTTCCAGGCGCCGAACTCGTCGCGATGCGAAAAGATACGCTCCTTCGCGCGGGCCTTTTCCTCGTCGCGGCGCGCCCCGCCGATCAGCGCGTCGAAGCCGAATTCCTCCACGGCCTCGAGCAGCGTCACCGACTGCGCGCCGTTGCGGCTGGCGGCGGGACGGGCGAGCTTCACCGTGCCGCGCAGGATCGAGGCTTCGACCTCACGCACGATCAGCCGCTCGCCAAGGCGGCGGGCGGTCGCATCGCGGAACTCGATCACTTCCGGGAAGTTGTGGCCGGTGTCGACATGCAGCATCGGGAACGGCAGGCGTTCCGGCCAGAACGCCTTGGTCGCGAGATGCAGCACCACGGCGCTGTCCTTGCCGCCGGAAAACAGCAGCGCGAGCTTCGAGCGTTCGCCTGCGGCTTCCCGCATGATGTGGATCGCCTCGCTCTCGAGAACATCAAGATGCGACATGCGGCGTGAGGGGCTAACGGCACTCATGCTGCGGATTCCAGATCGGGCCGGGTCAGCATTCCATCCGGCCCGACATGGAGGCCGCATTCCTTGGCCTCGGCCTGCTCCCACCACCAGCGCCCGGCGCGCGGGTCTTCGCCCGGGCGGATGGCGCGGGTGCACGGCTCGCAACCGATGGAAGGGTAGCCGCGCGCGTGAAGCGGATTGAGCGGGACGTCGAAGCGCGCCGCATAGGCGAGCACATCGTCCCAGCTCCAGTCGGCGAGCGGATTGTATTTCGCCATGCCGCGCGCATCGTCATGCTCCTGCTCGGGCAGGTGCACGCGCGTCACGGCCTGATCGCGGCGCTGACCGGTCAGCCAGGCGGAACGGCCAGCGAGCGCCCGGTTCAGCGGCTCGACCTTGCGGATGCCGCAGCATTCCTTTCGCAGATCGAGGCTCTCATAGAACGCAAAGGCACCATGCGCAGCGACATGGGCCTCGACGGCCTCAGCAACGGGGCGCATCACCTCGATGTCGATGCCGTATCTGGTTTTCACCTCGCCGATCATCCCGAGCGTTTCGGGATGGAGGCGGCCGGTGTCGAGCGTCACGATATGGATCGGCAGGCTGTGGCGCGCGACGAGGTCGGTGATGACCATGTCTTCCGCCGACAGGCTGGTCGCGAACACGGCGTCGGCATGGCGCGCGGCAATCCTGGCAAGCTGGCGCGCGGTGCGGGCGATCTTGGCCTCGCGCACGGCGGCGGCGCGATTGGCAAGTGCCGGCGCGGCGGGATCGACCACCGCGTCCTGATAGGCGACCGAGAAATCATCGAGGCCACCGGTGAGCGACGTCGCCTTGAAACCATCTGGCACCACGAACGAGGTAAAGCCGGTGCGCGCCATGTAGAAAATCTGGTCACGCAGCACTTCGCCAAAGGCCCGCAGCTCGCCGGTCCAGCCGAGGCGCTTGCGCAGCAGCGTTGCGTGCGAATAGCCGCGTCCGTCGGTGAACTTGGGAAACTGCACGGCGATGACGCTAAGGCCGTCAAAGCGATCCTTGAGGGTCAGCGTGTCATCGGCAGGGGCCAGCCAGACGCCGGTGCGGCCAGTTCGGGCCTTCAGCGCCTCGGTGCGGGTCAGCCAATCGGCCAGCGGCACGATGACATCGCCTCCGGGCCACACATCGGCGCCGGGCTCGCTCAGCAGCAGCCAGCCATCATCTTCGATAGCGACGCGCTTGTTCGCGATGCGGATCAGCTCGCTCATGCCGCCTGCACCTTGTCGGGATAGGCGGCGGCTTTGAACGGCGCGATGCCGATGCGACCGACCGTGTCGATGAACCGCTCTTCGCCGGCACGGGCGTTGAGGTAGACGTCGACCAGACGCTCCACCATGCCGGCGACCTCGTCGAACTTGATCGCGCGGCCCAATATGGTTCCGAGCGCCACTTCATTGTCCGAGCGGCCGCCGACGAGGATCTGGTACCATTCCTCGCCGTTCTTATCGACACCGAGCACGCCGATATGGCCGACATGGTGATGGCCGCAGGCGTTGATGCAGCCGGAAATCTTTACCGCCAATTCGCCGATGACTTCCTGCTTGGCGGCGTCGAAGCGTTCCTGAATGGCGGTGGCGATCGGAATGGCGCGGGCATTGGCCAGCGAACAGAAATCACCGCCCGGGCAGGCGATGATGTCGGTGACGAGGCCGATATTGGGCTCGGCGTAGCCACTGAGCTTCGCCGCCTGCCACAGATCGAAGAGGTCTTTCTTCGCGACATCGGCCAGAACGAGGTTCTGGTGATGCGAGACGCGGAGCTCACCGAACGAGAAGCGGTCGGCGAGATCGGCGGCCTGCTCCATCTCCACATCGGTCGCATCGCCCGGCGCCGGGCCGGTGCGCTTGAGGCTCAGCGTCACGGCGGCATAACCGGCGCGCTTGTGCGGCACGACGTTGCGGCGAAGCCAGGCGTCGAAGCGCTTATGCGTGACGCGCAGCTCGGAAAGATCGGCGCTGGCCTCCTCGTCACTCAGATAGGCCGGGTCGGTGAAGCAGGCATTGATGCGGCCGAACTCTTCGTCGCTGATCCGCGCGATGCCGCCTTTGAGGTGACGCCACTCGTCTTCCACGTCGGCGGCGAAACGTTCCGCGCCGATGCTCTCGACCAAAATCTTGATGCGCGCCTTGTAGATGTTATCGCGGCGGCCCCAGCGATTATAGGCGCGCAGCACAGCCTCGGTGTAGGTCAGCATCTCGCGCCAGGGCAGATCGCGTTTGATCACCGGGCCGATGCGGGGCGTGCGGCCCTGACCGCCGCCCGCCATCACGTCCATCACCACTTCGCCGCCGGCATCGAGCTTGAGATCGAAGGCAAGGTCATGCACCCCGGTCGCGGCACGATCCTGCGCTGCGCCGTTGAAGGCGACTTTGAACTTGCGTGGCAAATAGGCGAATTCCGGATTGAAGGTCGACCACTGCCGCATCAGCTCGCAATAGGGGCGCGGATCGACGGTCTCGTCAGCCGCAACACCGGCGAGGTGGTCGGTCGTCGTGTTGCGGATGCAATTGCCACTGGTCTGGATGGCATGCATCTCGACGGCGGCGAGTTCATCCAGAATGTCGGGCGCCTGCGCCAGTTCTATCCAGTTGAACTGGATGTTCTGGCGCGTCGTGAAATGGCCGTAGCCGCGATCATAGACGCGGGCGATACGGCCGAGCACGCGAAGCTGATCGGAGGAGAGCATCCCATAGGGGATCGCGACGCGCAGCATCGGGGCGTGACGCTGCACATAGAGGCCGTTCTGCAGACGCAGCGGCTTGAACGCATCTTCGCTGAGTTCACCCGCAAGGAAGCGCGCGGTCTGACCCCGAAACTGGGTCGCCCGTTCCTCGACCAGAAGCTTGTCGACAGCGTCGTACCGATACATCGCAAAAAGCCGGAAATTGCCGCAAAAATGATGGCTTGGACGTAAGCCTCATGACGCGCAGGCGCGAGCCTCCGGCGCTTAAGAGTGACATTAGCGTCAGATTGTGGTTTCGCGCAGCCTTGGCATGGCATCGCAGCGCCATCCTGGAGAGATGATGAGCGCTATGCCGCCCGATGGTTCTGCCGCCCCCGAAAAGCCCGTTGTAAAGGCGGGCGGTCCGACGCTTGAGACGGTGCTGGAGGTCAAGCACTGGACCGACCGCCTGTTCCAGTTTCGCATTACGCGGCCCCAATCGTTACGCTTCCGGTCCGGCGAGTTCGTGATGATCGGGCTGGAGGTGAACGGCAAGCCGTTGCTGCGCGCCTATTCGGTCGCCAGCCCGTCCTGGGACGAGGCGCTCGATTTCTATTCGATCAAGGTCGAGGACGGCCCGCTGACCTCGCGGCTGCAGATGATCAAGCCGGGTGATCAGGTTTTGCTGGGCCGCAAGCCCACCGGCACGCTGGTGCTGGATGCGCTGACCCCGGCCAAGCGGCTCTATATGCTCTCCACCGGCACCGGCATCGCGCCGTTCGCCTCGCTCATCCGTGACCCTGAAACCTATGAGCGCTTCGAGGATGTGATCCTCGTGCAGGGCAGCCGTTTTGCATCGGAGCTCGCCTATGGCGAGGCACTGGTGCGGCAGACACTGGAAGACCCGCTGGTCGGCGAACTCGCCAATGGCAAATTGCGCCACATCACCTCCGTCACTCAGGAAGCAGGTCTCCGCACCGGCCGCGTCACCACGCTGATCGAGACCGGCCAGCTGTTCGAGGATCTGGGCGTCCCCGCCTTCGATCCCGCGCATGACCGCGCGATGATCTGCGGATCGGTGTCGATGATCGGCGACACCAAAGCGCTGCTCGAAAAAGCCGGCCTCACCGAAGGCGCGGTGAGCGAGCCGGGCCAGTTCGTCATCGAACGCGCGTTTGTGGGTTAAAAGCTCAAGCAGCGTGCGTGGTTCGAGGCCCCGCTTTGCGGGGCACCTCGACATGACGGCTTTTTATGAACCCAAACCCTTTTCGTCATCCTGAGGTGCGAGCCTAAAGCGAGCCTCGAAGGACGCGCGAAGGGCAACAAGCTAAATCCCGCCGCCGTAGTCCGCTTCGGCCTGGCCGGCTTCATCGCGCAGCCAGTCGATGAACGCTTTGAGGCCGGGCGACAATGTGCGGCCGCGCCGCCAGACCATCCAATAGGCGAAGTTGATCGGCGTATCTGCGGCGTCGAAAGGGGTCACCAGACGGCCTGAGGCGATGTCGGCGGCGGCCAGCTGGCGCTTGGCGAGGCCGATGCCTTTGCCGGCCATAGCCGCTTCGATCACCATGCTCGACTGGTTGAGACGGAGGCCCTTGCGCGCATTCTCGGCATCGAGGCCGCGCGCCATCATCCACATCGGCCAGGTCGGGCAGGAAGGATCGCGGTCCGGGCTGTCGTCGTGCAACAGGGCGAAGCGCGAAATATCCTCGATTTTCTTCAGACCTTCCGGCCCCTCGATCAGCGAGGGCGAGCAGATCGGCACGACGCTTTCGGAGAGCAGGGTCTGCGCCTGCGCGTCGGCATAGCCGCCCGCGCCATAGCGGATGGCCAGATCGACATCGGCCACTGCGAAATCGACAAGGCCCATATCGGCCGAGACCCATACCTCGATATCGGGGTGGAGTTCCTTGAAGCGCTCCAGGCGCGGCACCAGCCATTTGATGGCGAAGGACGGTGCGACCGAGACCGAGACGCGCTGGCCCCGCAGTGGCAGGCGCATCACGCGGGCCGCGTCACCTAGGCTCGCCATGGCGGCGGCGACGTGGGCGAGCGCGGCGTGCCCGGCATCGGTCAGCTCCACCCGGCGGCCAAGGCGGCGGAACAGCGGCTGGCCGGCGAATTCTTCCATCTGCTGGATATGCTGGCTGACGGCAGCCGGGCTGACCCCCAGCTCGTCGGCGGCACGCGCGAAACTAAGATGCCGGCCCGCCGCTTCAAACGCCCGAAGCGCGTGAAAGGGCGGCAAACGCAGCGTCGTATCGTGGATGTCTTCGTTGGCCGCCATTTAACCTCGCACCGCTGAATAGCCCTCTAGCCGAACGTGAGGGCTCTGACTATATTGTGTGCGTTGTCAACGAAACGAGAGGAGGTGATCCAGTGTCTCATTGCCTGAAACCGCGAGCGCGGACCATGGAGATCCTGTTGAACGCCTCGGCTGCGGTAACCCGCGCCTAAGCGAGCCAGATGTCCAATCCGCCAGTTGCGGAAGATGCAATGGGGGCCGTTCCGAAAGGGACGGCCCTTATTGCGTTTGGGGGATCAAGCCTCGACGACGCTCTGGAAGCCGCCGAAAATCATGCGTTTCCCGTCGAAGGGCATATTCGCAGGATCGGGTTGCATGCGCGGATCGGCCATGACTTTCTGGTTGATCTCGTCCCGCTTTTCCCGAGATTCGTAGGTGATCCAGGAAAAGAAAACGACCTCGTCGTCCTTGGCCTGCACGGCGCGCGGAAACGAAGTGAGTTCGCCATAGGGCACATCGTCACCCATGCACTCCACATATGAGAGCGCGCCGAACTCCATCCACACATCGCGGCCCAGCTCGGCCATCTTCTTATAGGCGTCGATCTTGTCCTTGGGCACGGCAATCACAAATCCGTCGACATACGGCATCGGTCTCTCCATTTCTGAGGGCATCTCAGGTGTAAGACGCCGGAGCGCAGCCAGTTCCGACAGTCCGTCTCAGAAGACTTCGTCGAACAGGTTCCGCATTGCCGTCCACGACCGCGCTTCGGCCGGCGCGTCGTAGACGATGCCCGGAATATTCGCCGCCAGCGCGCCGGGATTGGTGAAACTGTGCTGGACGCCGCCATAGAGGTGCAACTGCCAGTCCGCGCCGGCGGCTCGCATCTCGGCTTCGAAATCGACGCGCTGTTGCGGCGGAATGATGGGATCGTCTGCCCCGATCAGCGCCAGCACTTTCGCGGTGACGGCCCCCGGTTTCGCCGGAGCCTTGGTTGCCAGCCCGGAATGGATCCCGACCGCAGCCTTCAGTGGCACACCGGCCCGCGCCATGTGCAGCGCTATCGTGCCGCCGAAACAAAAACCGATCGCGCCAAGGCGTGAGGTATCGGCCTCGTCCTGCGCGCTCAGCACATCGAGCCCCGCCTGGCCCAGTGCGACGATCCGGTCAGGCGCGCCCATCAACTCCATGATGCGCGACATCATCTGCGTGCGGTCGGGCAGCCATTTCCCGCCGCCGTGGTAGTCGAGCGCGAACGCGGCATAGCCAAGATCGGCAAGGCGGCGCGCATACGACTTGGCATGATCGTCGAGGCCGGGGCCTTCATGCGCGACCAGCACGCCGGGGCGGCGCTGCCCGCCCTTGCCCACCACATAGGTGCCAAGCATCTGGCGGCCATCGGCCTCGTAAGCGATTTCGCGGATTTTCATGAGCACGCCCCCTTTGAGGGCAGCCTAACGCGGATTGCCGCTATGCGCCCAGTTCTTCGCGGAGCAGTTCCAGCTCCAGCCATTGATGCTCGGCCGTATCGTGTTCGGCGCGTGCGGCATCGAGGCGGGCCGAAGCAGCGGTGTAGGCTTTGTGATCGCTTGTGTAGAGGCCCGCATCTGCGAGCTTCGCCCCCAGTGCGGCCATCTCGGCCTCCAGCGCGGCCAGTTTCGCAGGCAATGTCTCCAGAGCGTGCTTCTCCTTGAACGAGAGCTTTCGAACGGTGGCGCGAGGCGAGGAAATCGGCACCGACGTCTTGGCTGCCGCAGCCGCCTTCGTCGCCTTGGCAGCAACGCCTGCGCCACGCTGCGAAACCATGTCGCTATAACCGCCGGCATAGTCGGTGAAGCGGCCGTCGCCGTCGGCCATCAGGATCGACGTCGCGACACGGTCGAGGAAATCGCGGTCGTGACTGACGATCAGCACCGTGCCGTCATAGGCGGCGAGCGCCTCTTGCAGCACGTCCAGCGTTTCCAGATCGAGATCGTTGGTCGGCTCATCGAGCACCAGCAGATTGCTGGGCCGGGCGAAGGCGCGCGCCAGCAGCAAACGCCCGCGCTCGCCGCCCGAGAGCGCACGCACCTTCTGGCGGATCTGCTCCGGCGCGAAGAGAAACTCCTTCAGATAGCCCGCCACATGGCGTGTAACGCTGCCGACGGCGAGCGTATCCGAGCCGCCGCCGGTCAGCGTGTCGGAGACAGAGAGATCGTCATCCAGCAAGGCGCGTTGTTGGTCGAGCCAGGCGAGCTGGACATTCGCACCCATCACGATCGTGCCGCTGTCGGGTTGCAATTTCCCGGTGAGAAGATTGAGCAATGTCGTCTTGCCAGCACCGTTCGGCCCGACAATCGCCACGCGGTCGCCGCGCACGATGCGTGTGGTGACCTCGCGCACGACGTGCTTGTCGCCGAAGGATTTCGAAATGGACTTGGCTTCGATGACCCGGGTGCCGGAGCCCTGCGCTTCGGCGGCGCTCATCTCGGCCGCACCCGCAGCCCGCCGTGCATCGCGGCGCTGCTGGCGCAGATCGTTGAGGCGGCCAAGGCGGCCCTGATTGCGCTTGCGGCGGGCAGTCACGCCGTAGCGCATCCAGTCTTCTTCGCGTGCGATCTGGCGGTCGAGCTTGTGGCGTTCGAGCTCCTCTTCGGCCAGCACCCCATCGCGCCAGGCTTCAAAATGCGCAAAGCCGCGCTCCATGCGCCGCGTACGTCCGCGATCGAGCCAGACGACATTGCGCGAGAGCTTTTCAAGAAAACGCCTGTCATGGCTGATGAGCAGCAATGCCGAACGCATCGAGGCGAGCTCGGTTTCCAGCCATTCGATCGCCGGCAGATCGAGATGGTTGGTCGGCTCATCGAGCAGCAGGATGTCGGGCTGCGGCGCGAGCACGCGGGCCAGCGCCGCGCGCCGCTGTTCACCGCCGGAGAGCGTCGCCGGATTTTCCGCGCCGCTGAGGCCGAGCTCGTTCAACAGATAAAGCGCGCGGTGATCTGCATCGCCGTCTTCAAGGCCTGCCTCAACGTAAGCAAGCGTCGTCGCGAAGCCGGAAAGGTCAGGCTCCTGCGACAGATAGCGGATCGTCGCGCCGCCATCTGCGAAGCGATCACCACGATCTGCCTCCACAAGCCCGGCGACGATCTTGAGCAAGGTCGATTTACCCGAACCATTGCGCCCGACCAGGGCCACGCGGTCGCCTGGCGCGACAATAAGTTCCGCACCATCGAGAAGAGGCGCGCCGCCGAATGTCAGGCGGATTTCACGAAGCTGAAGTAGAGGGGCGACCATCGGCGCGGCTTATGCGTGATGAACGGTTCCAATGCAAAGCGATGGAACTTCACGAACAGCACTGACGGTTGCGTGAAGAGTTTGCAATGAGCGGGAACTTTGAAGGCGCGAAATCCCCGTTTTGAGCCATCGCATTCAAATAGTCCGAAGCCGGACGATGTCGTCGCTCAGCCTTCCGGCGACTGTGGTCAATACCACACATCCGATTCACGGCTGGCGACGTTATCTACCGCGTGCATCGAAACGCGTGCGGCGAAGCCCCCTTCGCCGGCCGTGCAGACGATGTACCGAAATGAAACATTAGGAGTACTCTATGACGCTGAATTCCTGCGCCCGCATCGCTGGCGCCCTCTTGGCTTCGAGCGCGCTCGTCGCCGCTGCCAACTTGGCCTATGCCAACGGACAGGGCACGCCGGTTGAACCGGCGCCGATGCCTGCCCCGACCGTGCTTGAGCCCGCTGGCCCGGCCCCGGCGCCGGCCCCCGTTCCGATGATGAAGTCCAACTGGTCGGGCCTCTACATCGGCGGCCACCTTGGCTATGGTTGGTCGGCTGAGAACGATGACGAAACCCTGCTGTTCGATACCAATCTCGACGGCACCTATGGTGACACCGTGAATACCTCTGCGCCGGTCAATGCGTTCGGCCCCGGCTTCTGCGATGGCGCGGCGACGTCCAGCGCCAACACGGCGTGCGATGAAGATAAAGGCGGCATCGATGCCGGCCTGCGTCTCGGTTACGACTGGGACTTCAACGGCTTCGTCGTCGGCGGCCTGATCGAAGCCAGCTACAACGACATCTCCGACAGCGTGTCGGGCTTCTCCACGACGCCCGCGTCGTACACCTTCACCCGTGAACTGAACTACCTGCTCGCCGCCCGTCTGCGCGCCGGCTTCGCGTTCGACAACTTCCTGATCTACGGCACCGGCGGCTACGCCTATGGCGATGTCGATCACACGTTCACCACTTCGAACGGCGCAAACTCGTTCACCCCCTTCAACGATGACGGTCTCGACGGCTACCAGATCGGTGGCGGTGCGGAGTACATGATCTCCGACAGCCTCAGCTTCGGCGTCGAATACATCTACACCGACCTGAAGGACGACGAGTATTTCGTCGCCGTGGGCCCCGGCACGGCCGGTCCGACCAATCCGTTCCTGATCGTCAACCCGGCAGGCACGAACATCCAGCGTTCGGACGACAGCTTCGACATCCACTCCGTGCGTGCGACGATGTCCTATCGCTTCGGCGGCATGTAAGCAGCCGATGAATTGAACGCGGGCCGGCGCGAAAGCTCCGGCCCGTTTTCTTTTGCCTAAGCGGTGAACGCCGCTTCAGTTTTCGCCTTCACGTCGTCAAGCGACGTGCCGGGGGAAAGCTCAATCAGCTGGAGCGGCGCCCCTTTTACCACGTCGAACACGCAAAGGTCGGTGACGATGCGATCGACGACACCAGCGCCGGTCAGCGGCAGCGTGCAGCTTTTCAGCACCTTGCTCTCGCCCGCCTTGTTGGCGTGATCCATCACGACGACGACACGGCGCACGCCCGCGACCAGATCCATCGCGCCGCCCATGCCTTTGACCATCTTGCCAGGGATCATCCAGTTCGCGATGTCGCCGTTCTGCGCCACTTCCATCGCGCCGAGAATTGACAAATCGATGTGCCCGCCGCGGATCATCGCGAACGAATCCGCCGATGAGAAATAGCTGCTCATCTTGAGCTCGGTGATCGTCTGCTTGCCGGCATTGATGAGGTCGGCATCGACCTCGTTATCCAGCGGGAATGGGCCGATCCCCAGCATCCCGTTCTCCGATTGCAGCGTCACCTCGATATTGGCAGGCACATAATTCGCCACCAGCGTGGGAATGCCGATGCCGAGATTGACATAGAAGCCGTCCTGCAATTCCTGCGCGGCGCGGGCCGCCATCTGATCGCGTGTCCAGGGCATGACTCAGGCCGCCTTTCGTGTCGTGCGCTGCTCGATCCGCTTCTCGAAGCTGCCCTGGCAAAGGCGCTGCACGAAGATGCCGGGCGTGTGGATCGTATCGGGATCGAGCGTCCCCGTCGGCACGATTTCCTCGACCTCAGCGATGGTGATCTTGCCTGCTGTCGCCATCATCGGATTGAAATTCCGCGCAGTCTTCCGGTAGACGAGATTGCCCTCGTGATCGCCTTTCCACGCTTTCACGATGGCGAGATCGGCCTTCAGCGCCGTCTCCATCACATAGAGGCGACCATCAAACTCGCGCGTATCCTTGCCGTCGGCGATGATCGTGCCGGCGCCGGTCGCGGTGAAGAAGGCTGGAATACCCGCCCCGCCCGCCCGGATGCGCTCGGCGAGCGTGCCCTGCGGGTTGAACTCAAGCTGCAATTCGCCCGACAGATATTGCCGTTCGAATTCCTTGTTCTCACCCACATAGGACGAGATCATCTTCTTGATCTGGCGCGTGTTCAGCAACATGCCGAGCCCGAACCCGTCGACGCCGGCATTGTTGGAAATCGCGGTGATCTCCTTGGTCCCGCTGTCGCGTAGCGCGGCGATCAGGTTTTCGGGGATGCCGCAGAGGCCGAACCCGCCGGCCATCACCGTCATGCCATCGAAGGCAAGGCCCTCAAGCGCCGCCTTGGCGTCGGCATAGATTTTCTTGCTCATCGCGAAATCCTTCCAGCCGTTCAATGCGCCGCTTTAGGCGTTTCCATTAACTCGACAAGCACGCCGCCCATATTCTTGGGGTGAATGAAGATGATCGGCGTGCCATGGGCACCGATGCGCGGCTCGCCCAGCACAGTCGCGCCCTTGGCCTTCATCTCGTCGCGGGCCGCAATGATGTCCGGGACTTCGAAACAGACGTGATGCTGACCACCCGCCGGGTTCTTGGCGAGGAACCCGGCAATCGGCGATTTCTCGTCAATCGGCTCGATCAGCTCGATCTGGCTATTGGGCAGATCGACGAAACAAACCCAAACGCCCTGCTCCGGCATCGCAAACTTCTCGCCGATCTTAGTCGCGCCCAGCAGGTCGCGATACATCGCGACGGATTTGTCGATAGAGGGTGTTGCGACGCCGATGTGATTGAGGCGGCCGATCATGGGAAGCTCCGGGGTCTTGGGATCACCAGGGTAGTGCAGCACCCCGATAATCGAAGAAGCCGCCGGATTCCACTGGCGTCAGCCCTGCGACGACCGTGAGGAGGTCACGCGCGGCAGTATCCGGCTGACGGACATCCAGCCCGGCGGCGGAAAACGGCTTCGACAACGACGTCGCGACGGTGCCAGGGTGCAACGCTGCCACTACCGCCTCGGGCCGGGTCCGCGCCAATTCCACTGCCGCCGTCCTCAGGATCTGGTTGAGCGCCGCCTTTGACGCGCGATAGCCGATCCAGCCGCCGAGGCTATTATCGCCAATCGATCCGACCTTGGCCGAGAGCGCGGCAAAAACCGACCGGCCCTTACGCGGCAGCAATGGCGACAAATGTTTCAGCAAGAGCGCTGGGCCGATGGAATTGACGGCGAAAAGCCGCGCCATCCCGGCGGGGTCGATCTGACGCAGTGCCTTCTCCGGCTGGAGCGCCCCATCATGCAGCAACCCGCTGGCTGTGAAGACGAGCCGCAGGGGCGGACCATCTGCCAGCGCCGCTGCCAACGTCACGATCGACCGCTCAACCGTTATGTCCAGCGCGGAATTCATGCTGCGCGACGCGGAAAGCACCTCCACGAATGCACCGCTTTCGGTGAGCAAGGCGTGTGCCGCTGACCCGATCCCGCCGCTTGCACCGATGACGATGGCACGCCCGCCTTCAGGAAAGGCATGGCCCAGCGCGCGGAAAAGAGGGTCGTCCGTCATAGGGGATGTTCCTGAGTGAGAGCGCGCCGGATCGCAAGAGCCGGGTGCTTGCGCAGTGCCGGCATCTGGTGAGAGTGAGCTTCACTATAATCGGGAGGAATACGGCATGACGGTTCTGGTGGAAAAAGCCGACGGCGTCGCGACGATAACGATGAACCGGCCCGAGGCGATGAACGCGCTCTCGATCGAGCTCAGAAAAACGCTGGCCGCGGCCTTTGCCGCCCTCAGCGCCGATGACGAGGTTCGCGCGATAGTCCTGACGGGTGCGGGCACGCGCGCCTTCACCGCTGGGCTCGATCTGAAGGAATTGGCCTCCACCCCCGGGGCGCTCGGTGCCGCCAACCCGACCAGCGCGACCGACGATCCCGTCCTCGCCATGGAAGCCTGCCCCAAGCCGATCATCGGTGCGGTCAACGGCGTCGCCATCACCGGCGGCTTTGAAGTGGCGCTTGCCTGCGACGTGCTGATCGCTTCCACCAACGCCCGCTTCGCCGACACCCATGCGCGGGTCGGCATCCTTCCAGGCTGGGGTCTTTCGGCCAAGCTCTCGCGCACCATCGGCCTGATGCGCGCCAAGGAGCTGTCGCTGTCTGGCAATTTCCTCGATGCGAAGACCGCCTATGAATGGGGTCTCGTCAACCGCGTGGTGGAGCCGGACGACTTGCTGGCCACCGCACAAAAACTCGCCCGCGACATGGCGAGCATCGATCCGCAAACCGCGCGCACCTACAAAAAACTGATCGACGGCGGCGACAAGTTGTCGGCCGGCGAAGCACGCAGGCTGGAAAGCGCGACCACCCAGGCGCTCAACGCCGCCGTAACGCCGGAGTCCATCGCCCAGCGCCGCGAGCAAGTGCAGGCCCGCGGGCGTTCGCAGGGATGACGCTGCCAGATTGGTGGCGGCAGCGGCTGAAACTGCCGCTTATCGCCGCACCGATGTTCCTGATTTCGGGGCCGGATCTGGTGATCGCCGCCTGCCAGGCCGGCATCACCGGCTGCTTCCCGACGCCCAATGCGCGCGACACCGAGATCCTCGATCGATGGCTCGCCCGTATCACGACCGAAGTTACGGCCGACGATGCGCCCTGGGCCGTGAACCTAGTCGTTCACCGCACCAATAACCGGCTGGAGGCCGATCTCGCGCTTTGCGAGCGTTATCGCGTACCCATCATCATCACAGCGCTGGGCAGCCCCCAGAGCGTGATCGACCGCGTCCATGGCTGGGGCGGCATCGTGCTCGCCGATGTGAATTCCGTGAAGTTTGCGCAGAGGGCGGCAGCCATGGGCGTCGATGGGCTGGTGCTCGTCGGGGCGGGCGCGGGTGGTCACACCGGCCCGATGGCAGGATTCTCGTTCGTGCCCGCCGTCCGCGAGTTTTTTGACGGCATTCTCGTGCTGGGCGGCGGCATCACCACGGGCGGCGGCATCGCAGCAGCCGAGGCTCTGGGGGCCGACCTCGCCGCCATGGGCACGCGCTTCATCGCCACGGAGGAAAGTCTCGCGCCAGAAGCCTATCGCGAGATGCTGGTCTCCAGCACCATCGACGATCTCGTCCTCTCGCGCGGCATCACCGGCGTGCCCGCCAACTGGCTGCGCCCCTCCATCGAAGCGGCCGGCCTCGATCTGAAGGCGCTGGAGGCCGATGTCGTCATCGACTTTACCGACCCCAAGGGCGACGGCCGCCGCTGGACCCAGACATGGTCCGCCGGCCACGGCGTCGGCGCAATCAAGAGCGTCGAAAGCACCGCCGATCTCGTCGCCGCCCTTGCCCGCGACTACACGGCGGCTGGCAATTCCCGGCGTCGTCCCTAGGTTAGATCGAATGCCGCCATAAACGGGAGCTGACGCCTATGACCGACACGACCGAATACGTCCCCCCCAAAGTGTGGGAATGGAAACAGGGCAGCGGCGGGCGCTTCGCCAATATCAACCGCCCCATTGCCGGCTCGACCCAGGACAAGGATCTGCCCGTCGGCAAACATCCGCTTCAGCTCTATTCGCTGGCGACGCCCAACGGCGTGAAGGTCACCGTGATGCTGGAAGAGCTGCTGGCGCTCGGCCATAGCGGCGCCGAATACGATGCCTGGCTCGTCCGCATCAATGAAGGTGACCAGTTCACCAGCGGCTTCGTCGGCGCAAATCCCAATTCAAAAATCCCGGCGCTGGTCGATCACAGCGGCAAGAAACCAATCCGGGTGTTCGAATCCGGTGCGATCCTGCTCTATCTCGCCGAAAAGTTCGGCGAATTCTTGCCCAGGGACGAGACCCGCGCCGAAGCGCTATCGTGGCTGTTCTGGCAGATGGGCAGCGCGCCCTATCTCGGCGGCGGCTTTGGCCATTTCTACGCCTACGCGCCCACTAAGATCGAATACGCGATCGACCGTTTCGCCATGGAGGTGAAACGCCAGATGGACGTGCTCGACCGCCGCCTCGGCGAAAGCGCTTATCTCGCGGGCGATGCCTACACGATCGCCGATATGGCGGTTTGGCCCTGGTATGGCGCCCTCGCCAAGGGATTGCTTTACGAGTCCGGGGAATTTCTCGACGTCGCGTCCTACAAGAACGTCAATCACTGGACCGACCGGATCCAGGAGCGCCCCGCAGTTCAACGCGGCCGCATGGTCAACCGCGCGATGGGCAATCCGGCAAGCCAGCTCCACGAACGCCACGACGCCAGCGACTTCGACACCAAGACGCAGGACAAGATAGCCGCCGCCTAAGTGCTGGAGAAATGGCGGTGCTGTCAGTCCAACGCTAACTCTGCTCCGTCAAGGCGTAATTCGCCCAAACCCAGCCGGCTTCAGCCCATGACCGCCCGCCAGGCGGCCAACGCGGCAACCCGTCTTTCTTTGTAGATCTCGCGGCTGACGAGGTGACGTTCCTGGTTGAAGTGGTTGTGCAGTTGGCTGTGAACCGAGGCGAATTTCTGGAGGGTCTTCATCCGCCGGAACCGGGTCATCGCCCGCTCCCGCCTTCGTA
>Ga0105044_10000458_pt1 | contig 50019 bp, 46 predicted proteins | sample MAT01_FD_78092 | JGI IMG/M metagenome (GOLD analysis project Ga0105044, IMG submission 78092) | Freshwater microbial communities from Lake Fryxell liftoff mats and glacier meltwater in Antarctica - MAT-01 | ecosystem: Environmental > Aquatic > Freshwater > Ice > Liftoff microbial mat | place...
AAGCGTCAGGGCTGGGGCTGGCACGACATGGAGTCGTGGCAGAAGTTCTTCGACCTGTCCGCCAAGATCGCGGGCAAGGAGCCGCTGAAGGCTGCGGATGTCTGCACCAACGACGTGATCGCCGGGGCCAATGACTTCGACGTTGAAAAGGTCAAGGCCGATGCCGCTGCTGCGACGCTGTCCGAAGGCCTGGCAGCCGTGGATGTCGACGCGATCCGCGCCGGCATGTTCGACCAGTCGATCTGACCGGGCGGCGCGGGTGGCGTTGCGCTGCCCGCGCCCATGAATTGGGGGAGGTTCGGATGGCAAATCCGGTGCGCATACTGGTTGTGGGTCTGGGCAACATGGGGGCCTCGCATGCCTCTGCCTATCACCGCAATCCGGGGTTTCAGATCGTGGGCCTGTGTTCCCGCACGATCAGGTCCAGGCTGATCCCGGAGGAGTTGCAGGGCTATCCGCTGTTTGAAACCTACGAAACCGCGCTGGCGGAATTGAAACCCGATGCGGTGTCGATCAACACCTGGCCCAACACCCACGCCGACTATGCCGTCAAGGCGATGGAGGCGGGGGCGCATGTGTTCATGGAAAAACCCATTGCCACCAGCAACGAAGATGCCCTGCGGGTGGTCGCCGATGCCCGCAGGCTGAACCGGAAACTGGTGCTGGGCTATATCCTGCGGGTCCACCCAAGCTGGGTGAAGTTCATCGAGATCGGGCAGACACTGGGCAAACCGCTGGTGATGCGGCTGAACCTGAACCAGCAGTCGTCGGGCGCCGCCTGGATGTGGCACAAGAACCTGATCGACAGCCTGATCCCCATCGTCGATTGCGGCGTGCATTATGTCGACGTGATGTGCCAGTTGACGGGCGCGAAACCGGTACGGGTGCACGGCATCGGTGCCGCCCTGTGGGGCGAGGCGGAAAAGCAGAACTACGGCCACCTGCACGTCACCTTCGACGACGGCTCGGTCGGCTGGTACGAGGCCGGCTGGGGCCCGATGATGTCGGAAACCGCGTTCTTCGTGAAGGATATCGTCGGGCCCAAAGGTTCGGTCAGCATGGTGCCGAATGACGAGGTGCGGTCAGGCGGCGGGGACCTGTCGGGCAGCGCCGATATCGACAAGCACACCAGGACCGACGCGATCCGCCTGCACCATGCCGAAGTCGGCGAAGACAAGAATTTCCTGCGCAAGGACGAGGTGTTCTCGATGGAGGACGAACCCGGCCATCAGGAGTTGTGCGACCGCGAGCAGGCGTTCTTTCTGAAGGCGATCACCGAGGATCTGGATCTGTCGGAATCGATGGACGCGGCGGTCAATTCGCTGCGCATCGTGCTGGCCGCAGAACAAAGCATCGCCGAAGAGCGCGTCGTCCGGCTTGACTGACGCAAGGAGGGTGACATGCGGGCCCGGCTTTCCCTTCAACGCCTCGGATCAGCCGATCAGGGCGCAACTGGTCAGGTGCCTTGGCGACGCGGCGGTGCCGGAGTGGGTCATGCCTGGATAAGACCGGCGACCGCCGAACCGGGCTTCAGGGGAAGATGATGGCGCATGATCTGGTTCTGGCAGGCGGACGCGTGATCGACCCCTCGCAGGGCATCGACCGCGTGACCGATGTGGCCTTTTCCGGGGGCAAGGTCGCGGCGATGGGCGACGGGCTGCAAGGCACCAGTCGGCGCGATGTGTCGGGCAGCATCGTGACGCCCGGACTGATCGACCTGCACACCCATGTCTATTGGGGCGGCACCTCGCTTGGTGTCGATGCCGATGCCTATTCCCGGCAAAGTGCGGTCACCACCAGCGTCGATACCGGCAGCGCCGGGCCGGGCAACTTCCCGGGCTTCAAGGCGCATGTGATCGACCGCGCCGTCAGCCGCGTGCTGGTCTATCTGCACGTCTCGTTCGCGGGGATCTTTGGGTTCTCGCCCACCATCATGGTGGGCGAAAGCCATGACATGCGGCTGATGGCAGCCCGCGAGGCCGCTGCGGTGGCATTGGCCCATCCGGGGTGCATCATCGGCATCAAGGTCCGGGTCGGGCGCCATGCCAGCGGGCCGTCGGGCATCGACCCGCTGGTGGTGGCGCTGGATCTGGCCGACCGCACCGGGCTTCCCCTGATGTGCCATATCGACGAGGCGCCGCCGACCTATGCCGACGCTGTGGCGCTCTTGCGTCCGGGGGATGTGCTGACGCATTGCTTCCGACCCTATCCGAACGCCCCGATGCATGCCGACGGGCGCATTCGCGATGCCGTGATCGCAGCCCGCGCGCGTGGCGTGCTGTTCGATGTCGGCCACGGCATGGGGTCGTTTTCATGGCGCACCGCGCGGGAGATGACTGCTGCCGGGTTCTGGCCAGACACGATCTCGTCGGATGTCCATGCCATGTGCATCACCGGCCCGGCCTGGGACCTGTTGCGCACGATGACCAAGTTTCTGGCGCTCGGGATGCCGCTCGTGCAGGTCGTGGCGGCCGCGACAAACCTGCCCGCCGCAGCGGTAAGGCGCACCGACCTCGGCACCCTTGCCCCCGGGGCCGCAGGCGATGCCAGCGTGATCGCGCTGGAAAAGCGCGCCCTGGATCTGGAAGATGTCGAGGGCGAAATCCTGCGCCATCACGAATGGCTGGTGCCCAAAGGCATGGTGATCGGCGGGGCTTGGCGGGATACCGGCGCATGAGCGGCGGAGTCTCGCACTGGGCCTACCCTTGGGATCTGCACGACATCGGGCTCGATCTGGCAAACGAACGCAAGCGCGGCGCGGGCGTCAACAGGGGCAGCCTTGCAACTTCGTCTCGCACGGGGCGGTTCCTGCAGCCGGGGAACCCACGGCGGGTCTGTTTGCCCGAAGATGGCCACGTCTGCTGCCGCCCCGATCCTGCGATCCGGACCGGGCAGGACATCCGGCCGCTGATGGCGGAAGTCGTGGGGCGCGAGTCCTCGCGAACCGGCGCCCCCTGCACCCGATCCCGTTCGATGATCGTCACGCACCGGCATGGAACGATTGGCTGACACGTCACGGCTTCCCGTCACTGTCGCAGATTGCGCCGAGACACCCTTCCGACCAATCGGGGGCGCCTTTCCGGATGCCCCCTTACACCGACGACACGACCATGGAAAACCGATTTGCCCGGAACCGGGTTGGAATAGTCAGCTGCAAGACAGAGAAACAGACAAATGCCGACCGGGAACACATTGCTGCGAAAGAGGCGGCAGAGACCCAAGCCCGGTTTTGCATCCGAGGGTAAACAGCGTTGGTGCGGGAAAGCGGGATGCGTCGGGACAGCTTCATCGCTGGTGTCCTTGCCGAGGTGATAGGTGCCACGACGCCGACCTTCGGCGGGCAGATGGCAGTTGCATTGCTGCACCAGCGCAGCCGAACGGGTTTGCACCCTGCTTTCCGACACCGCTTTTCCAGGTGGAATTGATCCATTCGCATTGACATGAGTTTGCCGGATGGCATTCGCCCGGAACAAAAAAAGATGCCCGGCGCAAACTCGATGCAACCAAATCACGGTGCGGCGCTGCACCTGCACCTCAAGCGGTGCCGCCCTGTGCAGTTGTTCGGGTTTCATCACTCACAAGTCGCGAAGCAGCACATGATCGAACCTGCTCGGGTCATTGGAAAGCTTTTTCGATCCTACTGCGCGGTATACCCGCCATCGACAAGGTGATAGCTTCCGGTGATGAAACTCGCCTGATCTGAAAGCAGGAAACACGTCAGTGCGGAAACTTCCTCTGCGGTGCCCAGACGCCCGATCGGGTGCTTGGCGGCAATGAAGCCCAGCGTTGCCTCATCAAGGTTCTTCTCCAGAAGCGGCGTGGCGATGAAACCCGGCCCGACAGAGTTCACTCGAATTCCATCCTTGGCATATTCCATTGCTGCGACCTTGGTCAGGCCAACAATCGCGTGTTTCGCCGCCACATAGGCGCTTGCCGTGGCAAAACCGACCGATCCCAGTATCGAAGCCATGTTGACGATGGAACCGCCGCCGCCTTTGACCATTTCGGGAATGCCATACCGCATGCCATAAAAGACGCCGTTCAGATTGACGTCGATCACCTTTTGCCAGCCATCCAGAGGATAATCCCCGACCCGAGCAGCCGGGCCGCCGATGCCCGCATTGTTCACGAGCAGATGCAGGCCACCCGTCTTTTCGACGGCAAAACCCACCAGTGCCGCCACATCGGCAGCAGCGCTTGTATCCGTCCTGTGGGTCTGTGCCTTCCCGCCCGACGCCCTGATGTCGTGCGCAACGGCGGACATCCCCGGTTCGTCCATGTCGGCCAGAACGACCACAGCCCCAAAGCGTGCCAGATCGCGTGCGACCGCAGCACCGATCCCCGAAGCCGCTCCGGTAACGATTGCGGTTTTACCGTCGAACGTGAGTTTCATGGCGAACTCCTGAAACCAGACCATTATTCGCCCTCTATCACCGATCGACCGTCGGCACCTTGACCTGGGTCAGTGCGCTGGCTCCGAAGCAAACAGTTGATTGCAACTCCGAGAACGGCGGCGGCGGTTTCTCGCTGCTTGGCAGGTCAGTCGTGCGTCAGCACCGGGCGAACCCGGACCGCGAGAACGGCAGCGTCATGAAGGCCGGATTGCCGACTGCAATCTGATGCGGCATCCGGTGCACAGCCCGACGATTGCCGCCGTTCGTCCGCAGCGATTTTGCCGGGGCACCGCCGCAATGCCGCACGACCGCGAAGGGCCCGTCTTGTCTGTGTTCGGGCTCAGCCTTGATGCCCGGTTGCCGCATGTCTTCCTGACGCGGTTTCACTCGTCAAGCGCGCGCAGTATTTTGTCCGCGACATCTTCGTGAGTTCCTGAAAGGCCCTTTCGAAACGAGAAAGCGAGACGTAGCCGACCCAGAGCGCGATTTGGGCAACGCTTTCCGCTTTCGTCCCCCGCTTGCCACCATCCGCAGTGCCGGTTCATTGACCGCGCATCGCCGATCCTCGGCGGGCTGGCCGGACCCGGGCGGGCCGCACCTGTCAGGCCTTCCGGTGGCGCAGCCGGAAGCCTTGCAGGCGGCAGACCCTGCGCACTGCGCCGACTGCCTTTCGGTTTTACCCGAACCACCTTCGCCCCTATAGTCCGGCTGACCCGTACCGGAACCCGCCCATGGCCCCGCCAGACTTCACCGTTTTCGCCATCGGCCAGGCCGGCCGCCTGCAATACGAGGCGATCCTGCTGGCCGCCAGCCTGCGCGCCACCAATCCCGACTTCAGCCGGCTAATCGTGGCCGAGCCGCAGCCCGGCCCGCTGTGGCGCGAGGATCCGCGGATGACGGAGCCTGCGCGCGGCCTGCTGCAAGACCTTGGCGCCACAATCCTGCCGTTCGAGAACAAGACCTTTGGCGCGCGCTATCCTTATGGCAACAAGATCGAGGCGCTGGCCGCCCTGCCCGACGCGCCGTTCCTGTTTCTTGACACCGACACACTGGTGACCGGGCCGCTGTCCAGCCTGACCTTCGACTTTGCCCGTCCTTCGGCCTCGATGCGGCGGACCGGCACCTGGCCTGCGACCGAGCTTTACGGCCCGACCCCGACCGAGGTCTGGAAGTCGCTGTACGACCGTTTCGGGCTCGATTTCGCCTCCAGTCTCGATCCGGCGCAGCCAAAGGGCTATTGGCAAAGCTATCTCTACTTCAATGCCGGCTGGTTCTTTCATGCCAGCCCGCAGGTTTTTGGCGCGCGGTTCCTGCAGTATGCGACCGAAATCCGCGACAACCGGCCCGCCGAACTGGTGGTGCAGGACCTGGACCCCTGGCTCGATCAGGTGGCGCTGCCGCTGGTGATCCACGCGTTCGGCGGCGGCAGGCCGGGGCCGGGACTGGCGGGCCTGGATGGCGCTGTGACCTGCCATTGGCGCAGCCTGCCCCTGCTGTACGCGCGCGAAAGCGATTCGGTTGTGGATCTGCTGGAGCAGATTGCCGCCCCGCACAGGGTGAAGCGGGTGCTCAAAGACTACGACCCCTTCAAGCGGATGCTGTATCAGGGCAAGGGCACCGCGGCCCGCGCCCTGTTCGACCGCGCCGATCTGCCGCGCCGCGAACAGGTGATCCGCAACACGCTGCGGCGCGAAGGCTTGTGGTTCAGATAGGCTGCCGGTGGGCGGATGTGCTGCGGCCCCGTTGCGGGCAAGGTCCGGGATCCGCCGCGCGGTGCGGGCTACGTTTCATTGGAAAGGCCGGCATCCGGCCCTATCCCCAGACCACCGGAACCAGCGAGAGCACCAGCAACCCCGCCATCGTCCAGTTGAACGCGACCAGCTGCGCGGGCGAGGTCAGCCAACGCCGCAGCGCCCCCCCGGCCAGCGTCCACATCGAAACCGACGGCAGGTTGACCGCGCCAAACACCACCGCCACCACGGCCACCGCCCCCACACTCTGATCCGGCGCATAGGCGGCCACCGCCCCAAGGCTCATCGCCCAGGCCTTGGGGTTCACCCACTGGAATGCCGCCGCCTGCAGGAAACTCATCGGGCGCGCCTTGCCCCCCGAGTCACCCGGGGCCGCCGCATGCGCCAGTTTCCACGCGAGCCACAGCATGCAGACGACCGAGACGACCTTCAACGCCACCTGCGCCGCAGGCACCGCCAGCATGACGCTGACCAGCCCCAGCCCCACCACCAGCGTCATCGCCATATGCCCCAGCGAAATGCCCAGAATATGCGGCACCGACCGCGAAAAACCGAAATTGGCACCCGAGGCCAGCAGCATCATGTTGTTCGGCCCCGGGGTGACCGAAGTAACAAAGGCAAAGGCGAGCAGGCCCAGAAACAGCGGTTGATCCATCGCGCAGTTATCGCCGAAAAGCGATGGCATTGAATTGCAAACCGTGCGCAGATACGATATTTTACGCAGCAAATGACCAGAAATGATGACATCACCACCCGGATATTGCGCGAACTGTGCCGCGATGGCCGGATCTCGAATCTTGACCTCGCGGCGCGGATCGGTCTGTCGGCCTCGGCCTGTCTGCGCCGGGTTCAGGACCTGGAGCGGACGGGGGTGATCCGGGGTTACCGCGCCGTCCTTGACCCGGCCAAGGTCGGCCTGGGTTTTGTGGCCTACATCACGGTCGGCCTGAACAGCCACACCAAGGCGGCGCAAGAGGCGTTCGAACGGGCGGTGTCGCGCGCGCCCGAGGTGCGCGAGTGCCACAACATCACCGGAACCGTCGAATACCTGTTGCGGATCGAAGTGGCCGACCTTGCGGCCTACAAGCATTTCCACACCGACATTCTGGGCGTGCTGCCGCAGGTGCAGGCGCTGACCACCTATGTGGTGCTGGGCAGCCCCAAGGACGACCGTGGCTAGGCCTGCGGCAGCCTCTTCACAGTTTGCCCGCGCTCCAATAACCTGTGACGAGTTTTTCACCGGAGGATCAGATGACCGAGACCGTTATGGGCTTTGATACATTGGCCATTCATGCAGCCACTGCCCCGGATCCCGCGACCGGGGCGCGACAGGTGCCGATCTACCAGACCACGGCCTATGTGTTCCGCGACGCCGACCACGCGGCCAAACTGTTCAACCTGCAAGAGGTGGGTTACATCTATTAGCGCCTGACCAACCCGACGGTTTCGGCGCTGGCTGCGCGGGTCTGTGCACTGGAGGGCGGGGCGGGGGCGATTGCCGGCTCGTCGGGCCATGCCGCCCAGATCATGGCGCTGTTCCCGCTGATGCGCCCCGGTTGCAATGTGGTGGCGTCGACCCGGCTTTATGGCGGGACGATCCAGCAGTTCACCAACACGATCCGCACCTTCGGGTGGTCGGCGAAATTCGTCGACAGCGACGACCTGGCGGCGGTCGAGGCCGCCTGCGACGCCCATACCCGCGCGATCTTTTGCGAAACCATCGCCAACCCCGGCGGCTACATCAGCGACCTGCCCGCCCTTGCCGCGATTGCAGACCGTGCCGGCGTGCCGCTGATCGTCGACAACACCACCGTTTCGCCGTATCTCTGCCGCCCCATCGAACACGGGGCCACGCTGGTCGTGCATTCCGCGACCAAATATCTGACCGGCAACGGCACGGTGACCGGCGGCATCGTGGTGGATTCGGGCAAGTTCGACTGGTCGGCGTCGGAGAAATTCCCCGCGCTCAGCCAACCCGAACCCGCCTACCACGACCTGACCTTCCACGCAGCGCTGGGGGCCATGGCGTTCACCTTCCACTCCATCGCCGTGGGCCTGCGCGACCTTGGCATGACGATGAACCCGCAGGGCGCGCACTACACCCTGATGGGGATCGAAACGCTGGGCCTGCGGATGCAGCGCCATGTCGAGAATGCGCAAAAGGTCGCCGAATGGCTGGAGGCTGATCCACGGGTCGAGTTCGTGACTTATGCGGGCCTGAAATCCTCGCCCTACCACGACCGCGCGGCGCAGATCGTGCCCAAAGGTGCAGGCGGGCTATTCACCCTCGCGCTGAAAGGCGGCTATGACGCCTGCGTAAAGCTGATCGACAACCTGAAACTGTTCAGCCATGTCGCCAACCTGGGCGACACCCGCAGTCTGGTGATCCATTCGGCCTCGACCACGCACCGCCAACTCAGCCCCGAAGCCCAGATCAAGGCCGGCGCCGCCCCCGACGTGGTGCGCCTGTCGATCGGGATCGAGAACGTCGAAGACATCATCGCCGATCTGGATCAGGCGCTGGCAGCGGCTGTGGTCTGATTTTCAATCTGGCGGGGCTGTCTCGGGCAGCCCCGCCTTGCGAAGGTCGTCCAGGTAGGCCGACAGAAACGGCTCTGCCATTTGCGGCTGATGCCCGGTGGGAAATGTGCGCTCTGACGCGATTGTAATTTCCGGGTCATTTTTGCGGATTTCGGAAACCAGACTGCGGGCTTTGTCCATTCGCCCTGTCCGCACCAGTGCCACGACCTGACACAAATCGCAGGGGCCCCAAATCTGTCCATACTCGGCCAGTGCCTCCTCCGGTCGCCCCGCAACAAGAAGCCCCCACGCGATCGTCGAGCGTCTGAAGTCTGTCGGCAAGCTGTCTGGATTCAGCCCTGCAAGGGCCCATTCAACCGCGCGATCGCCATACCCTGCGTTGGCCGCGACCCAGGACAAGTATATGTTTCCCTGAAAAAAGGGAACCAACCTGACCGCCTCTTCGGCGTCGCGCATCGAGGCCTCGAAGTCGCCCGAAGCGTGCGGGATGACTCGCGCGCGGACGAAGAGCAGTTCCCAGCGTTCAAACAGAGGCAGCGTTGACGCCTCCGGCAGACCAGATAAAAGCGACAACGCCGTTTGTGCTTCCTCCCAACGTGTTTTTTCTGGGCCTGACGCCGACCTGTCACGATGTATATCGGCCGTTTGAATACGCAGAATCACTGATTGTGGATATCGGGCCAACCCGGCTTCATTGATCTTCCTTGCATCGTCTTCTGAAGAATTGGCTGCACTGTATCGCGCCGCTAGCCCCCGCAAATAAAACGCGTATTCGTCGGGTTCCGCTGAAGACTTTGCCCAATCCGGGTCAAGCACCGCTGTCTGGGGGGCGTTGGTTAGTGCGGCCACGGCATCAACCACCGATGCCGCGATCAGATACTGCAGGCGCACAAGATCGCCGTCCGGCACGTCGATCGAAAAGCTGGTCGCGACATCACCGGTCAGGCCGTTGTAAAGACGCCCTGTGAAGCTGATGCCAGGCGAGGCCAGACCGATACTGCCGTCCAGCACCAGATCGACCCTGAAATCTGACGCGATAGCGCGAACTCCGCCCGGTTGCGCTGTGCCTTTGGCAACATAAAAAGAATACTGAACAAGCGGTGATGACCCCAGAATGACGGAAATGTTGTCGGGCAAAGCCAACCCGATGTAAGCCCGCTCTGGATCACCGGTGTGGTTGGCAAAGTTCAATACCGCAATTGACAGTGGACCTTCGTGCGCGGGCGTCGCCTGCGTTTGCGTCTGCCGAATAACTCCCAGCACCGCGATAACGGCAATCACAAGGGCCAGGATGGCCCCGCCCAAAACCAACCAGCGTGATCGTCTCACGCCCGGCAAGCGCCACACCGTCGCCTGATTGCTGACCCGGAACGCGTGCACCGGCTCGGCGATATTTTTCAGCTTCTGCGCGCCCATCGCCTCGAACCCGAAGGCCAGTTTCTTCTCAACCTCGCGCGCGACCTTTTCCGACACGCAGATGCCGCCGGGTTCGGCCAACTGCTCCAATCGGGCTGCGATATTCACGCCTTCACCGTACCGATCATCGCCATCGACGATGACTTCGCCCAGATTGATCCCGATGCGGGCCAGAATCGGCTCGGCGTCGGGCAGCGCCTGATTGCGCTCGGCCAGTCCCGCCTGCAGCGCCACCGCGCATTCCACCGCCTGCACCGCAGAGCCGAACTCGGCCAGCAACCCGTCGCCGGTCAGCTTGAAGATGCGGCCCTGATGGCGGGCGATGGCGGGTTCAAAGATTTCACGCCGGCGCGTCATGACGCGGGCATAGGTGCCCGCCTCGTCCCGTTCCATCTGGGCCGAGTAGCCGACGATATCGGCGACCAGAATCACCGCCAGCTTGCGTTCCATGCGCCCGCCCCTGCCTGCGTACCTGCCTGTGCCCGACGAAGCCTAGCAGTTAAAAGGTGGGTGCGGCAATTGTCCAGGTGTCAGTCGGTGATCTGGAACACCATCGTCACGCTCGATGTCACGCCGATCTCGCCCGCAGCCACCGGCACCGGGGCCGAAGCTTCGTCCTTGCGAAACATCGGCGTCGGGTTCATGAAGCCGCCGCCTTCGGTGATCGACACCACGGCCCCCAGCTTTGCCCCCGCTGCTTCGACCAGAAGCCTGGCCCGCGCCATGGCGTCGGCCACCGCCGCCACGCGCGCCTCGTCCATCTTGGGGCGCGGTTCAGACAGTTCGAACGTCAGCCCGTTCAGCGTGTTGGCCCCGTCGGTGATCGCGGCATCGAGCACGCCGCCGAGGGTGTCGAGCGCCCGCACCCGGACCGTCAGCATGTTGTTGGCGGTGTAGCCCGAGATCGTGGGGGTGGAGTTGGAGTCGTAGCCGACCCAGTTGGGGTTCAGCGACAGGTTGGAGGTCTGCAGGTCGCGCTCGGCAATCCCCGCCGCGCGCAGGCGGGTCAGCACGGCCGCCAGTTGCGCGGAATTCGACGCCATCGCCTCGGCGGCAGTTGTGCCTTGCGTGGTGACCCCCAGCGACAGTGTGGCCACATCGGGCCGCGCCTCGACCGAGGCTTCGCCGGTTACGGTGATCATCGCGGGGACCGTCGCCGCCGCCACCTCGGCCTTGGCCGGCGAGACGAACGCGGGCAGGGTCAAGGCGGGCAGCGCCATAGCGGTGGTCAGCAACAGGGTCTGGATCATACGCATTGGAAACCTCCTTGGGATGTGCATCTGTGTCAGGCGATAAGACGACAGCCGCAAGACGATCCTTGGGCATCGGCAAAAGACTTCTTACACCGCCGCGCACAGTCTGCCGCGTGCCTTTTGCGACAGCAGATGCCGCGCCTTGTGATGCGGGTTTCCTTTCCTTAGGCAAAAAGCTGCTGTAGGAAGGGCTCATCCGGTCGCTTGACGTTCCCGAACCTTCGATCCTTGTGCTAGACCGAGGCCATGAAACCGACTTTCGCGCTCGACTTCCGCAACGATGCCATTGCCTTGCTGCACCGCACGCCGCGGGGCTGGCATCTTGTGGGACAGGTGACGCTCGATGCGCCCGATCTCGACGAGGCGCTGAGCTATCTGCGCTCGACGGCGCTTGGATTGTCGCCGCGCGGTCTGACGACCAAACTGGTGATCCCGAACAGCCAGATCCTGTATGCCACGGTTCACGCCCCGGCGCCCGAACCGCAGCGCCGCCGCAAGCAGGTTGCCCGGGCTCTGGAAGGGCTGACGCCGTACCAGATCAAGGATCTGGCCTTCAGCCATGCCGGCGACGGGCCGGAGGTTCAGGTTGCGGTGATCGCCCGCGAGACCCTGGCCGAGGCCGAAGCCTTCGCCGTTCAGCACCGGTTCAACCCGATCTCGTTCGTGGCAGTGCCCGAGACCGGCGATTTCACCGGCGAGCCATGGTTCGGGGCCACCGCTTTTGCCGCATCGCTGCTGCCGCCCGGCCAGCGTGTCGACCGCGACGCCGAGCCGATCGTGGTGCCGGGTCGCGAGGTGCCCGGTCGCGAGGTGCCCGGTCGCGAGGTGCCCGGTCGCGAGGTGCCCGGTCGCGAGGTGCGGAGCGGGACAGACCCGGACCCGATGGTGCCTGCGGTTGCCGAACCGGACTTTTTCGACGTGGGTCCTGTCGCTGCAGACGTGCCGGCGGTACAGGTACCCGACCCGGTGTTTTCGGCAGAGCCCGAACCCGCGGCTTTTGCGTCGGTCCCGGCCATGGACGACGCAAGGGAAGTGGCGGACCGCCGGCCTTACCCCGAGGCGCTGCCGGACCGCGACGTTGCCGCCGCTTCTGCGGTCCTCGAACAAGGCCCGGGTGCCGACGAACCGGTTGTCGCCGATCGAATGGCGACCGACCCTGCTGGTGAACCTCTCCCAACGGCCGCACCCGGCCCTGACGACCAGGACGCGAGCGCCGGCCCGGTTGCGGCTCTGAACCAGGCATCCGACCGCGCCGCCGCGGCCGCGGACGAGGCCCCCATCGCGCTCGACGTGGTCGACGAAGAGCCCGCCCTCCCGGCACCGCGCGCGCCGGTGGTCAACGTGACGGACCCGTCGATCCCAAAGGACGTGCCGCCGCCCGCGACATCGATCATGATGGCCTTTGCCAGCCGTCGCGCGGCAGAGACATCTGCGCAAGAGGTGCTCGCCGCCAAGACGCCGGTCAGAACGCCCGGAACCAAATCCGAGGCGGTCAAACCCGCTGCGGCAAAGCCGCCCATTCTGGGATCGGTGACCGCCTCGCGCGGCGGGGCCGCCCCGCAACTGAGCGCGCTCGCCGGCCGTCCGGCCGCCGATACGGGGCAACCCCGGGTGGTGCCCCCGTCGGGCCGGCCGGCGTTGTCTGTGGTGCAGGCCAACGCCATCGCCGAGGCCGCGCGCCCCACCCCTGCGAAAGGCGCGGCCAAACCGGGGCCCGCCGCAAAGGCCCTGCGCGGGTTCGGCGCGCTGGTCACGGCACCGGGCATTCCGGGCACCAAACAGCGACGTGTCGCCGCCCAGACCACGCCGGTCGCCGGCCCGAACTCGGCCGCTTCGGCCGCGGCCGCCACGCTGACCCGGCCCGCCTACAGCGGGGGCCTTGGCAGCCGCCCGTTGCCGACGCGCGGCAAACCCCGCTTCCTCGGGCTGATCCTGACCGGGGTATTGCTGGTTTTCCTCGCGCTGATTGCCGCATGGTCGACCTTCTTCATCGCCTCGCGCGAGGCTGACGGCTCGACAGATGTTGCCAGCGCTGCGACCGACATGCCGGCCCCAGAAGACGAAATGCTGGCCGACCTGCAAGACCCGGCGGAGCTTTCCGCAGCACCGGAGGCCGCGGCCGGGACCGACCCGCAGGCCCCGGCCGACCCAGCGGGGCTGATTGTCGCCGAATATGCCGCGACCGACCCTGCAGCGGAACCCGTCGCTGAAATTCTGCCAGAACCCGCGCCGGACCCTGCACCCGACACCGGTATCACAACCGACAGCGCCAACAGCCTGCGGCCCGCTGCCGATCCGCAGGACGAGATTTTCCTGGCTGCGATGGATGCTCCCCCCGACATGCCCGATGCGCTGTCGCTTCCCCAGCCGGCCGTGACCCGCGACGCCCCCCCCGGCCCGGCGGTGCCGCCGCCGCCGTTCGGGACGGTGTATCAATTTGATACGGCAGGCAATATCGTGCCGACGCCCGAAGGTATCGTGACACCCGAAGGGGTGCGCGTGGTGGCCGGTCGCCCCAGTTCCGTGCCGCCGCCGCGCCCGGCAGCACTCGTCCCCCCGGCTGCCGAGGTGGCCGCGCCTGACAACCAGCAAGCCGCCGTCCCCGACGCGGCCGCTGCTCCGGGAGCGGGCACGGGGACCGACCCGGCAGCCCGCTCCGCCCTTGCAGAAAGCACCATTTTGGGGGGGGTGGATGTCCTGCCCGGTACCGGATCCGCCGTTGCGCCTGACCTTCCCGCTGCCGACCCGGCGCTTGCCGCTGCCCGCCCCCGGGCACGGCCCGCAACTCTGGCCCCGGGGCCGACGCTGAACGCCGACGACGATGCCTCGCTCGCCCCTGCGGCGGGCAGCCGCTTTTCCAGCCTGAGACCGCGTGGTCGCCCGCCCGGACTGACCCCCGCTGTGGTCGAGGTCGCTGGCCCGGCCGCCGATCGAGGCGCGCAGGGCGCGTCGCTGGTCGTGCTGGCTGCAGCCGCTGCCCCGCGCAGCCCGTTCGCCGTCACGGTGTCGCGCAAGCCAGCCGCCCGGCCCCGTGACCTGTCGCGCGCAGTCGAGGCGGCGGTTGCCGCCGCCACCCGCGCTCCCGACCCCGCGCCGCCGTCCGCCGGAGTGGCCCAGCCTCAAGAGCCCCAGCCCCAAGAGCCGCGCCGACAGCAGACCGAGCCGGAGGCCGATAACGAACCCGAGGTCGCCTCGGCCATGCCTCGCCTGCCGACCAGGGCCTCGGTGGCCAAGCAGGCGACCTTCGTTAACGCGATCAACCTGTCCAGGGTCAATCTGATCGGCGTCTACGGCTCGCAATCCGAGAGACACGCCCTGATCCGCCAATCCAACGGACGCTACAAGAAGGTCAAGGTCGGGGACAGCTTTGACGGCGGTCGGGTATCAGCCATCACCGCCTCGGAACTTCGCTATCAGAAATCGGGCAAGATGGTGACGCTGGCCCTGCCGAAAAGCTGACCGTTCCGCAAACTTTGCCGGCGCGCAGCGCTCACGGCCCGGCAGGGTCGGCCAAGGCCCCCCGCAGACCACCCGGCCTGTTCACGCGACAAACCCGACTGTTTCACTCGTTTTGCACATAGTTGACTTGCAACTGTGTCCCTGACGCGCGACGCTTGGTGCGATCTACCCCCCAAAGCCTGTCGCCGATGCGCCCCCGGAAAGCCCGCAATGGAAAGTTTCCTGCTGCAAGCCTCCATCTATCTCGGCACGGCCGTTCTGGTGGTGCCCTTGGCGGTGCGCGTCGGTCTCGGCTCGGTGCTTGGCTATATCGCAGCGGGCATCCTGATGGGGCCGGTTCTTGGCCTTGCAGGGGGGGAAACCGTCGATCTGCAACACTTTGCCGAATTCGGCGTGGTGCTGATGCTGTTCCTGATCGGGCTGGAGCTGGAGCCGAAAGCCCTTTGGGACATGCGCCACCGTCTGCTGGGCCTCGGCGGGGCGCAAGTGGTGCTGACCACGGCGGCCCTGACGGCGGCGCTGTTGGCTTTGGGGCAGGATTTCGGAGTAGCGCTGACCCTCGGAATGCTGTGCTCGGTTTCCTCGACCGCCATCGTGCTGCAAACCTTGTCCGAAAAGAACCTGATGCGGACGGCCGGGGGCCGGTCGTCGTTCTCGGTCCTGTTGACCCAGGACATCGCGGTGATCCCCATTCTGGCGGTGATCCCGCTGCTGGCGATCCCGGCGCTGCCCGCACCGACGGCCGAAACCTTCGGGGTGACCAACCCTTTGGCGGAAGCGGACGCCTACGCCGAAGGGGCGGCGGAACCGCTCATCACGCTTGTGCAATCGCTGCCCAACTGGGGGGCGACGCTGCTGACCCTCGCGGTGGTGGCGGGCATCGTGCTGGCCGGGCATTTCCTGACCCGGCCGGTGTTCCGCTTTGTTCACGCCGCCCGGCTGCCCGAGATGTCGACCTTCATCTCGCTGCTGGTGGTGCTCGGCATCGCGTTTCTGATGATGCTGGTGGGCCTGTCGCCGGCGCTCGGCACGTTCGTGGCCGGCGTGGTGCTCGCCAACTCGGAGTTCCGTCACCAACTCGAGGCCGACCTGAAACCCTTCAAGGGCCTGCTTCTCGGGCTGTTCTTCATGACCGTCGGGGTGGGGATCAACTTCGACATCCTGGCGCGCGAGCCCCTCATCGTTCTCGGCCTCACTCTTGGCCTCATGGCGATCAAGATGATGGTCCTCTTGAGCCTCACCCCGATGTTCAACCTGACGGGGCGCGACCGCTGGCTGTTTACCTTGGGTCTTGCCCAAGCGGGCGAGTTCGGATTTCTCATCGTGTCGTTCGCCCGGTCCGAAGGCGTGTTGGGCCTCGCCGTGGGGCAGATGGCGCTGCTGGTGATCAGCCTGTCGATGCTGCTGACCCCGCTGTTGTACATCGGCTACGACATGCTGGCCAGACGGCTCGCAGCCCGGGTTGAGTCGCCCGCCCCCGACGAGATCACCGAGAAGGGCCGAATCATCATCGCGGGCATTGGCCGCTTCGGGCAGGTCGTGAACCGTCTGGTGCGGATGAGCGGGCTGACGACCGTGGTGCTCGACAGCGACATGGGCACCATCGAAACCATGCGCCGCTTTGGGGTGAAAGGCTTTTTCGGCGACCCCTCGCGCCCCGAACTGCTCGCCGCCGCCGGTCTGGCCGATTGCGAGGTTCTGGTGGTCGCCGTGGATGACCGCGCCAATGCCCTCAAGATCGTGCGCCATGCCCGGGCCGAACGTCCTGACCTGCACATCGTCTCCCGCGCCCTCGACCGGGTGCATGTGTATGAACTGTTTCAGGCCGGCGCCAATGACATCGTGCGCGAAACCTTCGACAGCAGCATCCGGGCCGGCCGTTATGTGCTGGAAAACATGGGGTTCACCGAATATGAGGCCGCTGCCCTGTCGCGCACGTATTACAAGGTGGACCGCGCCGCGATGCGCGATCTGGCCGAGGTGTGGGTGCCCGGCCAGCCGGTCACCGAAAACCCCGCCTATATCGAGCGGGCCAAGCAACTCGACCGCGATCTGGAAACCGCCCTGATCGACGAGCTTTACGAAGTCCGCCCGATGCGAGGCGCGGCCGAGTAGCCGCACCGCCCGCAGTCCGGCAGCCTGGTGTCTGGACAGTTGTCCCAAGAGCGCGGCACCCCGCCAGGTCGGCAGGATCAGCCCTGCGACACCCCCGCCTCGCCGAACGTCGCCATCCCCAGATGGCACGCCGCCGCAGCCTGCACGATCGCCACTGCCAGTGCTGCCCCCGAGCCTTCGCCCAGCCGCAACCCCAACGCCAGCAACGGCTCCATGTCCAGCGCCGCCAGCAATGCTGCGTGGCCCGCTTCGGCACTCGCATGCCCCGCGATACAATGCGCCAGCGCGCCGGGCGCGGCCCTCGCCAGCACCGCCGCCGCCGCACAGGCGATGAACCCGTCCAGCACCACCGGGAGGCGCAAGGTTCGCGCCCGCAGGATCGCCCCCGCCATTGCAGCAATCTCGCGTCCGCCCAGACAGCGCAGCACCTCGAACGGAGCGCGCCCGGCATGCAACGCAAGCCCGGCCGTCACGACCGCTGCCTTGCGCCCGAGACCTGCGTCATCGACGCCCGTCCCGCGCCCGACCCAATCGCCCGCCACGCCACCAAACAGCGCACAGGCCATGGCCGCCGCCGCCGTGGTGTTCCCGATCCCCATTTCGCCCGGCACCAGCAGATCGGCCAAAGGATCCACCGCGCGCCACCCCACCAGCATCGCCGCCACGACTTCCGCCTCGGTCATCGCCGGCCCTGCGGTAAAGTCGCAGGTCGGCCGCTCCAACTCCAACGCCTCAACCACCACCTGCGCGCCAACCATTTTCGCCAACTGGTTGACCGCCGCCCCTCCCGCGCGAAAATTTCCGACCATCTGCACGGTCACCCCGGCAGGGAACGCCGACACTCCCTGCGCCACAACTCCATGATTACCTGCGAAAATCACGATCTGCACCCGGTCGGCGCAGATGCCCTTCCACCCGGCCAGCCAGAACGCCACCGCCTCCAACCGCCCCAGCGACCCCGCAGGCTTGGTCAAGCTCGCGTCGCGCGCGACCGCCCGCGCCACTGCCGCCGCATCGGCCTCAGGCAACGCTGCCAACATACCCCGCAAGTCGTCAAAGCTCGAGAAAGGCTCTGTCTCCGCTTCACGCCCGCCGTCGTCTGTCTTCATGTTCTGTCCATAACCATCCCACGCGGGGTCCGGGGGGTGCGACCCGCCAGCGGCGGCCCCGCCAGGACCGGCACAGCTTCGGCTGCCCTGCCCCACAGCCCGCAACCGCTCCGCCCCGACATGCCAAGGGGCGCGCCCGACAGCGCGCCCCGCAAAGCCGCAACGCCGACGGGTTATTGCAGCGCCTTGTCCGTGATGACGCTGGTCCACGCCCCGACCGGTGCCGCCGTGATCACCGGATCCGACCCGCCCGCCAGCAACGTGGCCACGGTCTTCTCTGCCGCCGCCACGTCCAGCGTGCCGTTCGAGCCTGCGGTCAGCTTGGCAATCTCGCCCATCATCCGCTTCTGATGCTGCTCGGTCTGCGCCCCGGTTTCGTCATTCTCCAGCACGATCATCGCCGCCTCGTCCGGGTTGGCCTCGGCATATTTCCACCCCTTCATGCTCGCGCGCACGAACCGTACCATCTTGTCCTCGAATGCCGGATCGGCAAGGCTGCTTTCCAGCACATACATTCCGTCCTCCAGCGTGGCGACGCCCATGTCCTGATACTTGAAGGTCACCAGATCGTCCGGTGTCAGGCCGGCATCAATCACCTGCCAATACTCGTTATAGGTCATGGTCGAGATGCACGCGGCCTGTTTCTGCAACAGCGGGTCCACGTTGAACCCCTGCTTCAGCACCGTCACCCCACCCGCCGAGCCATCCGTCGCCAACCCAAGCTGCGACATCCACGACAGGAAGGGGTACTCGTTGCCGAAGAACCAGACGCCCAGCGTCTTGTCGGCAAAGTCGGTCGGTGCCGTGATGCCGGTCTCTTTCAGGCAGGTCAGCATCAGCCCCGACGACGCGAACGGCTGCGCGATGTTCACCAAAGGCAAACCTTTCTCCCGCGCGGCGAGCGCCGACGGCATCCAGTCGATCACCACATCGGCGCCGCCCCCTGCGATCACCTGACCGGGCGCGATGTCCGGCCCGCCCGGCTTGATCGTCACGTTCAGGTTTTCTTCGGTGTAGAACCCCTTGGCCGCCGCCACATAGTACCCGGCAAACTGCGCCTGCGTGACCCATTTCAACTGCAACGTCACATCGTCCGCCGCCTGCGCCGCCGTGCCCATCACGGCCAGCATCGCCCCCGCCAAAACCTTCTTCATCGTCAACCTCCAAGTTGCTGCCCCGTTCCGGGACATTGTTAAACCCGTTGCGACGGGTGCCAGAATGTCACCCCTCGTTCAACCGCCGCAATCAGCCCATAGAACGCCGACCCCGCCAAGGCTGCAACCGCAATTTCGGCCCAGACCATATCCATTCCCAGACGACCCACCTCGGTCGAGATACGGAACCCCATCCCCATGGTCGGACTGCCGAAAAACTCTGCAACAATCGCGCCGATCAGCGCCAGAGTGCTCGCGATCTTCAAACCGTTGAACAGAAACGGCATCGCCGCAGGCAGACGCAAATGCCACAGGCTCTGCCAATACCCCGCCCCCCAGGTCGCCATCAGATCGCGCTGCATCCGCTCGCTGGCCGCAAGCCCCGCCACCATGTTCACCAGCACCGGAAAGAACACCATCACCACGACCACTGCCGCCTTCGACTGCCAGTCGAACCCGAACCAGGCGACCAGGATCGGCGCAATGCCCACCACAGGCAAGGCGGCCACGAAATTTCCCACCGGCAGCAGCCCCGCCTTCAGAAACGCCGAGCGGTCGATCAGCACTGCAACCACCACAGCCGCCCCGCAGCCGATCAGATAGCCTGACAAGGCGCCCTTCAGCACCGTCTGCACGAAGTCGCCCCACAGCACCGGCAGCGATCCCGCAATCCTCGCCGCAACCCCCGAAGGCGCGGGCAGGATCACCGCCGACACACCGAACCCGCGCACCAGCCCTTCCCAGATCACCAGCAGCGTCGCCCCGAAAATCGCGGCTACCGCCAGCCGCCCGACGCGCCCCTCGGCCCAGCCCCGCCGCACGAGGACCACGTTCAAACCCCAGGCCCCCGCCCAGACCAGTGACACGATCATGCCCCAGATCATGCGGCCCCCCCGGTTTGCCGCGTCGCCACCCGCTCGACCCAGCCCACCAGCACGATCAACCCACCGGCCAGAATGGCCGCCGCAAACAGCGCCGCCCACATGATCAGCGGCTCGCCGAACTGCGACCCGATCAGCATCCGCGCGCCCAGGCCCTCGATCGCCCCGGTCGGCAATTCCCCGACGATCGCCCCCACCAGACTGGCCGCAATCGCCACTTTCAGCGACGCAAAGAAGAATGGCAACGACGCCGGCAGCCGCAGCTTGAAAAACATCTGCGCCTCCGACGCATGCCACGTCCGCAACTGATCCATCTGCATCTGGTCCGGCGACCGCAGGCCCTTGACCATGCTCACCAGAACCGGGAAGAAGCCAAGGTAAGCCGAAATGATCGCCTTCGGCACCATCCGGTCCGCAATCCCCGCCGAATTCGACAGAACCACGATCATCGGGGCCAGCGCCACGATCGGAATGGTCTGGCTGATGACCGCCCAAGGCATCACCGACACCTCCATTACCCGGAACCGGACAATGGAAACCGCCAAGGCAACCCCCAACCCGATGCCGAGCACAAAGCCGTAGAACGTCGCCTGCAGCGTCACCCAACCATGATAGACCAGCGAGCGTTTCGAGGTCACTGCCTGCCCGGTCACCCCTTTCCACAGTTCCGCCGCCACCTGATGCGGCGCGGGCAGAACGGGGCGTGCCTGCCCCATGGTTTCCCCAACCATCTGGCGGAACGATACTTCCACCCCCGCCCGCGCCGCCTGATCGTACACCCACGGCGCGTTCATCCAGACCGCCGCCGCATACCACAGGCAAACGATCAACCCGATCACCGAAAAAACCGGCCAAACCCGCTTCACCCCCCCGCCCCTTTCATCCTGGCCCAAATATCCACCGGGGAGTCCGGGCCCTTCGCCCGGACGGGGGCGGTAGCCCCCCCTTCGCCGGGTGGCGGGACGGATACCCGGCAGATGCCCGACGCAAACCCGACGCAAACCCGACGCCTATTCATCCGCATGCCCCGCCCGCAGCCCTTCCCGCACCCGGTGCGCAATCTCGATGAACGCGCGGCTGTCGCGGATGTCCAAAGGCCGTTCCCTTGGCAGGCCCGAGTCAATGACATCGGTAATTCGCCCCGGTCGCGGGCTCATCACCACGATCCTGGTCGACAGGTAAACCGCCTCGGGAATCGAATGCGTCACGAACAGGATGGTCTTTTCCGTCCGATTCCAAAGCCTTAAGACCTCCTCGTTCAACCGGTCCCGCACAATCTCGTCCAGCGCCCCGAACGGCTCGTCCATCAGCAGGATATCCGCATCGAACGCCAGCGCGCGGGCAATCGACGCCCGCTGCTGCATGCCGCCCGACAACTGCCAGGGATACTTGTTGCCAAAGCCGCCAAGTTCGACCAACTCCAGCACACGGGCGACCCGATCCTCCTGCTCCACCTTGGAAAATCCCATGATTTCAAGCGGTAACCGAACATTCCCCCCGACCGTCCGCCAGGGATAAAGCCCCGCCGCCTGAAACACATACCCATAAGCCCGCGCCTTCCGCGCCGCCTCCGGGGTCATCCCGTTGACTGTCAAATCTCCCCCGGTCGGCGTCTCCAACGCCGCCACACAGCGCAGGAACGTCGTCTTGCCACACCCCGAAGGCCCGATGAACGAAACGAATTCTCCCCTGTTGATCAACAGGTTGACATTTTTCAACGCCTGCACCGGGCCGTCGTTGGTCTGGAAAGTGAGGTTGAGGTTCTTGGCAGCTATCACAGCGGCTGCATTGACCTCGATAGAGTCTATCAATCAATCACCTCGCCTTTTCAAAGACAAATATGTATCCATTGGAAATTGTCCAAAGCCCCAACGTCACCACAAGCAGAGCCAGACGGACAATCCAAATGGCCAGGTTCGGGTTGTCAGGAATAACCACGGTAAGGTTCCAACCGTCTGCGTTCTGATTGTACAGTACCGCATCCACCGTGCCACGCGAACTGCCAAAGAGCAGAACGAGAAGACCCCCGGAGAAACTGACCCGAACGGCCCTGTTTATTTTCTGATGGTTCAATCCACTTGACACAGAGTAATCTCCTGCAACACCCGGTTCCGTCAAGCCAAAGGCAGCCCGCTTCATTGTCGGTTCCTTGCGGCTGTCCATCTGTTGCTCAAACCCCGCTTGCCGGAATGCCCGTCCGCACCACCGGTCGCGGTGCTGTCAGGTCTTTCCACTGGGTCAGCGCCCGGTTGACCGCCCCATTCGGCGGACGGGCGACGAACCGCCCATGTCCCTCCTCCGTCTTGATCGCCCCATCGACGATGGCAACCTTTCCTCGGCTCAGCACAAAGCGCGGCAAACCTTTGACAGCTTTGCCCTCGAACACGTTGTAATCAATGGCCGATTGCTGAGTGGCCGCACTGATCGTCTTCCGCTTCTCCGGATCAATCACCACGATATCCGCATCCGCCCCCACCAGAACCGCGCCCTTTTTGGGATACATGTTCATGATTTTGGCGATGTTGGTGCTTGTCACCGCGACAAACTCGTTCATCGTCAATCGCCCGGTGGCCACACCATGCGTCCACAGCATCGGCAGCCGATCCTCCAAACCCCCGGTCCCGTTGGGGATTTTCGTGAAATCCCCCAACCCGAACCGCTTTTGCGCCGTGGTAAACGCACAATGGTCCGTCGCCACCACCTGCAACGATCCTGCGGCCAGCCCCGCCCAAAGACTGTCCTGATGCCGCTTGTCGCGGAACGGCGGCGACATGACGCGGCGCGCCGCATGGTCCCAGTCGGCGTTGCGATATTCGCTGTCATCCAAGGTCAGATGCTGGACAAGCGGCTCGCCATACACCCTTTTTCCATTCATCCGCGCGCGGCGGATCGCCTCGTGCGCCTCTTCGCAGGACGTGTGCACGATGTAGACCGGCACCCCCGCCATGTCGGCAATCATGATCGCGCGGTTGGTCGCCTCGCCTTCGACCTCGGGGGGGCGGGAAAAGGCATGCGCCTCGGGCCCGGTATTGCCCGCGGCCATCAGCTTGCGCTGCAACTCGGCCACCACATCGCCGTTCTCGGCATGCACCAACGGCATCGCCCCCAACTCCGCGCAGCGGGTGAACGAGGCGAACATCTCGTCGTCATTCACCATCAACGCGCCCTTGTAGGCCATGAAGTGCTTGAACGTGTTGATCCCCGCCCCGGTGACGGTCGCCATCTCGTCCCAGACCTGCTCGCCCCACCAGGTGATCGCCATGTGATAGGAATAGTCGCAGGTCGCGCGGCCCGATTTGTTGTGCCACATCTGCATGGCATCCATCAGCCCCTGCCCCTGCCCCGGCAGCACGAAATCGACCACCATCGTAGTGCCGCCAGACAGCGCCGCCCGCGTGCCGGACTCGAAATCATCCGAGGAATAGGTGCCCATGAACGGCATTTCCAGATGCGTATGCGGATCGATCCCGCCGGGCATGACATAGCAGCCGGTCGCATCGAGTTCGGTGCCGCCCTTGAGGTCCGGCCCGATGGCGGTGATGATGCCGTCGTCGATCTGCACGTCGGCCTTGTAGGTCAGGTCGGCAGTGACGATGGTGCCGTTGCGAATGGTGGTGGTCATGGAGGTTCCCCGTTTAGTCTTGCATCGCAGACGCAAGATCTTGTTTGGCCTTCTGTAGTTGCTTCTTCGCGCGCACCTCTTCGACCTCAGCCGATTTCACTGCATGAATCGCAGGTTCGGCGTAAGTTCTGCTCAGAAGTTCTTTGATCTCGCCAACTCGCGAAACACCACCCCCGACAACTGCTGAAAAGTTACCTTCAGAAAGGGAAAACCTGGGTTTGCAATACTGTTTCATCAAACCCGCAGGACAATCACAAAGCACACTTAGATTGCCTCCATTTCTTTCGAATACGACCGCGTAAGGCTCAGGAGCCGAACCTTGAGCATGAAGTACCAATTTCGTCATTCCATCACCCCCGCCACGTCCAGCACCGCGTGCAATAGCACATCCGTCCTCGCCGCCGCCCATTCTGGCGACGCTGGTTGCTTTGGCATTGATCTGATGCAATCTCCCGTCCGATTATCAGCCGCCGACCAATTCCAGCCGCAGCTCGATCCGCTCCACACGTTCCTCGATCTTGTCGATCCGGCGCGAGAGGGAGGCGTATTGCATTTCAAGGATGCCCAGACGCTCCTTGATCTCGCGCAGGTCATCGCCGTGGCGGACCAGCATGGCCTGGATCGCCTTGAGCGTCTCGAAAATAAGCTCGTTGGTGACTCCAGCACGTTTGTCGGCAGACATTGGCAACTCCGGTATTGTTCTTTCGAAGGTAGGTCAAAATCCCGCTGAAATCCATCCCCTGCGCGCCTCACCCCACCACCCCTGCCACGTCCAGCACTGCATGGCACAGCACATTCGTCCCCGCCGCGGCCCAGCCTTCCGAAATCTCCTCGGCTTCGTTGTGCGACAGCCCCCCCACACACGGGCACATCACCATCACCGTCGGCGCCACGCGGTTGATCCAGCAGGCGTCATGTCCGGCGCCCGAGGTGATGTCCATGTGGCTGTAGCCCAAAGCCTCGGCCTTGGCGCGGACAACGCCAACCAGACCCGGATCGAAGGTCACCGGGTCGAAGTGGCCGACATCCTCCATCGCGCAGCCGAGGCCCAGTTCGGCGGCGACGGCGTGGGCGGCGCGTGTGACTTCGGCCTTCATCGCGTCGAGTTTGGCCTGATCGGGCGAGCGGATATCGACGGTGAACACGACTTTGCCCGGTATCACGTTGCGCGAATTGGGGAAAACCTTGATCTGCCCCACCGCGCCCACCGCTCCCGGTTGATGCGCCAGCGCGATCTGGTGGACCCGTTCCACCATCCGCGCCATGCCAAGCCCGGCATTCAGCCGCATGTTCATCGGGGTCGATCCGGTATGGGCATCCCGGCCTGTCAGCGTGATTTCCAGCCACCACAGGCCCTGCCCGTGGGTCACCACGCCGATGGTCTTGCCTTCGGCCTCGAGGATCGGCCCCTGTTCGATGTGCAACTCGAACATCGCATGGATGCGCCGTGCGCCCACCACTTCGGACCCGACCCAGCCGATCCGCGCCAACTCGTCTCCGAACGCCAGCCCGTCAGGATCGCGGCGGGCATAGGCATAGTCTTGCGTGTGCAGCCCGGCGAACACGCCCGAGGCCAGCATCGCAGGCGCAAACCGCGCGCCTTCCTCGTTGGTCCAGTTGGTCACGACAATCGGGTGGCGAGTCTTGATGCCAAGGTCGTTCAAGGAACGGATCACCTCCAGCCCACCAAGAACCCCCAGAACGCCGTCATAGCGGCCTCCGGTCGGCTGGGTGTCCAGATGCGAGCCGATGTAGACCGGGTCCAGATCTTCGGTGCCCGCCCGGGTTGCAAACATGTTGCCCATGGTGTCAACGCCCATCACCATGCCGGCATCGGCGCACCAGCGGGCAAAGAGGTGCCGCCCCTCGCTGTCGGCATCGGTCAGGGTCTGGCGGTTGCTGCCCCCGGCAATGCCGGGGCCGACCTCGGCCATCGCCTCCAGACTGTCCCACAGCCGCGCGCCGTTGATCCGCAGGTTTTCACCGGGTGATGGCATGTCGATCTCCCTGTCCGCCGGGGTCTTCATGCCCTGTGCCGCGACTCGTTTCCTGACCGTTCGGCCAAGCCTGAACGCTATACGGCCTGCCCTTGCGGTCAATCGTTTTAAGTCGATGCGACGGCCGCTACCCATGGGGCTGCATCCTTGCTAGGCTTTGCGCAGGATGTCGGGGGATGCCAAAGGAATGGAAACGGACAGTGCCCACCTGCAGGAAGAGGCCGATCGCCTGATCTTTCCGCATTTCACCGAGGATACCGCGCTGGAACTGGGTATTGCGCTGGTCGAACTGGCCTGGGCCGAGGCCTTGCCGGTGGTGGTCGACATCCGCACGCCCGATCGCACGCTGTTTCACGCCGCCTTGCCGGGATCCGCCCCCGACAATGACCGCTGGGCGCAGCGCAAGAGTGCGACGGCGCTGTTGATGCACAAATCTTCGCTGCAGGTCGGGACCGACCTGCGCGCCAGTGGCGAGACCTTGCAGGGCCGGGGCCTGTCGCCGGTGGATTATGCCGATCACGGCGGAGCGGTGCCGGTGCGGGTGGCGGGTGTAGGAGTGGTGGCAGCGGCGACCGTGTCGGGCCTGCCCGAACGGGAAGATCACGCGCTGGTGGTGAAGGCGATGCAGCGGGTGCTGGCGCAGCTTCGGCCCTTGTAAGACCGCTGCCCGGTCATGCCCCGGGGGGAAGTTCCTTCAACTCGACCTCGACAAAGCTCATGCCCGGCCCGTCGCACACCACATTGTGTGCCACACCCTCGCGGCGTGCGTAAGCGGAGCCCGAAGGAATCATCACCCGGCGAGTCCCGCCATCGGGTTCTTCCAGCAGCATCGGGCAGTCGGTCAGCGTGGTGATGACATAATCATGCCCATGCCGGTGCCAACCGGTTTCCGCCCCCGCCGTGAAGTCGAACCGGGTGACACGCACACGGGCGTCGTCAACCAGAACGGTTGCGGTGCAGGCCGGGCGGTCCGTCATGGCAGGGCGTTCAGCACATCGCCGAGGGTGCCAATCAGGGTGTCGATCTGCGGCTTGTCGATGATCAGGGGCGGGCTCATTGCGATGATGTCGCCGGTGGTGCGGATCAGGATGCCCTTGTCGTAGGCGGCGAGAAAGGCACTGAATGCCCGTTTGGTCGGCTCGCCGGCGATCGGATCCAGTTCCACGGCCCCGATAAGACCCATGTTGCGGATGTCGATGACATGGCGGGCCCCTTTCAGCGAATGCAGCGCCTCCTGCCAGTACGGCGCGATGTCGGCGGCGCGGTCGAACAGGGCGTCGTTCCGGTAGGTGTCGAGCGTGGCGATGGCAGCGGCGCAGGCAATCGGGTTGCCGGAATAGGTATAGCCGTGGAACAGCTCGATCACGTGCTCGGGGCCCTGCATGAACGCGTCATGCACCGCAGCCGTGGTCAGCACCGCCCCCATCGGGATCACCCCGTTGGTCAGACCCTTGGCCGTGGTCATCATGTCGGGCCGCACCCCGAAATGCTGGGCCGCAAAGGGCGCGCCAAGACGGCCGAAACCGGTGATCACCTCGTCAAAGATCAACAGGATGCCGTGCCTGGCGGTGATCGCCCGCAGCTTTTCCAGATAGCCCTTCGGGGGCAAGAGCACGCCGGTAGAACCCGCGACCGGCTCGACGATGACCGCGGCGATGGTTTCGGCCCCGTGCAACGCCACGATCCGCTCCAACTCGTCGGCGAGGTTCGCGCCATGCTCGGGCTGACCCTTGGAATAGGCGTTCTGGCCGGGCAGATGGGTATGGGGCAGGTGGTCCACCCCGGCCAGCAATGTGCCGAACATCTTGCGGTTGTTCACGATCCCGCCAACCGAGATGCCGCCGAAATTCACCCCGTGATAGCCGCGCTCCCGCCCGATCAGCCTGGTCCGCGCGCCATCGCCCCGGGCGCGATGATAGGCGATCGCCAGTTTCAACGCGGTTTCGACTGATTCCGAGCCGGAGTTGGTGTAGAACACATGCTCGATCCCCTCGGGCGCAATCCCGATCAGCCGGTTGGCGAGATCGAAGGCGATCGGGTGACCCATCTGAAACGCCGGAGCATAATCCATCTCGCCGGCCTGTCGGGAAATCGCCTCGGTAATCCGGGGGCGGCAGTGACCGGCATTGCAGCACCACAGGCCCGCCGTGCCGTCCAGCACCTGACGGCCATCCGACGTGGTGTAGTGCATGTCCTTTGCTGCGACGAACATCCGCGGGGCCTTCTTGAACTGGCGGTTCGCGGTGAAGGGCATCCAGAACGCGTTCAGATCGTTCGGGGTCGGTTTGCGGTCAAGTGCCATGAGGGGTTCCTTCGGGGGCAAAGGTCTTTGGGTGCAGGCTACCAAGGCCCCCGGGCCGCAGCAAGGCCGCAGCAACACCGGGCCCGAAGGAATGCCCGTTTGCATCCTGCCCTTATTTGCGCCAGTTTTGCGCCTGCCCCCCCGACCGGACCGACCCCCGCATGACCCGCCCGCAAAGCCGCATCCAGCAGAAGAACTCGCAGACCATTCTGGACGCGGCATTGGACGTGTTTTCGCAAGCGGGCTTTCGCGGCGCGACGCTGGACCAGATTGCCGAAGTGGCGGGGCTGTCGAAGCCGAACCTGCTGTATTACTTCGCGTCCAAAGAGGCGGTCCACACGGCGCTGCTGTCCGGGCTTCTGGACACCTGGCTTGACCCGCTGCGCGCCATCGACCCCAAGGGCGAGCCTTTGGCCGAAATCATGGCCTATGTTCACCGCAAGCTGGATCTGGCCCGCGACTTTCCCCGCGAAAGCCGGCTGTTTGCCAACGAGATGCTGCAAGGCGCGCCCCGGATGCGCGCGATCATCGAAACCGATCTGAAGCGGTTGGTCGATGAAAAGGCGCAGGTGTTCACGGTCTGGATGGATCAGGGCCGCATCGCGCGGGTGCATCCGGTGCATCTGATCTTCTCGATCTGGGCGCTGACCCAGCATTATGCCGATTTCGACGTGCAGGTTCGGTGTGTGCTGGGGCCGGGACACGATCCGTTTGCCGAAGCGGGCCGTCACCTCGACACGCTGTTTCGCCGGGTCCTGACCCCCGACTGAGCATGGGGTTGGCCCTTGAGGTTACCAGAGCGGCGGCCTACATCAGATCGGCCAAACCCCAGGTCCGTACATGATGCCGAAACCGACCCAGACGGTTGCCATTGCCGGGTCGCGGGGCCAGCCGCAGTCCAGCTTCTGGGTGCTGTTCGTCGGCTGCGTCGGTGTGGTTTACGGCGATATCGGAACCAGTCCGCTTTATGCCCTGCGCGAGGCGCTGCACGCGGCGCGCGCCGACGGGTTGGCGGCGCAGGAAGTGATCGGCATCGTGTCGTTGCTGATCTGGACCCTGGTCGTGATCGTCACCCTGAAATACGTGGTGTTGATCCTGCGCGCCGACAACCGGGGCGAGGGGGGCACCCTGTCGTTGGTGGCGCTGACCCAGCAGGCCATCGGACGGCGCACGCCGGTCATTCTTGGGCTGGGCGTTCTGGGCTGCGCCCTGTTTTTTGGCGATGCGATCATCACGCCGGCCATCTCGGTGTTGTCGGCGGTTGAAGGGCTGACACTGGTGGCCCCCGGGTCGGAATCCTTTGTCCTGCCGATCACGCTGGCAATCATCGTCGGCATCTTCTGGGTGCAGCATAAGGGAACCGGGTCGGTCTCGGCTTTCTTCGGTCCGGTGACCCTGCTGTGGTTCGCGGTGATGGCCGGACTGGGCCTGGCCAACATCGGCGACCAGACCCGGATCCTTCTCGCGGTAAACCCGTTCTATGCAGCCGGGTTCATAGCGTCGCACGGACTGACGGCACTGCCCGTCATCGGGTCGGTGTTTCTTGCAGTGACCGGCGTCGAAGCGCTGTACGCCGACATGGGACATTTTGGCGCCAAACCGATCCGCCGCGCGTGGGGCTGGGTGGTGTTTCCGGCGCTGACGCTCAGCTATCTGGGCCAGGGCGCCTTGGTGCTGTCTGACCCCGCGACGGTTGAGAATCCGTTCTTCCTGCTCGCTCCGGACTGGTTCTTGTTGCCGCTGGTCATCCTGGCCACTGCCGCTACGGTGATCGCCAGTCAGGCGGTGATCTCGGGGGCGTTCTCGATGTCGCAGCAGGCGGTGCAGATGGGGCTGCTGCCGCGATTGGAGATTCGCCACACTTCGGAAACTCAGGTCGGGCAGATCTACATGCCGCAGGTCAACCGGCTGCTGCTTGTCGGGGTGATGGCGCTGGTTCTGACCTTCGGGTCATCGTCTGCTCTCGCAAGCGCCTACGGGATTGCGGTGATCGGGACGATGGTGATCACAACGATCCTCGCCTCGGTGGTGTTCCGGCGCAACTGGAAATGGCCGATCTGGGGCGTGGCGCTGGTCTGCGTGCCACTCCTGCTGATCGAACTGGTGTTTCTGGGGGCCAATCTGGCAAAGATGATGGACGGCGGCTGGATGCCGCTTGCCCTGGCCGCCGGCATCGTTGTGGTGATCTGGACCTGGCTGCGCGGCACGGCCCATGTCCAGCGCAAGGCGCGGGCGGGTTCGGTGCGGCTGGAAAGCCTGATTGCGTCGATCGCCAAAAGCACCCGGATCAACGCCGTGCCCGGAACGGCGGTGTTTCTGACATCGGACCCCGAAATCGCCCCGGCAGCCCTGACCCATAACCTCAAGCACAACCACGTCCTGCATGCGCGCAACCTGATCGTGACCGTAACAGTGGCCAACACCCCCTATGTGACCGATACCGGGCGCGTCGAGGTCGAGAAGCTGGGCGAGCATTTTGCGCGCATTCGCCTCGTGTTTGGTTACATGGAAGAGCCAAACGTGCCGCGGGCGCTGAAGCTGGCGGCCAAACAAGGCGAAAAGTTCGACATCATGACCACGTCGTTCTTTCTGAACCGCCGCAGTTTCCGCTCGGCCCGCAATGAAGGACTGCCTGACTGGCAAGAGCACCTCTACATCAGTCTGACCAAAGCCGCCAGCAATGCGACCGACTTCTACCGCCTGCCGGTGAACCGGGTGATCGAGTTGGGCCAGCAATTGACGCTCTGACGCCTGTTAACGCCACGTTAACCGGAATCAGATTGACATGGGCGAATGCAGATTGTCGCCTGCCCTATTCCCAATCCGGCATGGTGTGCCGCGATGTTCGACGCGAAAGCCGTCGCCCGCGGGGGGATTCTGCGTCGGGCGGTGCGGGATGTCGAGCGTGAAGTAGGACGTGCGGCCTTCGTGCGCGAAGTGAGACGCCGCGGGTTTCACCTCGTCGAATGTGGCGAGCAGTTCATTGTAATCTGCAACGACGGGCACCTGAAAGTCCACTGCTAGGCCCGCGCACGAAAAATTTTCGAACGAAAATTTTTCTGTCCTTCAATTGAGCTCAAGATTTTTCATTCGAAAAATCTTGAGCTTGGCAGGAAGATAGACCGCATCAGTTACAAGTTACTCGGCGGCCTGTGCAGCCGGATTGTTCGGATGGGTTGTCCAGTTGGCATAGTCCGCCACACGGCGCCCGGTGCGCATATCGACTGTGCCCTGGGGAAGTTCCACCATTGTGATGCAATTTTCAACGGGACAGACATTGACGCACAGGTTGCAGGCGACGCATTCGTCGTCCAACACTTCAAAAACCCGGCCCGGCTGGATCGCAATTGCCTGATGACTGGTATCCTCGCACGCCGCATAACACCGCCCGCATTTGATGCAGGCAACTGGGTCGATCCGGGCCTTGGTGACGTAATTCAGGTTCAGGAACTGCCAATCGGTCACATTTGGCGTTGCGCGCCCCACCAGATCGGACAACGCCATGTCCTTGGCATCCAGATAGTCTGACAGGCCCGACGTCATCTCGGCCACGATCTTGAACCCATAGGTCATCACGGCGGTGCAGACCTGTACGTTGGCGGCACCGAGGGCGAGAAACTCCGCCGCGTCTCGCCAGGTTGTCACTCCGCCGATCCCGCTGATCGGCAGACCCCGGGTTTCAAGATTGCGCGCGATCTCGGCCACCATGTTCAGCGCGATCGGCTTGACGGCGGGACCGCAATAGCCGCCGTGGGTGCCTTTGCCGTCGATCATCGGTTCGGGGCTGAAGCTGTCGAGGTTGACGCTGGTGATCGAGTTGATCGTGTTGATCAGGCTTACCGCATCCGCCCCGCCCCGCCGGGCCGCTTCGGCGGGTTTGCGGATGTCGTTGATGTTGGGGGTCAGCTTGACGATACAGGGCATCCGGCTGTGGGTCTTGACCCAACGCGTCACCATCTCGATGTATTCCGGCACCTGGCCCACGGCCGACCCCATGCCGCGTTCTGCCATCCCGTGGGGGCAGCCGAAATTCAGTTCGACCCCGTCGGCTTCGGTATCCTCGATCCGCTGAAGGATATCGCGCCACGAGTCTTCGTCACAGGGCACCATGAGGCTGATCACCATCGCCCGGTCCGGCCAGTCGCGCTTGACGGCCTTGATCTCGCGCAAGTTGATTTCCAGCGGGCGGTCGGTGATCAGCTCGATGTTGTTCAGACCCAGAAGCCTGCGATCCGCGCCCCAGATCGCGCCATAGCGCGGGCCGTTGACGTTGACGACCGGCGGGCCTTCGGACCCGAGGGTTTTCCACACCACACCGCCCCAGCCCGCGGCGAAGGCGCGGCGGACGTTGTATTCCTTGTCGGTCGGCGGTGCAGAGGCGAGCCAGAACGGGTTGGGCGACCGGATGCCGATGAATTGCGAAGTCAGGTCTGCCATGTCACACCCCCGTCAGGCTCAGATGAATATCTTCGGCGGCATCGCGCCCCTCGGCCACTGCCGTCACCGTCAGGTCGTCGCCGCCCGTCGAACAGTCGCCCCCGGCCCAGATGCCGGACACCGAGGTTCGCCCGGCCGGCGAAACCGCAATCTTGCCGCCAGTCAGAGCCAGCGCCCGGGGCACGTCCGACAGGGTTTGGCCAATCGCCTTGAACACCTGATCGGCCTTCAGCCGAAACCGTTCGCCGCCGATCGTCAACCCGGACGGGCCAATTTCGGTATAGGCGAACTCGACCGCGCTGACCGCGCCGTTGCCCAGAACCGCCACCGGGGCGGCGCCGGTAACGATCCGCACGCCGGCAGTGGTCGCATGCTCCTGTTCGTAGCCCGACGCGCGCATCTGGCCTTGTCCGCGCCGGTAGACGATGGTCACCGCCTCGGCCCCCAGCAGTTTCGACTGTACAGCGGCATCCACCGCTGTCATCCCGCCGCCGATCACCACGACATCGCGGCCGATCGGCAAGCTGGCCTTGTCGGGCGTCTGCCGCAACTCGGCGATGAAATCGACAGCATCGCGGATGCCCGCCTTGTCCTCGCCGGGTGCGCCCAGGGCGTTGACCCCGGCCAGTCCGACCGCAAGAAACACAGCGTCATACCCCGCCTGCAGGTCGGAAAGGGCGACGTCGCGGCCCAGAACGCTGCCCTGTTCGATCCGGATGCCGCCGATCCCCAGCAACCAGGCCACCTCGGCCTGCGCGAAATCACCGGTCGTCTTGTAGGACGCAATCCCGAATTCGTTCAGGCCGCCGGGTTTGGTGCGGGCATCGTGGATGACCACAGCATGGCCCTTCATCGCCAGCCGGTGCGCGCAGGCCAGCCCGGCCGGCCCTGCCCCCACCACTGCGACGCTTTTGCCGGTGGGCGCGGCGCGGCTGAACGGATGCCCCGGTTTCGCCATGATCGTGTCAGTGGCAAAGCGCTGCAGGCGGCCGATCTCGACCGGTTTGCCTTCGGCCACCTCGCGCACGCAAACCTCTTCGCACAGGGTTTCGGTCGGGCAAACCCGGGCGCACATCCCGCCCAGGATGTTCTGGCCCAGGATCGTCCTGGCGGCAGCCTCGGGGGTACCCGTCGCTATCTGGCGGATGAACAGCGGGATGTCGATCGTGGTCGGGCAGGCGGTGACGCACGGCGCATCATAGCAGAAGTAGCAGCGGTCTGCCGCCACCAACGCCGCGTGCCGGTCCAGCGGCGGGGTGTGATCGTCAAAATTCACGGCATAGCGGCCGGAGGGCAGACGCCCCGGCACGATGCCGGGCGTGAGCTGGCTGTTGGACACGGACGATCTCCCGGTTGGTCTTTTGCGAAAGGCTGCCACATGTCGCATTTTTTTCCAAACGGTAAATTTTGGCGCGCCGCCATGATTTGAACGCAGCACTTTTCACCCCCCGATGCGTCGCGTATAACGCTCCTGCAATCCTGTGGCGCATTGGCCCCCCGCAGGTCCAACACCAGGCCAAAAGCCACCAGAGGACGCCATGAGCAAACACGACTCCGACGCTGACGTCGCCTTCATTTCGGCCCTCGCCGAGCTTTTGAACCGGAACGACCTGACCGAATTGTCGGTAAAGCGGGAGTATGGCGAGGCAGACAGTCTGGAGGTGCGTGTGGTGAAACAGTCCAACATCGTGCAGATGACCGCGCCAGCCGCTCCGGTGGCCCCTGCCGCTGCGCCGTCTGCCGCCTCTTCCGCAGCACCGATAGCCCACGAGGACCCGGCCCAGCATCCCGGGGCCGTGACCTCGCCCATGGTGGGCACCGCATACCTGTCCGCCGAACCCGGGACGATGCCCTTTGTGGCGATCGGGGCGGCTGTTGCCGAAGGCCAGACGCTGATGATCATCGAGGCAATGAAAACGATGAACCACATTCCCGCCCCCCGTGCCGGCATCGTCCGGCGGATTCTGGTGTCGGACGGCAATCCGGTCGAATACGGCGCACTGCTGATGATCGTCGAGTGACGGGCATGTTCGACAAGATCCTGATCGCCAACCGGGGCGAGATTGCCCTTCGTGTCATCCGCGCCTGTCAGGAGATGGGGATCAAATCCGTTGCGGTGCATTCGACTGCCGATGCCGATGCGATGCATGTCCGGATGGCGGACGAAAGCGTGTGCATCGGGCCGGCCGCGTCCTTGGCCAGCTATCTGTCAAAAGCCGCCATCATTTCGGCCTGCGAGATCACCGGCGCGCAGGCGGTGCATCCGGGGTATGGCTTTCTGTCGGAAAATGCGGCCTTCGCCCAGGCGCTGGAGGATCACGGGATCACCTTCATCGGCCCGCGCGCCGAGCACGTCCGCATGATGGGCGACAAGATCACTGCGAAGGAAACCGCCAAGGCGCTTGGCATTCCCGTTGTGCCGGGGTCAGACGGCGGGGTTGCCGATTACGAAGCGGCGATCGGCGTTGCGGCGGGCATCGGCTATCCGGTCATCATCAAGGCGACGGCAGGTGGCGGCGGACGCGGGATGAAGGTGGCGCGCGATGCGGCAGAGCTGGAAGTGGCGTTCCGCATCGCGCGCAGCGAAGCCAAGGCCGCGTTCGGCAATGACGAGGTGTATATCGAGAAGTACCTGCAAACCCCGCGCCACATCGAAATTCAGGTGTTCGGCGACGGCAAGGGCGGGGCGGTCCATTTGGGAGAGCGGGATTGCTCGTTGCAACGTCGCCACCAGAAGGTGTTCGAAGAAGCCCCCGGACCGGCCATCACGCCCGCGCTGCGCGACCGGATCGGGCAGCTCTGTGCCGCCGCGATCAGCAAGATCAACTACATCGGGGCCGGCACCATCGAGTTCCTGTATGAAAACGGCGACTTCTTCTTCATCGAGATGAATACCCGATTGCAAGTGGAACATCCCGTCACCGAGGCGATCTTCGGGGTGGATCTGGTGCGCGAACAGATCCGGGTGGCGGCAGGGCTTGGGTTGTCGTTCAGCCAGGGCGATCTTGCGATCAACGGCCATGCCATCGAAGTGCGGATCAATGCCGAAAAACTGCCGAAGTTCACCCCCTGCCCCGGCCTGGTGCGCATGTTCCACGCGCCGGGGGGTCTGGGCGTGCGGATGGATTCGGCGCTCTATTCGGGCTATGCGATCCCGCCCTATTACGACAGTCTGATCGGCAAGCTGATCGTGCATGGCCGCGACCGGCCCGAGGCGCTGGCCAGATTGCGCCGGGCCCTGGGCGAGTTGATCGTTGACGGCATCGACACAACGGTGCCGCTGTTCGAGGCGCTGCTGGTCGAGCCCGACATCCTGAACGGCGATTATAACATCCACTGGCTGGAAAAATGGCTGGAAACCCGGTTCGCCTGACGCGGACGCTGTGAGCGGGCCGATTACCCCCGACATCGTGCTGCGAGCCTATGCAATGGGCCTGTTCCCGATGGCCGAAACCCGGAGCGACCCCGAGATCCATTGGGTTGATCCGCGGCGCAGGGGGATTTTCCCTTTGGAAAAATTCCATATTTCCCGCAGTTTGCGGCAGCGGATACTGAGTTGGAATTGCACAATTCGAACCGACACCGGGTTCGCCGAGGTTCTGGACGGTTGCGCCGAACGCCCGGAGACCTGGATTTCCGCCCGCATCCGCGCCCTGTATCTGGACATGCACGCGATGGGCCACGCCCACAGCCTTGAGGTCTGGGAGGGGGCGGCACTGGTCGGCGGTACCTACGGCGTGACCCTCGGGTCGGCGTTTTTCGGCGAAAGCATGTTTTCGCGGCGCACCGATGCCAGCAAGGTTGCGTTGGCTTATCTGACGCACCGGCTGCGGGCAGGCGGGTTCACCCTGTTCGACACGCAGTTCCTGACGCCGCATCTCGCCAGTCTGGGGGCGGTCGAAATTGCCCGCACGGCCTATCACCGACGGCTGGAAACCGCGCTGGCCGGACGGGCAAGCTTCGATCCGCCGGGCTATTGCCCTTCCGCGGCAGAGGTGTCGCAGCGCAGCACCCAGACATCGTAACGCGGATGGTCCAGCGCCGACAACGCCGGGGCCGACGCCACCATCCAGCCCGAAAACACCGGCTCGGTCACCGCAGAATCGTGGATAGTCAGGTGCGCTTCGGCATCCGAGGCCGGGTTGTCGACCGGATAGCGGCATTCATCCAGTTGCACGGTCAGCCGCCCGTTGGTCTGGGCCTCGCCGCGCGACAGGTCGATGTCGAACAGCGCACCTGACAGCTTGTCGAGCACCCGCACCTCGGCCCCGGGTGCCCCGGCCATTTCCTGCGCGGCGGCGGGGCAGGCCAGCAGGCCCAGCAGCGCCAGCCGTTTCATGGTGCCGGGGCCGCGGGGGCTTCCGCCGGTTTATCTGGATTGCCGCCGACAAAGGCCATCAGCAGCGAGATCAGGCTGACAGCGCCCTGAGTGTCTTCGATCTCGTCGCCGGGGGCCAGATTATCGGGTGCCCCCCCGGGCAGGATTTCCACGAAATTGCCCCCCAGCAAGCCTTCGGACGAGATCAGGATCGCGGAATCGGTCGGCAACTGGATGTTGTCCTGCACAGCGATCACCGCATCGGCAAAAAAGGTCTGCGGGTTCAGCGTCAGATCGGTGATGGTGCCGACCTTGACCCCGCCCAACCGGACATCCGAGCCGACAGTGATGCCTTCGACCGACCGGAAACTCGCGCGCAGCGGATAGCTTCCCGCCGGGCCGGTCAGGTTGATGCCTTGGGTGGCATACAGCACAAAGCCCAAGGCCACGGCCAGAACGGCCGCCCCGGTCAGCACTTCTGCGCGGTTCTCGGCCATTATCGGGGCTGCCATGCCTCGTAATCGGCGCGCGGAACCGGCACCTGATGCTTGATCGAGCCGGGCGGCACGTAGGCCGCGACAGTGCCGGTCAGGTTTTCCAGATGCGGCTTTTCCCAGGCCTTGCGGGCCAGCGGAGCCTTGGTCGGCGGCTGATCCCAGGTGAAATGCAGCCAGCCGTGCCAGTCGGGGCTGACCCGGCTGGCCTCCATGTCGCCATTGTAGATCACCCAGCGGCGCCTGGCGTCTGCGGTCTGGTAATAGAGGTTGCCCTGCGCGTCCTCGCCAACCTTGATCCCGCGCCGCGCAGTGAAGATCTGGGTGCCGAGGGTCTGGCTGTTCCACCAGGTCACCATGCGGTTCAGGAAAGACATAGGCGATACCCCTCGATCAACTTGGGTGTATATGGCCCAACCTGCGTCCAAGGTCCAGTCGTCTGGCCGCCACCGCGCGATCAATCGCCGCCGCGAAGGGCCGCCGCCATGCGACAACCGCGACAATGCAGGTCACTGCCTTTTTGCGTGTCCCGCCACGATGTCTTGGCGTCACGCGCCAGACGGATCATCCGGACGTGCCACGCGCCTTGCGCGGCGAAGGCCCGCCCGCGCGCGGGGCTCCGCCAAAAAAACGGCGGCATGGCGGCAGCGCAACCCCGTCTTTGGCGGCGTCCGTGGCGAACTGGCACCAACCTTCGCAACTGCCGCGTGTGCTCCGCCCTGCAAATGACCCATTGTCATTCTGCGCGCTTTGCCCTTAGTGACGCCCCTTGCGGGGTCTGCCCCGCTTTGAAATTCTCTGCCCCCCTTTTCTGGCGCCATGGCCTGCGCCGATCGAGAGGCAGCCGGATCGGCCGCAAGGCCGTGTTATTGCCCGCCAAGTCCTGAACGACAGCGGGCTTTTGGAGTGAGCCCGCGAGGGCTTTGACGAGAACCGCGATGACGCTAGCGAAGACATCGGCGAACGGCGAGGGGTGCCCACCGGGCACAGCCCGCCCGATGCCAACGCCGCGCCTTGCCAGAACAAGCCGCCCTCTGCCCTCTGATCATCGCTCCGGTCCGCCGGGGGGTGCCTTGCGTTTTGGGCGCAATGGATTGACATGTCAAAGAAAATGCTTATCGACGCCACGCATGCCGAGGAAACCCGGGTGGTCGTGGTCGACGGAAACAAGGTCGAGGAGTTCGACTTTGAAACCCTGAACAAGCGCCAGCTTGCCGGGAACATCTATCTGGCCAAGGTGACGCGGGTCGAGCCGTCGTTGCAGGCGGCCTTTGTGGATTACGGCGGCAACCGGCACGGTTTTCTGGCTTTTGCCGAGATTCACCCGGATTACTACCAGATCCCGGTGGCCGACCGCAAAGCCTTGCTGGAAGAAGAGCGCGCCTACAACCGCGCGCAGGACGAGGAAGACAGTCGTCCGCGCCGCACGCCCCCCAAACCGCGCCCGGCTCCGTATGCCGGGCGCCCCGACCCGGTGCAGACGTCCGGGATCGGCGGGATGGATGTGGTCGATCTGGGCGAGGAAACCGGCGCCGATGCCCTGATCGACGCCCATCCCGCTCCCGAGCCCGAGGTTGGCCACGACCCCACGGGTGACGCGGCGCAAGACCACAGTCATGACCCCGATGGCGAAGAGGCCGAAGTGCCCTTCAAGTCGATCGATCATGCCTCTGAAACCGACGACGAAATCGAGTCCATCGCCGAGGAGGATGTCGCCGAGGAAATTTCCGCGCAACGCCGGCCCCGCGCCCGTCGCTACAAGATCCAGGAAGTCGTCAAGGTTCGCCAGATCATGCTGATCCAGGTGGTCAAGGAAGAGCGCGGCAACAAGGGCGCTGCACTGACCACCTATCTGTCGCTGGCCGGGCGCTATTGCGTGCTGATGCCCAACACGGCGCGCGGTGGCGGGATTTCCCGCAAGATCACCGTTGCGGCCGACCGCAAGAAACTCAAGGAAATCGCGGGCGAGATCGAGGTGCCCGAAGGCGCCGGCCTGATCATCCGCACCGCCGGGGCCAAGCGGACCAAGCCGGAAATCAAGCGCGACTATGAATATCTGATGCGGCTGTGGGAGCAGATCCGCGAATTGACGCTGAAATCCATTGCCCCTGCCGCGATTTATGAGGAAGGCGATCTGATCAAACGCTCGATCCGCGATCTGTATTCCCGCGAGATCGACGAGATTCTGGTCGAAGGCGAGGCAGGTTTTCGAACCGCGAAGGACTTCATGCGGATGATCATGCCGACCTATGCCAAGGTCGTTCAGCCCTATCATGACGCGATGCCGCTGTTCGCCAAGTTTCAGGTCGAAAGCTATCTGGGCGGCATGTTCAACCCGACGGTTCAGTTGAAATCGGGCGGCTATATCGTGATCGGGATCACCGAAGCGCTGGTCGCCATCGACGTGAACTCGGGCCGGTCCACCCGGGAAGGGTCGATCGAGGATACCGCGCTGAAAACCAACCTCGAGGCTTGCGACGAGGTGGCCCGCCAGTTGCGGTTGCGCGACCTCGCCGGGTTGATCGTGATCGATTTCATCGACATGGAAGAGCGCAAGAACAACGCCGCTGTCGAGAAACGCCTGAAAGACAAGCTGAAAACCGACCGGGCGAGAATTCAGGTTGGGCGGATTTCGGGCTTTGGCCTTATGGAGATGAGCCGGCAGCGGCTGCGGCCGGGGATGCTGGAGTCGACCACGCAGCCCTGCGCGCATTGCCACGGCACGGGCCTGATCCGGTCGGATGACTCGCTGGGTCTTCAGGTGCTGCGCGCGCTGGATGAAGAAGGCACACGCAAACGCAGCAAGGAAGTGCTGTTGCGCGCACCCATCGGCATCGTCAACTTCCTGATCAACCAGAAGCGCGAGCATGTGGCGCTGATCGAGGCGCGGTATGGGATGAGCGTCCGGATCGAATGCGATCCGGCGCTGGTCAGTCCGGATTTCTCGATCGAAAAGTTCAAGACCGCGACCAGGGTGGTGCCGGATGCGGCCCCGGTGATCTCGGGCAATGCCAGCATGATGGGGGCCGCGGTCGATGAGGACGAGGATCTCGTCGAGGATGAGATCGAGGACGAGGTCGATGAGGCTGTCGAGCCGGCCGCCGTAGCCGGCGATGCCAATGGAACCGGCGCGCCCGGCAAGAAGAAACGGCGGCGGCGGCGGCGCAAGAAGGGTGCCATGGGTCCGGGCGAGTCCGAGGCGAACGGCGTGCAGGACGGCGTGGACGACGAGGACGACGACGAGGACGACTCAGCAGAGGCTGAGGACGGTGCCGACGACGCGCCAGTGGCAGCCGAGCCGATGGGACTGGCAATCGCCGAACCCGAGGCAGCGGCAGCGCCCGAGGTTGCGGCGAACCCCGGGGCCGCAGTGATCCCCGAGGCCCCGACAGGACCAGAGGCCCCGTTTGAAAAGCCCACCACCCGGTCGCGCACCAGCAAGGCCAGGACCGCAGCCCTTGCCGCCAAAGCGGCTGGGACAGCGGCAGCCGAACCTGCCGCAGCGCGCCCGGCGAAAGCGCCGTCGACCCGGTCACGCACCGCCAAACCAAAGGCAGCGCAACAGATCGCCCCGGTTGTCGAATTGCCGGCCGACGCTTCTGCTGCACAAACCGCCGAGGTCTCCGCCACGCCCGACGAACCCGCACTGCCACAGCCTGCGGCAACACAGCCTGACGCGGCACAGCCTGACGCGGCACAGCCTGACGCGGCACAGCCTGACGCGGCACAGCCTGACGTCGCGCCGCAAGATCCGGTTCCGGTTGACGTCGATCCTGCGGAGGCTGCGTTCAGCCCCAAGGACGCGTTGGAACCGGATGCAGCCGACGCCCCCCGTGCCGATGCGCCGCAGCCCGACGCCGAGGCAGAAGGCGAACCGGTGACCGACGATGGCCCGCCGAAGACCCGACGCAAGGGATGGTGGTCGCTGGGCAGGTGACTGCGCCATCAGGGGCGGTTGAAAATTCGACCGCCCGTCGCCTCCCCACGCCGGATCAGATGCCGTGTCGCCTCGCCCGCTTGCCGGGCACCAAGGTAGTCGTGGCCGACCTGAGCGCAGAACTGCGGCAGGTCCACCGCCGCCATCGCATCGGTCGCCAGAACCGCCAGCACCGCGCCAGGCTGCATCCCGCGCAGAAGCTTTTGCGCCTTCAGAACCGGCAGCGGGCACAGCAGCCCGGTGCAATCCACCTCGACATCCCAGTTCATCGCCGCGCCCCCCACGCCATTGTGACCCCGCGACCGCGTGACGGGCCGTCCGGAACCCGATAAGCCCGTGGCAACGGAGGCCCCATGTTCGGCATAGACATTCTGGATGCAAGCCTGCTGCCCGCCATGACCGTGGCGCTGATTGCGGGCATCCTGTCGTTCCTGTCGCCTTGCGTGCTGCCCATCGTGCCGCCTTACCTGGCCTACATGAGCGGGATCAGCGTCACCGCGATGCGGCAAGGCCAGTCGCCCCTGCTGGCTGCAGGGTTCTTTGTGCTGGGGCTCTCGACCGTGTTTCTGCTGCTTGGCTTCACGGCTTCGATGTTCGGCGCGTTCTTTCTGACCAATGCTGACCGCTTTGCGATGCTGGCGGGCGTGATGGTGATGGTGTTTGGCGCGCATTTCCTGGGCGTGATCCGCATCGGGTTTCTGAACCGCGAAATGCGGCTGTCGGCGGGCGACAGCGGTGGATCGGCTTTTGGTGCCTATCTGCTGGGCCTCGCCTTTGCGTTTGGCTGGACGCCTTGCATCGGCCCGCAACTGGGCGCGATCCTGTCGCTTGCGGCCCAGCAGGGATCGGTCGCGCGCGGCACCGCATTGCTGGGGGTCTATGCCTTGGGTCTGGGCATCCCCTTTCTGCTCGTCGCCGCGTTCTTTCCGCGGATGGGCGGGCTGATGGCGTTTTTCAAGCGACACAGTTCGCAGATCGAGCGGATCATGGGGTTGCTTCTTTGGACCGTGGGGCTGCTGATGCTGACGGGCGGTTTTTCGAGCTTTTCCTATTGGCTCTTGGAAAATGTGCCGTTTCTGGCGACGCTCGGCTGATCTGCCCTTAAAGTCGCCAATATCCTGGCGCAGGATCGCCCACATGAGGGACACGCACACAGACCAACCGACCGGCGCGGCGCAAGCCGACGCCCCGTTTGTTCGCCGGGTGTTCTACATCCCGGGTTATGACCCGACGCACCCCCGCCGCTATCGCGAGTTGTATCGCCGAGAAGGCGCGGCGCAGGCGGCGATTTCGGGCTACGGGCTGGATCTCGCGGCAAGAAAGGCCAAGGGTCCGTTCGGCTGGCGGGTGACGACCCGGGCGGCCGTGGCCGAGATCGAGGTGCTGGTCTGGTCGGATATCGTCAAGGGCTCGATGGACCCGTCCATCATTGCGACCTATCTGCAACTCTGTCGCACGGCCTGGGCCTATATCGGGTCCGGCGCGCTGTTGCGCCTGATGCGGTTGCGCAAGGGTCCGATGGTTGCGGCGCTGTATCCCATCGCCATGCTGCTGGGGCAACTTGGGGTGGCAGCCCTTGCGGGCTGGGGGGCAGGTGCGCTGGTGGCAGAGGTCGCGCCGCTGGCGGCTTGGGTGGTGGGCGGGCTGGTCCTGTGGGGTGTGCTGCACGCCTTTCGCCGCTATGACAACCGCTTGCTCGCCTATTATCTGATGCATGATTATGCCTATTCGGCGCAGGCGGGCGGCGCATATCCGCCTCAGCTGGAAGAGCGCATGGTTGAGTTCGGACGCTGCATTCGCGACGCGATGGCCGGTGATCATGACGAGGTGCTGGTGGTCGGCCATTCTTCGGGCGCGCATCTGGCGGTGTCGATCCTGGCCGACCTGTTGCGCGGCGGCCTGCCGCAGCACCGCCCGGCGCTTGGGCTGCTGACCCTGGGGCAGGTCGTGCCGATGGTGTCTTTCCTGCCCGGTGCGGACCGACTGCGTCGCGATCTGCATGACCTTTCGGCGCGCGACGATCTGACGTGGATCGACGTGACCGCCCCCGGCGATGGCTGTGCGTTTGCGCTGTGCGATCCGGTCGCGGTCACCGGCGTGTCCCCGCCCGGCAAACGCTGGCCTCTGGTTGTTTCGGCGGCATTCACCCAGACCCTGTCGCCGGAACGCTGGAAAGACCTGCGCTGGAAGTTCTTTCGTCTTCATTTTCAGTATCTTTGCGCCTTCGACCGGCCGGGCGACTATGACTACTTTCAAATCACTGCGGGACCGATGACGTTAAGCGACCGCTACAAGAATCGCAGCCCGTCGGCGAGCCGGATCGAAACCCCGACTTCGGGCTACCGGTCCATGGCATGACTCCGCCGAAACCCCTGCCCCGGCCCGACAAGGTCTCGTTGCTGCAGTATTTGCGGCTGTTTCGCGCCGATATCCTGTCGGCCCAGCCTGCGCGGCTTTATCGCGCCTGGATGGCAGAGTTCCGCACGCCGTTCTTTCGCAGCTACCTGTGCAACGACCCCGTGCTGATCGCCCGGGTGCTGACCGAACGACCCGCCGACTTCCCCAAATCCGACCGGATTGGCGAGGGTCTGCGGCCGTTGCTGGGCCGCTCGGTCTTCCTGACAAATGGTGCCGACTGGCAGCGTCAGCGCCGCATCATCGACCCGGCATTCGAGGGCGGGCGGTTGCGTGACATATACCCCGCGATCTGGGCCGCCGGGCAGGCCTGTGTGGCGCGGCTGCGTCCCGGCGAGGTCGAGGTCGAGGCCGACATGAGCCATGCTGCGGCGGATGTGATCTTTCGCACCCTGTTCTCGATCCCGATCGAACACGAGATCGCAGCGGCGGTCTTTGCCGAGTTTCGCGCCTATCAGCGAACCCAACCCATTTTGAACCTTGCAGCTTTCGTGCCGCTGCCGCGCTGGATGCCGCGCTTTCACCGCCGCGCGACCAGGGAATCCGCTGCCGTGATCCGCGGGTTGATCACCCGGCTGACCGAGGCGCGGGCTCAGGCGATCGCGACCGGCACCGCGCCCGACGATCTGGCAACCAAGATCATGGTGACCGCAGACCCCGAAACAGGGCAGCGGTTCGGCACGTCCGAGATGGTCGATCAGGTGGCGATCTTCTTTCTGGCGGGGCATGAAACCAGCGCCTCGGCGCTGGCCTGGGCGCTGTATCTGCTGGCCACCCATCCGGCCGCGCAGGACCGCGTGGCAGCCGAGGCGGCAACCCTGGGCGACACCCCCGCGTTCAGCCAGCTTTCCCGGCTGAAATTCACCCGCGACGTGTTCCGCGAGGTTTTGCGGCTGTATCCTCCGGTGCCGATGATGGTGCGCGAGAACCGCACGGCAGAAGTGATGCGCGGTCGCCGCGTCAGCCCCGGCGCGCAGATCGTGCTGTCGCCCTGGCACCTGCACCGGCACGAGCGGTTCTGGCGGCAGCCCGACGCGTTCGACCCCGACCGCTGGTCGCATGCGGATAACAAGGCCAGTGCCCGCGATGCCTATATGCCATTTTCGGCCGGCCCGCGGGTCTGCACCGGTGCCGGTTTTGCAATGGTCGAGGGCGTGGTTCTTCTGGCGCTGGTTCTGCGCGCCTTCCGGTTCGAACCGGTCGAGGGCCGGGTGCCGGTCCCGGTGGCCCATCTGACGGTGCGGGCGCGCGACGGCATTCACCTGACCGTCAGCCGGCGCTTTACCCCTTGATTGTCCGGACACTTGGGCGCATACGCGCCGCGAAGCCCGCGCTCCCAAGCGCGGGCGAAACTCTGTTGGAGTGACCATGGCCAAAGAAGACATTCTCGAATTCCCTGGTGTCGTCAAGGAACTGCTGCCCAATGCGACATTCAAGGTCGAACTCGATAATGGCCATGAACTGATCGCGGTGATGGCGGGCAAGATGCGCAAGAACCGCATCCGCGTACTGGCAGGCGACAAGGTGCAGGTCGAAATGACGCCCTATGACCTGTCGAAAGGCCGCATCAACTATCGCTTCAAGTGAAGCTGATCCTGGGATCGGCCAGCCCGCGCCGGCTTGAGTTGCTGGCGCAGTTGGGGGTGATCCCCGACGCCATCCTGCCCCCCGACATCGACGAAGACCCCCGAAAGGGCGAATTGCCCCGCCCCTATGCGGCGAGGATCGCCATGGAAAAGGTGCAGGCGGTGCCGGCAGACGACGAGGATATCGTGCTGTGCGCCGACACTACGGTGGCACTCGGCCGCCGCATCCTTGGCAAGCCGGCCGATGCGGGGCAGGCGGCCGCGTTCCTTACGGCTCTTGGCGGGCGCAGGCATCAGGTGATCACCGCAGTGGCGGTGCGGCGGGGCAACCGCATCTGGACCCGCGAAAGCGACAGCGCGGTCAAGATGAAGCGGCTGTCGGATCTGGAGCTGAACGCCTATCTGCACTGCGGCGACTGGCAGGGCAAAGCCGGAGGTTACGGCATTCAGGGCGCTGCCGGAGCGTTCATCCCATGGATTTCAGGCAGCTTTACCGGAATCGTCGGCCTGCCCTTGGCCGAAACCGCGGTCCTGCTGGCGGCAGCCGGCTATCCGGTTTGGCGGTCACAATGATCGGGCGGGTGGTTCTGCTGGATACGGTGATGGGCCGCCCGGCGGCGGCGCTGCTGGTCGATGGCAGGCTTGAAGACCTGGCGGTTGACCCGGCGGGTGATACCCCCTTGCCCGGGGCCATCTATCGCGCAGTGGCAGACCGCCCGGTCAAGGGTCTGGGCGGCTTGTTCGTCAAGCTGCCCGACGGCTCGGGCTTTTTGCGGCAGACTGCGGGCATCGCACCGGGCCAACGGCTCTTGGTGCAGATCAGTGGACCGGCCGAGGCGGGCAAGGCCCTGCCGGTCTCGACCCGCCTGCTGTTCAAGTCGCGCTATGCGATTGCCACGCCGGGTGCACCGGGCCTGAACATTTCGCGGCGGATCCGGGACGACAGCTTGCGCACGGACCTCGGGGTGCTGGCGGCCGACGCGATGCAGGACTCGCCCGAAGATCTGGGGCTGATCCTGCGGTCGGCCTGTGCAACGGCCGAGGCGACCACCATCGCCGGCGATATCGCGGCAATGCGGGATCTGGCGCTGGCCGTTCTGGCCGACCTCGACGGCGGTCCGGAACTGCTGGTCGAGGGAGCCGGCGCGCAGGAAACCGCATGGCGCGACTGGGCCGATCCCGAACCGGACGAGGTGATGGATGGCGGTTTTGCCGAGTTCGGCGTGCTCGACATGATCGATGCCCTGCTGCACCCCCGGGTCGACCTGGCCGGCGGCGGGCACATGATGATCGAGCCGACCCGCGCCCTGCTGGCGGTCGATGTGAACACCGGCCCCGACACCTCGCCGGCGGCCAGTCTCAAGGTCAACATCGCCGCCGCGCGCGACCTGCCGCGCCAGTTGCGCCTGCGGGGCCTGGGCGGGCAGGTCGTGATCGACTTTGCGCCAATGCCGAAACGCGACCGGGCCATTCTGGATCAGGTGATCCGCGGCGCTTTCAAGGGCGAGTCCGAAGCCAATCTGGCAGGCTGGACCACGCTTGGCCTGTATGAGCTGACCCGCAGGCGCGACCGCTTGCCGCTGGCCGGGGCGATGGCCGAAGGAACATCTGGGGGGCCGACATGACCTGCCCGATCTGCGCCCGCGAAACCGACCCGCGCTACCGCCCGTTCTGCTCGCGCCGCTGCGCCGACGTGGACCTCGCGCATTGGCTGCGTGGTCACTATGCAATCCCTGCCGATACCGAAGAGTCCGACGAAATCGACGACCAGAAGCGCCCGCAATGACCAGCGCCGCCCCCGGCGCCAGAACAGGGTCTTTCCGCCATATCCCTCTGGACAGCCCGACATCGGTGACGTATCACCCCGCCACCCGCAGGGCAGAAGCCCCGCGATCCGGAGCCCAGATAGCTCAGTTGGTAGAGCAGCGGATTGAAAATCCGCGTGTCGGCGGTTCAATTCCGTCTCTGGGCACCAAAACATCATAGAAAAATGATTGGTTCAAAATACATAAGCCCCGATAAGATAATCCGACCCCCCATCCAGTCCCCCTCCGAAGCAGCGCCTGAGTTGTTTTGGCTTCCTGTCGAGGATCGAAGATGGTTGTTTGGTTTGCAGGACTACAGCAAAAGAACCAGCTTCGAAAAATCCCCTGCCGTTGGCATCGCAAACACGCATCGTCCGTCGCTCGCCTCGGCCCATAGTTGTCCGACCATCCGCTTTTCGTCCGCCTCTTCGGCCAGATGCGCGCCCTTGTATTCGACCACCAGAATGCGCCCGTCCGTCAGCAGCGCCACGAAATCCGGATAAAACCGCGCGCCGGATAGCTGGAGCCAGAAGGCGTTGGGCTTGCGGTCCACGTTGCGGACCCAGAAGCGGACTGCCGGGTGTTCGTCCAGAAAGACTGCGCAGCGGAATTCTTCGCCTTCGGGTTTCAGGTCGCCAATGATCTGGAAGTAGTGCGTGTTGAAGGTCCGCGCGCCCCGGTAGGGCTGATTGTAGGCGTAGGTCTGCTCATCGAACAGCAGCGCCAAGTCGGAACTGGTCTCAAAGCTGGCGGTGTCCACTGCGAACAGCGCGTTGTAGTTGCCCTCTGCCCGCTTGGCCCGCAGAGATTGGATTTCTTCGGTCAGCGCGCGCCGCACCTCGTATTTGCAGCGGGCAAGCCGGTCGAGGCTGTAGCCTTTGTTTTGCATTATGGCATCCACTGCCCGGTGAATGAACACCCGCGCGGCGGGCTTGGTCACGTCCGGGTGCGGGATGCCCCGGTCAATCCAGTTGACCAGCCGGGGCAGGGTCCAAGCCGGTTCCTCAATGGCCATGGCAAGCTGGTCATGCAACTGCCCGACATAGGCGATGCGCAACTGCCCCGCGTCGGTCACGTCAATTTCCCCCGCCCGCGTATCGCCCTGAATGCTGAACCGTGCGGCGAAGGGCGCGGGGTCGCAGTCCGCAAGGTTCCATGGCAGGTCAAGGAAGTGGTCCGGCCCGAACAATTCCAGCATCCCTTGGCGACGGACGCAAAGCCGGGGCACAAGGAAGGGCGGCTTTTCGCCCTCGGGCATCTCGGTTGCCTTTATCCGGTTGGACTTGATGAACAGCCGGTCGATCACCCGATCCGCCCCCGGCACCTTCGCAAAGGCAAGCTGCATCAGGTTGCGTTCATCGCGCGACAAGGCACGCATGACGCCGATTTCCCGCGTCTCGGGGTCAAAATTCACCCGCAGTTTCAGAGAGGGCGGCAGTTTGGCGATGGCTGCGACAACCGCCTCGGCGGTCGCGCTGGGCGCGTCGGGCAGGGCTTCGGACTTGTGAACGAAATCCGCCCGCTCATCGTCAAACTCGAACGCCCCATGCTGCTTGACCAGCATCTCGGCTTCCAGCCGGTTAAAGCCCGCCCCGTCCACCAGCCCGTCTTTCAGCCGCTCTGCCACCGTCTGAAAGCTGTTGGACGCGACAAAGGCATAGGCCCGGTTCAGCACATCACGGGTCTTGCGCCGCGCCTTTGGCATCCGCAGCACACGTCCCAGAATTTGTTCCACCGCCGTGGGCGAGTTCAACTCCGCCACCGAACACAGGATGTAGGCGAACGGGCAGTCCCAGCCTTCGCGCAACTTCTGCACCGTCACCACATAGCGCACCGGGCAGTCCGGGGCGGAAATGTCGGCAATCGCGTCCAACTCGGCATGCCCCGTGGCGTGGATGGCTATCTGGTCGCGCGGGATGCGTTTGTCATCGGTCAGAAACTGCACCACGGCCTCGGGCGTCAGCCGGTGCGGGTCGGTTTTCGACCTGGCCTGCGCCTGAAACAAGATGATGGGCCGGATGTATTCGCCGGTATCGGCGCGCTCGGCCACCGCCGCCGCTTCCAGCGCCGACTGGCAATCCAGCGCCTGCCCGATGACCTTGCGCCAATCTTCATCCGTGTTCAGCCGGATCGGCAGCTTGATCATCTCCTCGGCCTTCAACTCTGCCGCCGAGACATGGAACAGCACGTTCGACGGATAGACCTCGTTTGCTACATCCTTGGCCAGTTGCGGCGTCGCGGTCAGTTCCAGAATGATCGACGGGTCGAACCGTTGCAGCGTCTCGAACGACAGCGGCGTGCGGGCGTTGTGCGCCTCGTCCACGATGACCATGGGGCGGTGCAGTTGCAACACGTTGCAAAGTGACGCGGTGGGGCGGCCCACGCCTTGCAGATCGGCAGACCCTTCCACCTTGTCCAGCCGCGCCACCTGTTCCGGGGACAGCCCGCTGAAATGGTCCATCAGCGCGCCCGCATCGGCATAGACCTTGCGCCCCGCCGTCTCGTCCACCCGGAACGCTTGTATCGTTCCCACGATGATGCAGGCCCCGCCTGTCGCATCAGGCCGGGACAGGGACAGCGCCTCGGCCACAGTTAGCACCACAAGGTTGCGGCGAAAGTCGGCGGCGAGGGCGGCGCGGTAGGGATGGTCGGGGTTGCGCAAAGCGGCCAGCGTCTGATCCTGAATTGCGGTTGAAGATACCAGCCACAGCACCATCGGGTTCCAGCCGGTCGGGGGTCAGCACGTTGCCCGCCGCCTCGCGCGGGGTCTGGGCGCTGGCCGCGTCGAACAGCAGATAGACCGCGCGGCCTTGGTGGACCCCCAGAAGTTCCGATTGCGCCCTTTGCGGAATCGGCACGCCGGTTTCGGAGAAAAAGATGTGGGCCGCAAGGTCGGGAAAGGTGACCGCCTCGGCAATGTCGCCGTATTCATCGAACAGCGGCACGCCAAGGCGGCAAAAGCGGAACCCGCCGCCCAAGCCTGCCACGGCCTTGACCTTGTCGCCGCCCTTGTCATAGCCGGTGATGACCCGG
>Ga0105044_10000460_pt1 | contig 49994 bp, 30 predicted proteins | sample MAT01_FD_78092 | JGI IMG/M metagenome (GOLD analysis project Ga0105044, IMG submission 78092) | Freshwater microbial communities from Lake Fryxell liftoff mats and glacier meltwater in Antarctica - MAT-01 | ecosystem: Environmental > Aquatic > Freshwater > Ice > Liftoff microbial mat | place...
CTAGGACGCGCCCACGCCCGCGCCCGCGCCCCCTGCCCACCAACACGAAGGGCGCGAATCATTCGCGCCCTTCGTGTTCTCAAGGGGTCGCTATGCGACCCGCGCGGCTCAGACTCTCGACCTGCGGCGGGCCCGCCGTATCGCCTGCGGCTGCCATTGCCGGGCCATCAGCACCAGCGCCAAGAGCCCAAGACCCAGACCCGTCAGGCCGCTGCCGCTCGCGCAACCGCCACCCTCGGCAACGAAGCCGGTCGGGCGGTTGATGTCGTCGGCGCCGATGTTCGGGTCGATTTCACCCGGGTCGACATAGCCGTTGAAGTTCGGGTCCTCGAGACCATCGTCGACACCACCGTCGTCGGTGTCCTTGTCGGTCGGGTCGGTCGTGGTGCTCGGGTCGAGGTCGGGGTCGAAGATGCCGAGGTCCGTGTTCAGCCCCTCGGGCGTCGTCAAGCCGAGCTCGGTACCGTCCTGGATGCCGTCGCCGTCGGTATCGACGTTCAGCGGATCCGTCTCGCCCTCACCCGGGGTGCCCGTCACGCCGATCGTGCCGTCGTGACGCCCATTGTGGTCCTTGTCCTCGGTCCCGTCCTTGATGCCGTCGTCGTCGGTGTCGTCGTCGAGCGGGTCGGTCGTGGTCTCGGGATCCTGGTCTGGACGCCAGATGTTGATGTCGGTGCCGACATACGGAACGCCTTGTTCGCTGACGCCCGGGTCGATGGGATCCGTGACGCCGACCTCGACACCGTCGGGCAGCCCGTCGTTGTCGGTGTCGGGGTCGAGCGGATCAGTTGGCCCGATGTCCTCGAGCGGGCCACCGCCGTTCAGCTCGTCGCCATCGTTCAAGCCATCGTCGTCGGTGTCGGCGTCGAGAGGGTTGGTGTCGATGCCCGGGTTGTACTCGAACTTGTCGTCGCCACCCTTGATCTCGTCGCCGTCCTTGATGCCGTCGCCATCGGTGTCCGGGTCGTCGGGGTCGGTGCCGGTGACGTCATCTTCCTGGCCGTCGCCGATGCCATCGCCGTCGCGGTCGCCGATCACGAGCTCGACGCAGGCCGAATCGAATCCGCCATTCTGATCGCTGACCGTGTAGCAGAAGCCGTCCGGCCCGATGTAGTTGCCGTCGGGATCGATCACCAGGTTGCCGTCATCGTCGATGGTGACCACGCCGTGCGCGGGCTGCTCGACGTCGATGATGATGAGGTCATCGCCGTCCGGATCGGTGTCGTTGTCCCGGACCTTCAAGACCGTCGTGCCATCCGAGGGCACGTTGTAGAAGTCGTCCTTCGCGTCCGGCGGCTCGTTACCGCCCGGCGTCACGATGATCAGCACGTTCTGGGTGGCAATACCGCCACGGCCGTCCGTGATCGTCACCGTGAAGTCGTCATTGCCGACAAAGCCGGCGTTCGGGATGTAGGTGATGGTTCCGTCGGTGCGCTTCTGCGCCTGGCCGTTCTTCGGAATACCGATCGTCAGCACGGTGAGCGGGTCACCATCGAAGTCGTAGTCGTTCAGGCGGGTGTCGAACGTGATGGCCACGCCCTCCGGCGTCTGGAAGGTGTCGTCGACCGCGATGGGCGGGACATTCTCGCCATCGACCACCGTCACCACTACGAACGCCGTGCCGCAGGCACCGCTGTCATCGCAGGCCGTGTAGTAGAAGACGTCGTCGCCCACGAAGTCGAGGTCCGGCGTGTAGGTGATCGTGCCGTCATCTTCGATGACGGTCCTTCCGTGCGGCGGGTCTTCGACGGTGCCGACGGTGAGGTCGTCGCCATCGGGATCGGTGTCGTTGTCGATGACGTCGATGTTGACCGGCGTGCCCTCGCTCGTCGTCGAGTCGTCGTCCTGGGGCGTCGGCGTCGTGTTGCCGTCGCCTACGAACACGGTCACGACCGCGGTGTCGCAGGCGTCGAACGTATCGCAGACCTCGTACTCGAACGTGTCGGTCCCGACGAAGCCACTATCAGGCTCGTAGGTGACGGTGCCATCGGGGTTGATGAAGGCCTCGCCGTTCTCGGCCGGGACCTTGATCGCCGTGACCTCGAGCAGGTCGAGCTCCGGATCAGAGTCGTTCAAAACGACATCGATCGGTGTCGCCTCGTCGCCCGGCAGCGACTCGAAGTCGTCACCGGCGCGCGGAGCATCGTTCACCGGTGTGACCGTGACGAAGACACCGGCCGTGTCGCAGGCGTTGTTCGGGTCGCACACGCTGTAGGTGAAGGTGTCCTGGCCGTTGTAGTCCGGGTCCGGCGTGTAGAGCACCGCGCCAAGGCTCAGGATGACCGTGCCGTGCCGCGGCGGCACGGTGATCGCCGTCACCGTCAGCGGGTCGCCGTCCGGATCGACGTCGTTCGACTGCACGACGATGAGCACCGCGGTGTCCTCGGGCGTGGTCGAGCTGTCGCCGATGGCGTCGGGCGGCAGGTTCGCCACCGGGAAGGTGAGGCGCACGAACGCCGAGGCAAAGCCGCCACGGCTGTCGCTGATGGTGTACGAGAAGATGTCCGTGCCCGACGCGTCCGGGAAAGGCGTGAACTCGAGGAGCTTGCCGCTGGTCAGGCCGCCCGGCGAGGCAAGAGCGGCGAGCACCGTGACGGTACCCTTGGTCGGCTGTACGACGTCGACGATGATGAGGTCGTCGTTGTCGGGATCGCTGTCGTTGATGAGCACGTCGAGCGGGATCGGGACGTCCGACGCGACCTCGTACGCGTCATCGACCGCGTTCGGCGGACGGTTCGGGCCGGTGCTGACGACAACGGTCACAAACGACGTGTCGCTGCCGCCGCGACCATCGTCGATGCGGATCTCGAAGACGTCGGTACCGACGAAGCCAGCGTCGGGTACGTAGCTGACCGAGGTGGGCCCGCCGATCATCGCGGTGCCGTGGCTGGGCTGCGAGGTGATCTCGCCGGCCGACAGCGTGTCCTGGTCGGGGTCCATGTCGTTGCGGGTCGGGTCTATCGCCACCGCGACGCCGACCGTCGTGTTGACGATATCGTCGGCAGCGATCGGCGGTCGGTTCGCGCCCGGCGTGACCGTCACCGTCACGGTGCCGCTGGCGCAGGCGCCTTTGCCGTCACACACGGTGTAGCTGAACGAGTCGGGCCCGGTGTGGCCGGTGGCCGGCGTATAAACCGCGTTTCCGCCGCTTATCGTGACGGTACCGTTGCTCGGCACGCCGACCTGGTCGAGGGTCAGCGGGTCGCCGTCCGGATCGCTGTCATTGCTGCGGACATTGACGAGGATCGGCGTGTTGAGTGGGGTCGTCGCGGTGTCATCGGTGACGTTCGGGCCACGATTGTTGCTGCCGACAGTGATGCGCACCTCGGCCTGGTCGCAGAGTCCATCCTCGTCGCACACCTCGTAAACGAAGACATCCGTGCCCGTCGTACCGGTCGTCGGCGTGTAGAGGATGCCGGCCGGGGTGGTGACCGCAGTGCCTTTCTCCGGTGGGAACACGATGCGGCGAACGACCAGCGGGTCACCATCGACGTCGCTGTCGTTGTCGAGCACCGGCACGGTCACAGCCGTCGAGGTCGGCGTCGAAGCGGCGTCGTCGCCCGCCACCGGACCATCGTTGACGGCGGTGACGTTGATGATCACGGCCGCGGTGGCGCACAGGCGCGGCGTCGCGTTGTCGCAGACCTCGTAGATGAACGCATCCCGCCCGACGAAGTTCGCACGCGGCGTGTAGAGCACAGTGCCGTCCGCGAAGATCTCGGTCGTGCCGCTGTCGGCCGGGCGCGTGATGCGGGTCGTGTTCAGCACGTCACCGTCGACGTCGCGGTCGTTCGAGAGCACGACCACGAGCACGGCGATGTCCTCGGGCGTGGTGGTGAGGTCGTCTTTGGCCAGCGGCGGGTCGTTGACCGGAGTCACCGTGATGTTGACGCGGCCGACTGCGCACAGCCCGAGGTGGTCACACACCCGATACGTGAGCGTGTCGGGACCATGGTAGTTCGGCGCGGGCTGGTAGCCGATCGAGCCATTCGGGTTGAGGGTCGCGGTGCCGTGCGTCGGCGGCGCCTCGATGAGCGTAATCGTCAACGTGTCGCCATTGGGATCGGTGTCGTTGGCGGCGGGATTGAACGTGATGAGCGTATCCTCGGGCGTGGTCACCGTGTCGTCCGCCGCGAGCGGAGGCCCATTGACGACGATGATCACGTTCGCGTCGGCGATACCCCCGGTGGTCGTGTTCGTGAGCCGGTAGCGGAACGTCACCTCGCCGACAAAGTCGAGTGCCGGCGTGAACAGGAAGGTGCCGTCCGCGTTCAGCACCAGCACGCCCGATGTCTGGGCGGGTGCCGTGACGAGCGACACCGTCGCCGCCGTACCGGTCGGCAGGATATCGTTCTTCAAGACGCCCTGGTCCACCGAAGCGACCGCGAGCGGCGTGTTCAGGCTGGTCGTGTAGTCGTCCTGGACCGCCACGGTGGTTCCAAGGTCGACGCAGATCCCCTCGTCACACACCTCTTCACCGACGCAATCATCATTGGTCCGGCATTCGTGGCAGACGAACACGCCGCCGATTGCGACCTCGCAGAACGGCGTGAAGTTGCTACAGCCGAGGTCCACGCCATTGCCGTTGTTCGAGTCCTGGCAGGTCACGCAGCGGCCTGCATCGACGCCTTCATCGCAGATCGGCGCGCCGGTGACGCAGCCGTTGTCGACCTGCGCGGCGGGCGCGCTGTCAAAGCAGGTCACACAACCTTCATCGTTGACAACGCGAGCGTCGCAGACCGGCAGGCTCTGACCGCAACCGAAGTCGATACCTGGGAATGTCGCCGTGTCGGCGCAACCGACGCAGGTGTTCGTGGTCGTGCAGACCTCGACATCGCCGACGAAGCCGCCGCCTGGGGCCGCGCGATTCGCGCAGTCGCCGGTGACGAGGCACTCGACACAGATGGGCGCGTTCGGATTCGACTCGTTGCAGGCGGGGGTGTTGGCGTTGCAGCCGTCGTCGACCTGGCCGGGGCCGGCGGTGTCGTCGCACACGATGACCGTGATGCTGATGCGGGCAGGATTCGAGAACGCACCCACGGTGTCGGCGACAATGTAGTTGATCTCGGCCAGGCCGGTGAAGCCGGTGGTCGGCGTGAAGCTCACGACGCCGGCATTGGTGACGGTGAACGTACCGGCGGCGACGGTGACCGACTTCTGGACGCCGGCCACGTTGGGATTGAGGTCGACCGAGGTCACGTCGACGCTGGTCTCGGCGTCGGTGTCGTTGGCGGTCACCGCCGGGGTAAGCGTCACGGCGCGGTTGCGTACGGTGTTGCCGATATCGGCGTTGGCGATCGGCGGCGTGTTGCAGGTGACGCCTTCGCACACGTCGAGGCGACCGTTGTTGTTGCAGTCGCTGCCGCCGTCGCGGATGTCGCACAGGTCGGGCTCGCCGTTGGCGTTGCAGTCCTGGTCGGCGGCACAGGCGTTGCGCACGATGACTTTGATCGCCTCGACAAGGTTCGGCCCGGCGAGCTCGCGCGAGACGGTGCCACCGCTCAGGTTGGCCATGTTGACGGCGTCGGTCTCGACCACCGCGGCGTAGCCAGAGGCCAGGATCACCGATGCTATCACGCGATTGGAAGCGGCGGTCTGACCAGCCCAGAGCGCTGCATCACGGTCGGCTTCGTTGACGCCCGAGTCGGCGCCCGCATTGGAGCCACACCACGCACCTTCGTCCGAGACCGTCACGGCGAGGCGGATCGAATTCTGCTGCCAAGGGAAGCGCCCCGCAATGATCGACATCGCGCGGCCCCAATCCTCCTCCGGGCCAGTCGCGGTGCCGCAGCCCTGCGCGAGGGTGTTCTGGTCGTAGGTCGTATTGCCGACGACCGTGTTTGGCGGGCTGCCAGGTACGTCGGTCGAGCCGATGCCGGCGGCCACTGTCGCTTCGAGGCAGTTGAACGCGGGCGTGCCCTCGTCGGTCGAGCCGATGCCATAGATCGTGGCATCGACGGTGATCCCTTCGGCCTGGAGCGAGGTGATGATCGCGTTGATGTTCGTGCAGATGACATCGGCCTCGTCATCCATCGAACCCGAGGTGTCGACCGCGAACACCATCTCGACCGGGGCGCCGCAGGCCTTGCACTCGTCGGGGACGTTGTTGCTGTCGCAGTCGGTCGAGATCTGCGCGCTGATGTCGCAGACGTCGGGGCTCATGTTGTCGTTGCAGTCGATGGCGTTGCCCGCGATCACGTCGCACACGTCCGCGACGTCGTTGTTGTTGCAGTCGGTCGCGGTGGTGAGCGCACAGCGTGCAAACGCGCGCACGCCAGCCGTCTCGGCGATGACCACGATGGTCCCATCGGTCGTGATGTCGAGCACCTGGGTCGCATTCGCGTTGAAGTTGAAGCCGCTCGCGATGGTGGCAGACGACCACGAATCAGCGCCGGTCGAGGTGAGGCGCGCGAGGACGTCGTTGTTGTTGCCAGCGATGATGAGCGCCACGAGCAGGGTGTTGTTGGTGCGGTCCCACTCGATGCCGACGGGCGTTCCGGCGAACGTGCCGGTCACGGTCTGGTCCGTCGAGCTGCCGTTGGTCGTCAGCTTGAAGACGCCGGGGTCCGCTCGATCGATGACGTAGATCTCCGAGGTAGTGATCGCGATGTCGACCAGGACATCGTAGGTCTGGCGGTCGGTTCCGACGATGGCGGCGGCGCCACCGGCGGCCGGCACCCGATAGACGACGTCGTTGGCGCCGTTGTCGACCGTGAGCAGGTCGCCCACCGCGATCGAATTGCCGTTGTAGCTCTTGGTGGTCCAGCCCGTCGGCACGGCCTCGAGCCCGGCCGGCGCGACCGTATCGGTGTCGCCAGTTCGGAAGTCCGCCACGACCGTGGTCGGCACCTGCCCAGGCACGAGCCGCTGCAGGCTGTCCGTGGAGGTGGTCGTGAAGTAGACGGCGTTGCCCGCGGCCGCGATGCCGGTCAGCACCGCGGTATTGTGAAGGGTCGTGACCCGTCCCTTGAGGGTGCGGCTACGCAGTGACGTCGGGTCGTCGAAGGTTCCCCAGTACACGACGCCCGTGGGGCCGATCGTGACGGAGGTCATGTTCGCCGACGTGGTCTGGTTGTAGAGCTGCGTCCAACCCGACTCGGAGAAGGTCTGGGCGGAAGCGGTCGAAGACAACAGCACGAGCCCAGTGATGAGCAGCAGTCGATGCAACATGACAACCCCATGGGGCACTAGATGGCCGAAGGTGGCGGCCGGATGGCAGAGCGAAACCGCGAGAGGCTAGTATATTCAAAGGAACGAGGTCAAGGCAACCCGGCGCCTGGGGGCATGCAGTCGGAGCCTCAATCAAATCATGGCTTTACAGATTGACGCTCGCGCCGAATGCCTGCCCGACGGCTTCATGGAAGGATTCGCTGAGCGTCGGGTGAGGATGCACGGCGGCCAGGATATCCGCTTCCGTCAGCTCGGCGCTGCGCACGAGCACGCTCTGGGAGATGAGCTCGGTTGCGGCCGAGCCGAAGAGATGGGCGCCAAGCAGGGCACCCGTCTCGGCGTGGAAGAGGACCTTCGCGAAGCCCTCCTTGTCCTCCATGGCCAGCGCCTTGCCGTTGCCGACGTAGGGGAAGCGTCCGACTTTGTACGGGATACCGGCCGCTTTCAAGGCCCGTTCGGTCTGGCCAACGCTGGCCACCTGCGGCTCGCAGTAGGTGCAGCTCGGGATGTTGCCGAGGTCGACCGGACGGAGGGCGTGATGCTTGCCGCCCGGCGCGAGCGCGGCGGCGATCATCTCGGCCGTGTGGATGCCCTCGGCCGACGCCTTGTGGGCCAGAGCCGGCGGGGCCGCGACGTCGCCAACGGCCCAGATTCCCGGGCAGGTGGTGGCGCCGTGCGCGTCGACGCGGATCTGCCCGCGCTTGGGGTCGAATTCGACGCCGGCCTCGGCGAGGCCCAGGCCTTCGACGTTGCCGAGGATGCCGATCGCGACAAGCACCCTGTCGGCGCTGACCGTGACCGTCTCGGTCGAGTCGGGCGCGGCATCGGTAGGCGCGAGCTCGACCTCGATGCGACCGTCGACGTGCTTGACTGAACGCGCGGCGGTCGCGACGCGCACGTCGATGCCCTGCTTCTCGAAGGACTTCTTGAGCGCGTTGGAACAATCGTCGTCTTCGATCGGGAGGAGCCGATCGGCCATCTCGACGAGCGTTACGCGGGTGCCGAAGGCATTGTAGAAGTAGGCGAACTCGCTACCGATGGGGCCTGCGCCGAGGATCAGCAGCGAGCCTGGGGCGGCGGTCGAGACCATCGCTCCGCGTGACGACCAGACCTTGTCTTCATCGAACGGCAAGCCCGGGAAGGCACGGGCGCGAGCGCCGGTCGCGACGATGATGTGACGGGCCTCGAGCCTGTCGTCGCCGACCATCACGACGCCCGGGCGCTCGATACGGGCGTCGCCGGCGATGGACGTCACGCCGTACTTCTTGAAGAGGCTGCCGACGCCGCGTGAGAGCCGCAGCGCGATGCCGCGCGAGCGCTTGATGAGCTTGTCCCAGGCGACCGTGATGTCGCCCACCTGGAAGCCGTGCACCTCGGAGTGGGCGATTTCCTGCCGCAAGTGCGCCGAGTACAAGAGCGCCTTGGTCGGGATGCAGCCCCAGTTGAGGCAGATGCCACCGAGCTCGGCCTTCTCGACGCAGGCGACCTTGAGGCCGAGCTGGGCCGCACGAATCGCGGCGACGTAGCCCCCTGGACCCGCGCCGATGACGACGACATCATAGGTACCCGGCATGATGACTCCTATATCAAGAGCGCGGTCGGCGCCTCGAGGACCTTGCGCAGGTCAGCCATGAAGGCGGCCCCGGTGGCACCGTCGACGACGCGATGGTCGCATGACAGCGTCAGTGTGAGGCGATGGCCGGCGCTGATGACGCCGTTCTTCGCGATCGCTGCCTCGACCAGCGCGCCGACAGCGAGGATGCATGACGCCGGTGCGTTGATGATCGCCGTGAAATGGTCGATGCCGAACATGCCGAGGTTCGACACGCAGAATGAGTTGCCGGTGTAGTCGTGGCTCTCGAGCTTGCCGTCGCGGGCACGGGCCGCGAGCTCCTTGCCGCGGTCCGAGAGCTCGAAGATGTCTATCTGATCGGCGTCGCGGATGACCGGCGTGATGAGCCCTTCGGGCAATGCGACCGCGAAGCCGAGGTGCACGCCGCCGAAGTGGCGGAGGGTCGGGTTGGAAACGGGGCCAGCGGCTACGGCAGCCAAAGGCGATACGGCGCCAGCGGCAACGGCAGCCAAAGGCGATACGGCGCCAGCGGCAACGGCAGCCAAAGGCGATACGGCGCCAGCGGCACCCGCTTCCCAGCCGGAGTTGACGGCGGGATGCTTCGCGAGGGCGAGGACGCAGGCGCGCATCACGAGGTCGTTGTAGCTGACCCTGCGCGCCTTCTCGCCCTGGGGCGTGGACAGCTCGAGCGCCTGGTTGAGGTCGGTACGGAGCGCTACCAGTCGGCCGGCATCGACCTCGATGGTGAGGTAGTAGTGCGGTGCCTCGGTCTTCGATTGCACGAGGCGCTTGGCGATCGTCTTGCGCATCTGGGTCACGCGGGTGACCTCGTCGTCTTTGACGACACGTGCGCTGAGGCGGCCCGAGAGCTTGCGTTGCGGCGCGATGTTGGCGAGGTCCGCCTCGACGATGCGACCGCGTGGGCCGGTACCCTGGACGCCGGCGAGGCTGAGGCCGCGCTGTTGGGCGATACGGCGCGCAAGCGGGCTCGCCGGGATACGGGTTCCGTCGGCGTCGCTGGGAGCGGACAGGTCGGCGGGCGTGGGCGTGGGCGTGGGCGCGGGCGAGGGTGCGGGTTCGGGCGTGGGTGCGGGCGTGGGCGTGGGCGCGGGTGCGGGTGCGGGCGTGGGCGCGGCACTGCCCCCGCCGAGCGCAGCCGCAATCTTGGCTCGGGCCTCAGCCTCGACCGCGGCGATGTCTTCACCCGCCTTGCCGAGGATCGCCATCGGCGTGCCGAGCGGCACGGTGTCGCCCACCTTCAATAGGATGGCGAGGAGCACGCCCTTGTCGAAGCTCTCGAAGACCATGACGGCCTTGTCGGTCTCGATCTCGGCCAAGCCGTCACCGGCTTTGACGTCGGCGCCGACCTGCTTCAACCAGCCGGCTATCGTGCCTTCCTCCATCGTGTCGGAGAGGCGTGGCATGTCCACGATGATCGCCATGGTCAGCTCCGATAGAGGACGGCCTTCGCAGCGGCGTACACATCGCGCGGCGTCGGCAGGACGAGTTGTTCGAGGTTCTCGGCGTAGGGCATCGGCAGGTCGAGAGACGTCACCCGCGTCACCGGTGCATCGAGCTCGTCGAAGAGGTCGTGCTGGATGCGGTAGGCGAGCTCGGCGCCGATGCCAGCAAACGGATAGCCCTCCTCGACGGTGACCACGCGATGCGTCTTCTTGACCGACGCGTAGATCGTCGGGATGTCGAGCGGACGCAGCGTGCGCAGGTCGACGACCTCCGCCTCGATGCCTTCTTTGGCGAGTTCTGCCGCGGCCGTCAGCGAGTGCTGCACCGACTTCGACCAGCACAGGATCGTCACGTGCTGGCCCGCCCGCTTGACGTCCGCCTTGCCGATCGGGATGACGAAGTCGCCAGCACTCGCGTCCGGCACCTCGCCCTGAAGCGAGTACGCGAGTTCCGCTTCGAGGAAGATGACCGGGTCGTCGTCGCGGATCGACGCCTTCAAGAGGCCCTTCGCGTCGGCCGGCGTCGACGGTGCGACGACCTTCAGACCGGGTACGTTGCAGAACCAGTTCTCGGTCGCCTGCGAGTGCTGCGCCGACAACATGTGCGCTGGCCCGTTGGGCCCACGGAACACGATCGGCATCTTGTACTGGCCGCCCGACATGAACCGCATCTTCGCGGCACCATTGAAGATCTGGTCGAGTGCCAAGATGCAGAAGTTGAACGTCATCATCTCGATGACGGGACGCAGGCCGACCATCGCGGCGCCGACACCGACACCAGCGAAGCTCAGCTCGGTAATCGGTGTGTCGACCACGCGCAGCGGCCCGTACTTCTGGATGAGCCCCTGGCTCACCTTGTAGGCGCCCTGATACTCGCCGACTTCCTCACCCATGAGGAAGACCTTCGGGTCGCGCGCCATCTCTTCGTCGAGCGCCTGATTCAGCGCCTCGCGGATCGTGATCATCGCCACAGGCTGTCTCCTCTCAGTCGCGCTTGTGGGGGAAGGTCGCCTCGTCCGGGGCCCAGCCCGAACCGTCGACGTAGACGTACTTGGCGACATCTTCGAGGCGTGGTTGCGGCGAGTCCTTGGCAAAGCTCGCGGCATCGACGGCGGCCTCGAGCGCGGCCTCGTCCCAGGCTTCGAGCTCGGCTTCGGTCGCCCATCCCTTGAAGAGGAGCGAAGCGCGGCACAACTCGATCGGGTCGACCGTCTTGAAGTCCTCGACCTCGGCCTGGGTCCGGTACTTCGCCGGGTCCGACATCGAGTGCCCGCGGAACCGGTAGCAGCGCGCCTCGATGAAGGTCGGGCGGGCCTCGCTGCGCGCGCGTGTGATCGCTTCGTCGACGGCGAGCCAGGTGCGCGCGACGTCCATGCCATCGAGCAACACGCCAGCCATCGCGAAACCCTCGGCCTTCTTCCAGAGGTCGGTCACGGCGGACGCCCGCTCGAGGGCCGTACCCATCGCGTACTTGTTGTTCTCGACGATGTAGATGACCGGCAGCTTCCAGAGCGACGCGAGATTGAGCGACTCGTAGAAGGCCCCCTGGTTGAGGGCGCCTTCGCCGAAAAAGCACAGCGTCACGTCGTCGCGTTGCTGGTACTTGGCCGCCCAGCCCATGCCCGTCGCGAGCGGGATGTGGGCGCCAACGATGCCGTGGCCGCCGTGAAATCCCTGCTCGGCCGCGAACATGTGCATCGAGCCACCCCGCCCCTTGGCGGCGCCCGTGACCTTGCCGAAGAGCTCCGCCATCGTCGTGCGCGGGGTGCAGCCGCGAATCAATGCGTGGCCGTGGTCGCGGTAGGCGGTGATGACATTGTCGGATGGACGCGTCGCCAAGAGCGCCCCGACCGCGACCGCCTCCTGGCCGATATAGAGGTGGCAGAACCCGGAGATGCGCCCGGCCGCGTACTCGCGCGCGGCGCGCTCCTCGAAGCGGCGGATGTTCGTCATCTGCCTGAAGGCTTCACGCATGCGCTCGGCCCCGAGCTTGTCGGCGGCCTCGTCATCGCAGCGGTCTTCGTGGTGGAGCTTGTGACCGACGACGTCCATTCAGTCTCCTGGGGGCAGAGCCACGCGGGGATAGGCATCCGGCCGAACGTTTCTACGCATGCGGGCCGAGATTGGCAACCCGCGTGAGGCGCTCGTCCTTGGTGCGCACCTGGCCGCGAACCTGCGATAGGACCTCCGCGAGCTCGCGCTCGTCGATGGGTCGCTTGAGCGTCAGATCCCACACTGCCAATGCGGGAGACGGGCTCGGCGAGTCGAACTTCCCGGTCGTGGTGGTCGCCTTCGAGCCACTGCCGAACGCAACAAGGAGCGTCCCATGCTCACGCCGTGCGGTCTCCAAGGCCTCACGACAGGCGTCGGCTTCAGCCGGCGCTGGCTCGGGATCGGCGATGAGCGCGTCGAACGGCTGCAGCTTCAAGAGCTCGATGCCCTCGCGCCAGGTCGCCACCGACTCGACGTGCGCGCCTTGCCGTTGCAGGAGGTGCACGGCGATGCGGCGTGCAATCGGATCGAGCGTCACCAGCATGAGCCGCAACTCGAGTCGCGACGGGTTCGTGACGACCCGCTTGCGCGTGCTCTGCGTTGCGACCTGGATAGCGGTGCGGCGCAGTGCTTCGCCGACCCGGGCGGCGACCTCGGAGGTCTTGACCGGCCACCCGATGGTCGTGTCGACGAGGGCGCGGTCGGCGCTCGCGGGTGCGCCCGCGGGCAACTTCAGGAGCACCACCGGAATCGGTCCGACTTCCTTTACCTGGGCCACAAACGGCGTCGCGCACAGACGCTCGTCGATGACCAGCAGCGGCAACGATTCAGGGTCGGACTTGCGGAGCAGGCGCATGAGCTCGTCGAGCGTGCTCGCGACGGCGACGTCGGCACGCAGCGGCGAGAGCGTGCGCGCGATGGCGCCGCGACTGTCGCTGCGGTCGGAGGCGATGATGATGCGCCGACCTGTGAACAGATCCTGTGGGTTGGTCCCGCCAGCGAGCGCGGTCGCAGCGTGCGCGTCGCGCTCGTTGGTGCCAACGGTCACATCGAGCCGGGTCGGACTCTGACGCGCCGGATCGGCGTAGACCAGGTTCGCGAGTGCGGCCTTCGCTTGCGCGAGCGAGTCGCTGACGGCGCGGCGCTTGAGGGGCGATGGCGGCAGGAAGAGCTCGACGGCGAAGGTGGCACCCTTTCCGAGCTCACTCTCCAGGTTGATGTGCGCCCCCATGATCTCGCACAGCTGCTTGGTGATGGTGAGGCCGAGACCGGTGCCGCCAAAGCGACGTGTCGTCGAGCCATCCGCCTGTACGAAGGGTTCGAAGATGTTCTTGGCGAAGGCATGGTCGATGCCGATGCCGGTGTCGGTGACGTCGAAGCGCACGCGCGACACCTCGTCGCCAGGGTCGACCTGCAGCCGCAGCTGCACGCTGCCTTTGCTCGTGAACTTGATCGCGTTGCCCATGAGGTTGGTCATGATCTGGCGCAGGCGCAGCGGGTCTCCCCGCAACATCTGGTCATCGTCGACGAGCGTCTCGCACACGAGATCGATGCCCTTTCGCTCGGCCTCGTTCGCGAACAGGTCGACGACGTCCTCGACCAGGGCTACCGGGTCGAAGTCGACCACCTCGAGCCGCATCTTGCCGGCCTCGATCTTCGAGAAGTCGAGCACGTCATTGACGACCGCGAGCAGCGCCTCACCCGACTTCTTCAGGAGCTCGACATACTGCTTCTGCTCGGCGTCGAGGTGGGTGTCCTCGAGCAGCTGCACCATCCCGGTCACCCCGTACAGAGGTGTCCGGATCTCGTGCGACATGTTCGCCACGAACTCCGACTTGAGGCGGAGCGACTTCTCGGCGACCTCGCGCGCGCGTGACAGCTCGTAGAGGCGCTGGTTCAGGAGCTGCTGCTGCTGCTCGAGGGCCGTGACCGCGCGTGAGTTGTCGATGGCCATCAACAGCGCCGGCTCGAGAAAGTGCGCCAGGGCCCCGAGCGCAAGCCGCTCCTGCGCGCTGGCGTCGCTTGGCAGATCGAGGCGCAAGCGCATCTCGAGCCCATTCCGGCTCGTCATCGCGAGCTCGATGGCGGCCGGAGAGATGCCGTCGGGCAGCAGAACCGACAGCCCATGACGGGCCGCACGCTCTTCGATGCGACCGGCGATCTCGAGTTGGCAGGTCGCCTCGGCGCTCGTGAAGCCGCCGATCTCGACGAGACCGCGGGCGATTTCGACCAGCGTCTGGTCGACATCGAGACCGCGCCGGACGGCCGCGCTGATCGCGTGCGCAGTGTCGAGCTTGACCGCCTGTTGCGCGAGCACCGCGCGTGCGACCTCGATCTCGCGTTGGCGCATGACGAGGGCATCGTTGACGGTCTTCAGTGCGCGCGCTGATGAGACGACCGTGAACGGCCATGCCAGGGCACGCCTCAGGCCAGACAGCGCACCGCCCCCGACGGGTGCGCGGACCACGTAGCGCGCGCCGCGTGGGGTGAGCGTGAGCGAGACCTCCGCCAGCGGCAGGCCGAGCGGGCGCGGAAAGCTCGACAGCGCGCCGCGCACGACGTGAAAGAACTCCGAGCAGTACTCGAAGCCCTCGTCGAGCTCGAAGTCGATTACGATGCTGCGCTCATCCAGCTCGACCAACGAGGGTCGCATGCACGACACGAGACTCGGCCCCCGACCGACAGGGCGCAGGAACTCGCGATACAGTTCGCGCGGCGAGAAGAACAGGCGGCGAATCGCGGCCACGAGCCAGCGTGCAGGCGGGCGGAAGCTGCCGCCGATCGCCTCGAGCTCGCGTATGCTCCAGATGCGTGAGGCGTTTGCGTTGAAGCGCGCGAAGGCACTCCAATCGATGCGCGCGGACGGACGCGTCAGGTGGGCGAGCGGATAGCCCGTACCATCCGCGAGACGCTCCGGTGGGACCTGATGCCGCCGAGCGTGACGAAAGTAGGCGACCAGGCTCCGGCACGACACTTCGTTCATGGGTCTCCAGCGCTCCGCCTTGCGAGCGCATGGAGGGCGAGTCTACGATGGAACCGCACCGCTGTCACAGGCCCTGTTGGATCCTTCGACGGGGCTGGAGTCCGATGGTCAGGTGTCGTGAGGGTCGATGCAGGAGCTCGATATCGCCGAACTGGCCCGCCCCGGGTCGCTGGCGACGGCGTACGACGAGGCGGTGCTGGCCGCTTCGGAGATCGATCGATTCTGCTCCTGCAGCCACTGGGTGGTGCCGGCGCACGCCGCCTTCCACGCCGACCACAGCGCCTTCGTGGCGCCGCTCGACGCGGGCTTCATGGCGCTGTCGCGAGGCGAGACCACTGGGCTTGGCCGCTTCTATGCAGCGCTCGAAGCGATGTGGGGGCTCGCGAGCCCGCTCGTTGGGCAACATCAGGACCGCCTCGGGGCGGAGGCCGCGCTGGCGCTCGTGGCGCAGCGCGCGCGTTGGGACGTCCTGTGGCTCGGCGGCATCGTGCGCGACGGGGTGTTGTTCCAGGCGCTGGTGCGGGGACTGTCGCGCACGGCCCAGCTCAGGCTGGGTCCGGTGACGACGCGCCACCAGGCGTCGCTCGAAGGGGGCTTCGATGGCTGGCTCGGGCGACGCTCGCCGCTGTTCAGGAAGCGGATCCGGCAGGCGCTGAGGGGGCTCGAGCGCGCCGGAGTGACGCTCGAGTGGGTCGACACGCGCTTCGATGGAGAGGGTGCGCCCCATGCTGGCGCGACGCTGTTCGAGCGCATCCACGCGGTCGAGCGACGAAGCTGGAAGGGCCTCGAGGGGACCGGCTTCGTGCAGGGCGACATGAAGGCGTTCTATCAGCGCATGGTGCCGAGCCTCGTCGAGGCGCGCATGCTGCGCGTGCTCTTTGCGCGGGCAGGCGGCGAGGACATCGCGGTCTGCTTTGGCGGGGTCTTCGGAGATACCTTCCGCGGTCTGCAGAACAGCTTCGACGATCGCTTCCGCGAGCTCTCGCTGGGCAACGCCATGCAGGCACACACCATTGCACGCCTCGGCGAGGAAGGTGTGCACCTGTACGACCTCGGTTCGGAGATGGAGTACAAGGCGCGCTGGGCGGAGGGGGGGCTCCAGACAGTCACCCTCATCGCGGTCCGTCGCTGAGCCGTCGCGGGGTATCTCCGCGCGCGATCATCACGCCCACGGGCGGCCGCTCGAGCGCCGCGAGCAGGATCGCCGGCAAGCGCGCGAACGCGAGCGCGGTCTCGATCTTCAGGACGAGGCCCAACCGGTTCCCGCTGAGCGCCGTCAGCCGTGCGTTCAGCGCGCGCACGTCCTCGGGGCCGCGCACGAACGAGCCGCCGACGATGTCCCCGTGCTGGGCTGCGAACGCTAGCGCCTGCTCGTCGTCCTCGGCGAAGAGCGGCAGATCGAGCTCGGTCTCCGGCAGATTGATGCCCTTCTCGGCCCCGAGACGCTGACCGCTCGGCGGCGCGTAGGTGATCCTCACGACCGCGACGCCGCTCTCGCAGGACTCGGCGACCGACTCGAAGTGACCATCGTCGAAGAGCACGCGCTGTCCCGGCACGAGCGCTCGCGAGCGGTACCGAGAGCGCGTCATCAAGGCGATCGAGCACCAGCGTGAGTGCGTCGAGCACGTTCCCTTCGACGCGCCCGAGCGACGAGAGCCCGCGCCGCCAGAGCCCGAGCTGGAGCTTTGGGAGATCGCGCTGGCGAAGGGTCACGTAGTGGACGAGGTTGCGCGCCGAGATCCGGCTCGCGGGCGGCAAGGCCGCGATCTGGTCCGCATGGCGCGCTTCCTCCTCGATGACGGCGGTGCGCAGGTCGGCGATCTGGTCCCGGAGTGCGCGCAGCTCGTCCATGCGGCGAGGCTACGCACGGCGGGCCGCAGCACCAGAGCACGTCTCGCGCGGCAGCAGGCCTGGTCGGATTACTACCAATATGTACATCGCTAATCGCTATCGCTAATGCGCGGTGTCGTGCGGTTGGATCCGGGCCGCGCCTTGAGCCGATGCTTGAAGGATCAAGTCGCGCAGTGGCCCGAGCGTCCTTTTGCAAGGCACTCTCAGGTGCGAGCGCGATGTGCCAAAAAGACTCAAGGGCCGAGTCGGTACACCCGCAGCTCGCCGAACGAATCGGGCTTCTTCGGATCCCAGGGCCCCTGCCCGTCGACCATCACGGCCAGGTGCCCGGGGCCGAGCGCGCCTTCGTATGCGACGACGCGCAAGCCCGAGCCGTTGAGGATGTCTTGCGCCTTCGCAAGGATGGCGGAGCCTGGACTGAGGGCCTTCGTCGCGGGCAGGGTCGCGAGCGCGATGGCATTGTTGTCCCACGCCGCGATGTTGGGGCCGCTGCCGATGACGTAATCGGAGAACGAGGCCGACGAACCGAGCCCACCGAGGGACTTGCCAGCCGCGTCGTAGGCCTCGATGCGCTTGCCGGCGAGCACTATCCAGCCTTCGACTCCGACGCCGAAGCGGCGCGGCCAACGGTCGGTCTCGTTACCGAAGGTGATCTCGCCGAGCGTCGTGCCATCGTTTACTTTCAATAGCCGTGCGCCTTTGATCGCTTTGCCGAAGCGGCGGTCGATGACCACGCCGCCGTAAGGCGGGGTCAGCTCCCCGAGCAGCACGATGCTCGTGGTGGGTACCTCGACCTGCCAGCTCGGGCGGCCCGAGCGGGTGTCGAGCAACGCGACGCGCGTGCCGTCGCGCACGACGATGCCGTGGGGCTTGGCCTCGACCTGCAGCTCGCCGCCTGGGACTGCGGTGATCGGGCGCTTCCAGAGCACGGTCTTTCGCTGACAATCGAAGACAGTGAGAGAGCCTGCGCGGCTGCCCGCGTAACAGGTGCCATCGCTCGCGACGCCGGAGAGCTCTTCGTCGAAGAAGCCGATCTCCGAGGAGCGCCACAGCTCCGCCCCGGTGCGGGCGTGGCGGGCGATGGTGATCTCGGGGACGCTGAAAAAGGGCTTGTCGGTCGCGGCCGGGAAGCTCGTGATGAGCGCGTCCCCCGAACGCCCGAGCACGGCGCCCGAGAACATCGGGCAGCGCGAATGGGGCGTGCCGTCGGCGTCGGACTCCTCGAATCGAGGCAGCCGCGCAGGCTCACCGAGCGTCGCGAGCGTGTCGCACGCGATGACCTCGAAGCTGCACTCGCACGCGAGGGCGCAGGCGCCTTCGTGCTCGCGGATGCGACAGCCGCGTTTTCCACCGGGCGTGCCGAGCACCACGTCGGCGCGGCGGCCACGCACCTTGCCGGTCTCGGGCGCGATCAGGATCGCCTCGGTGCCCGCGTAGACGAGCACGTTGGCGCCGAGCACGTCGAGGTCACGCTGGCCCCCCTGGTCGCCGGTCGCGAGGCGCCAGAGGCGCTTGCCCGAGGCGTCATAGCCCAGCACCGAGCGCAGGTCGGGCGCCCACAGGGCGAGCGAGCGGCCCGCCTGGACAGCACTCATCGCGGGGACTACCGCAATTGGGCGCGGCTCCGCGGCCTGCGCCGCGGGAGTGATGACCACGAGCGCAAGCACGCAGGCGAGATAGGTAGACGCGACCATCAGGGCTCCAGCGCGATGACCTCGACCTGATCGCCCACGCGGAGCACACCAACCCCGCGATGGATGGCGTTGTGCCCGAAGTACACCTTGCCGTCGCGGGTGCGGAAGCGGGCGAGCGTCGCGAGCGGCTCCTTCGAGGTGCGGCCCGTGCCCGGCTCGACGTTCACCCCGACGCAGCGCGCACAGGGCTTCACGAAGTCGATGAGGATGTCGCCGACGCGGATCTGGCGCCAGCGATCCTCGATGAACGGTTCGCTTGTCTGGATCGTGAGGTTCGGGCGAAAGCGGTCCATCTCGACGTCGCGTCCGAGCTTCTCCGACAGCAAAGCGAGCGACGCGGTGCCGATGACGAGCAGCGGGAATCCGTCGGCAAAGTGCACGCTGTCGCCGGGTTGCGCATAAGGCAGCGCGACCTGGCGACGCACTGGCGCATCGAAACGAACGAGGCGGATTGGCTTGCCGAGCAGCGTCGAGAACCACTGGTCGGCGGCAGCCGAGACGTGGGTCGCGGGCAAGTAGTCGCCCCAGATCTGGACGTCGATCGGGGCACTTGCGGTGGTGTTGGGCACGAGCGCCACGTCGAGCGCCGGGCCGTCGTTCGCCTGAAAACGCGCGTGGTCGCCCGCGAGGGCGGCACGCACGGTGACGATTCGCGGGTTGCCGCGCAATGTCACGAAGTCGCCGGCCGGATCGACCAGCATGAAGCGCCGGTCGTTCACGAGCCCGGTCGCATCGAGCGTGCCCTGCCCGAGCGCGATGCCGGCACCCGACTTCAACGGATAGATGCTGATCCGATCGAGCCGCATCGGCGCGTCACGGCGCCGAAGACGACGCGACCAGGAGCGACCCGATGATCGTCGCCTCCTGGACCCGCAGGGCGGCCTCGTCGTCGGCGACGTCCGAGTGGCAGGCGGCCTTGTGCTCGTCCGCGCCGAGCGCTTTCTTGGTCTTCGACGCGAGCCGGTGCAGCTCTTCTGGAGGCAGTACGCCACGCTTTTCGAGCATCGCGCGCTGCTCGGGCGAGAGTGCCGGCGAGCGAAGCACCTTGAGGCGCTGCGAGGCCTCGTCCTTGCCGCTCGCGAACTCGACGATCTCCTTCGAGATGCGCACCGAGCACCAGTCGTGACCGCACATCGCACAGAAGTCGGTGTCGACGTCGAGGTCCTCGTCGTGCAGCGCGCGGGCGTACTCGCCATCGAACGCGAGCTCGAAGTGGCGCTCCCAGTTGAGCGCCGCGCGCGCCTTCGTGAGCTCGTCGTCGCGGTCGCGCGCGCCGGGGATCCCGAGCGCGACGTCGCCGGCATGGGCAGCGATCTTGTAGGCGATGCAGCCCTGCTTGACGTCGTCCTTCTTGGGCAGACCGACGTGCTCCTTCGGGGTGACGTAACAGAGCATCGCGGCGCCGTGGTAGGCGGCCGCCGTAGCGCCGATGCAGCTCGTGATGTGGTCATAGCCGGGGAAGATGTCGGTCACGAGCGGGCCCAGCACGTAGAACGGCGCGCCGTGGCAGAGGCGGCGCTGGAGCTTCATGTTGTATTCGATCTGGTCGAACGGCACGTGGCCCGGCCCCTCGACCATGACCTGCACGCCCTTTCGCCAGGCGCGTTCCGTCAGTTCTCCCAGGGTGGTGAGCTCGGCCAACTGGGCCGCGTCGGTCGCATCCGCGAGGCCACCTGGGCGAAGCCCGTCGCCCAACGAGAAGCTGACATCGTAGCGGCGCATGATGTCGCAGATGTCCTCGTAGAGGGTGTACATCGGGTTCTCTTCGCCGTGCGTCAGCATCCACTTGGCGAGCAGCGAGCCCCCGCGCGATACGATGCCGATGAGGCGGTCTTTCACGAGCGGCAGGTGCGAACGCAAGACGCCGGCATGCACGGTGAAGTAGTCGACGCCCTGCTTGGCCTGGTGCAGGAGCCCTTCGAGGATGTCAGCGTAGCCGAGGTCCTCGATTTTGCGGCCGATGATCATCGAATAGACCGGCACGGTGCCGATGGGCACGGTCGACGCGCGGATGATCGCCTCGCGACAGGCGTCGAGGTCGCCACCGGTCGAGAGATCCATGACGGTATCGGCGCCCCAGCGCTCGGCCCAGCGGAGCTTGTCGACTTCTTCGGCGGTCGAGCTGGCGACGGGTGACGCGCCCATGTTGGCGTTGACCTTGGTCTTCGACGCGCGCCCGATCGCCATGGGGTCGAGACCATAACCGAGGTGAACTTTGTTGGCCGGGATGATCATGCGTCCGGCCGCGACCTCGTCACGCACCTGCTCGGCCGTGAGGTGTCGCTCGCGCTCGGCGACGCGCCGCATCTCGGCCGTGATGGTGCCAAGGCGTGCGTGCTCGAGCTGGGTCACGGGCTCGAAGCCGGCCGGCGCGTGCCAGCGCGCACCATCGCAGGTCCAGTCCTTCGGCATGAAGTCCCAGGCGGTCTTGTCGCTCGGCTGGGGCATGCCCGGCGTGTCGGGCGACGAGAACATGCGCGGCCCGCCGACATCCGCTGCGAGCGCAAACGAGCCGGGTGAGGTGCCCTGCGCGAGCGTCGACGGGTTGGCCGCGCCGTGGCGCGGAAGCCCTGCGGTATGGGCGAAATCGGAAAGCGTTCGATGGAGCTGCGACTGCGACACGGTTCACCTCGCATGGCATCAGCCGTGAGAGGGTTTGCGCGCCGGACCGACGCTCGCTTCCCTCCGCCGGTATGAGCCGGATCAGGTTCGGCGGGTACTTCTCAGCGTGATGCGGTCATCACGCGCCCCGAGCGAGGCACTGCATTAGCCGAAGGGTGTGGCCACGTAAAGCATCGGCGTGATGCGTTGCGTCAGCCCTCGGCAAGCGCCGCCATGAACGCCACCTTCAGCTCGCCCGGCGCCATCTTGGGGCGCCCGAGGTTGTCGCGGTGACCGACCTTCACGCGGATCTCCAGGAAGGCTGGGCCCTGGGCCGCCTCGAAGCGCGGGAAGACCTCGGCGACCTCTTCGGCGTTGGTCGCGACGAACACGGCCTTATAGCCGCATGCCTTCGCGACAGCGGCGAGGTCGATCTCGAAGGCGACGGTGGGCTGGCCACCGACCGAGTCATGCGCGCCGTTGTTCAGGCAGATGTGCTTGTAATGCTTGCAGCCGCTCGTGCCGATGCTCGCGAGGCCGCCCATGTGCATGAGCACGGCGCCGTCGCCATCGAGGCAGTAGACCTGCTGGTCCCGGTTCTGGAGCGCGATGCCAAGGGCAATCTGCGAGGAGTGCCCCATCGAGCCGACCGTCAGGAAGTCGGTGTCGTGGCGCTCGCCACGGAGCTCGCGATGCTCGTAGAGCTCGCGCGACGGCATGCCGGTCGTCGCGACCAGCTTGGCGGTCTTCGGCAGGTGCTTCAGCACGAGCTCGATCGACTCCTCGCGGCTCATCGGGTAGGGCGAGACGAGCTTGTTCTGGAGCTTGTACTTGTCGAACGTACCGGCGCGAACGAGGAACGCAAACGGGGCGGGGCGCGCGGCGAGACGCTCGGCGGCATGGGCGATGGCGGCGGCGGCGGCCTCCGGCTCCTGCGGCAGCTCGGCCCACTCGACGCCGATCGCGTCGAGCACCTCGCGCGAGATATTGCCCATCTTGACGTGCTGCGGCTCGTCCTTCTTGCCGGGCTCGCCGCGCCAGCCGATGACCAGCAACATCGGGATCCCGTAGCAGGCCTGGTCGGCGAGCGAGGTCAACGGGTTGACCGTGTTGCCAAGACCCGAGTTCTGCAGATACACGACGCCCGGCTTGCCGGTCGCGAGGTAGTAGCCGGCGGCGAGCGCAACCGCACTGCCTTCGTTGGCCGTGATGACATTGCGCTCGGACGGGGTGTGGTCCGTTACGTAGGCGCAGAAGTCCTTCAGCAACGAGTCGGGAACGCCCGCATAGAAGTCGAGCCCCGCACCCTTCATCGCCTCGTAGAACGTCTTGCAGTCGAGCACCATCGCGGCCTCCTTCGCTCTCCTGAGAGCGAGGGGGTGTGCGTATGCGAATGCCCCGATCCCGTCAAGGCGCGTGTTTGGCCCGTCCCGTCGGCTACGGCCGTACCTTGGGCGGCTCCGCGCACACTGTGTCCCGGACGCCACGCGTGCTGTGTCCCGCCAGCCACACGAACCGCGCACGCTGGCCGAACTCCGGCCGCCAGCCTGTGGCAGACCGAGTGGCACAGCGATTGCCTTGTCCCCCGGTGCTCACCTCGGGAGGCCGTCCATGCGTCCGTGTGCCCTGCTCGTGCTCGTCTCATCCGTGCTCGCCTGCACATCGCCACCGACCGACCCGGTCGGTCCGGTACCGGCGGCCCTGCCCAATGTGTTCCCACCGCCCGAGCAGCTCGTTGACGACCGCACCATCACGAGCATCGTTGACCCTCTCAGCGGGACGACCACGCCGCCGGCGCCAGTCGGACCAGGGTCGACGCCGACCGTGCCAGCGCCCGCGGCACCGCGCCCGCTCGAGGTCCGAATCGATGGCGGCACGCTCATGTATCCAGCCATCCTCTGGGCGGCTGCGCCGATCTCGATCACCACCTTCCAGCCCGTCAGCGCCGAGGCGCTCAAGCAGGCGCTCGAGTTCGTCGGCGCCGCTTCCAAGGAAGACCTGGTCGCCTGGCGCACGACACCGCTGGCCTTCACCATCGAGACCCCGCAGCCCGACGGTCTAGCGACCCAATGGCTCCTGCGCCCGAGCAAACCCTTGGAAACCAGCCGTTGGTATCGCGTGCGCCTGGCCGGCACGCTGCAGTCGAAGACGAGCCTGCCGATCGGTAGCGAGGTCATCTCGTATGTGCGTGGTCCCGAGCCGCTGCAGGTGACCGACGTCTCCTGCGGTTGGCCGGTATGCACCGTCGAGAACCGTTGGACTGTGTCCTTCAATGGCACCATCGACCCGCTGTCATTGCCCGGATGCATCCGCACCGTCCCGGCGCTCGACCTCGGCGCGATGAGCGTCGAGGGCTGGTCAGTCGCGTTCACCCCGAAGAACGCGAAGGTCGGCAGCGAGTACAAGCTCATCGTCAATGACCGCTGCCGCAACCAGAGCGGCGATCGCATGGTCGCGAGCTACGAGGAGAAGCTGCGCGTCGAGGCCCCGCGGGCGCACCTGTCGTTGCCGCGTGGCACGGGCTACATCGTAGCGACGAAAGACACGCCCCTCGCGATCAGGGTCGGCGCGTCGCACACCGGCCGCCTGACGGTCGGCACGACGCGCCTGACGCGCGCCACGCTGCCGGCGTTCCTGGCCGACAACCTCGAGTCATGGGGTGGCTTCTCGTTCAACAAGGCCGCCGTCGAGCGCACGATGACGATCAACCCGACCAGCGAGGACCCAAGTGGGGTGCCGGTGCCGCTCGGCAAGGTGCTCGAGGGTGATCGCGGCGTCGTCTACCTGCGCGTGGAAGCCCAGCACAACGGCGACGATGACGAGCCCCCGGTGCGACAAGCATTGGTGCAGGTGACCGAGCTCGGGCTGTCCGTGAAGTCGGGCCCCGAAGATTCGCTCGTGTGGGTGACCTCGCTGGTCGACCAGCAGCCGCAGGCGGGGGTCGTGATCGAGGCGCTCGATGGCGCTGGCAAGACGCTCTGGACGCGCACGACCGACGAGCGGGGCATGGCCGTCGGCCCAGGTCGCAACGAAGGCGGCGCCGACGATGCGAGCGGCACGCGCATCGTGATGGCGAGCCGCGGCAAAGACCTGGCGTTCATCGATCTCGCCGAATATGCCAACCGCTCCGAGGCCTACGAATTCGGCCTGCCGTCGGCCTGGGACGCCCACGCCAACGCGCTACGCGGCATCGTCTTCACCGAGCGCGGCGTCTATCGCACGGGCGAGACCGTGCACATCAAGGGCTACTTGCGCGTCGAGCGCGCGGGCAAGCTCGAGAAGGTCGATGCAGCGAGCCTCCGGGTCACGGTCACCAACCCGCTCGGTGATCGGGCCGTGCAGAGCGACGTGGCGCTCGGTCAGGTCGGCGACTTCGAGCTCGATGTGCCGCTTGGTGAGACCGCCTCGCTCGGCTCGTGGCAGATCACTGTCTCGGCCGCCGGTGCCGCGCCTGACAACGCGGCCCCGCCGGTTGGACCCGTCGCGACCACCGATACGACCACCGATACGATGGTCCGGCAAGCCACGGGCGCACTCGTGAGCGGCAGCGTCAGCGGGGCTTTCCGCGTCGAGGCGTATCGCCCAAACACCTTCGAGGTGAAGGTCAACGACCTCGCGCGGGTCCTCACGACGCCGCCGAAGCCGGGCCCGCGAGCAGCGGCAGCCGGAGGCGATACGGCGCTACCGGTCGCAAGCGCCTCGGTCGACTCCGGCGACCACCTCACCGCGAAGGTCAACGGCCGCTACTACTATGGTGCGCCGATGGTCGCGGCGACCGCACGCTGGTGGGTGAACCGCGAAGACGCCGACTTCAGCCCCGCCGGCTACGAGGGCTTCAGCTTCGAAATCCCGAGCTGGACCTACGACAGTTGGACGCCCGAAGGCACCTCGGTCGCATCGATTGCGACCGGCGAAGGCACACTCGACGCGGATGGCAATCTGTTGATCGATGCCGACATCGGCATGCTCGCGCCAGCGCTGACGCTCGGGCCGCAGCGACTCAGCCTCGAGGTCGAGGTGAACGACGTCGACCAGCAGGTGGTCACCGGCCGCGCCGGCATGCGTATCGAGTCGGCCGACCACTACCTCGGCCTGCGCAGCTCGACCTCGTTTGCCGGGGTGGGCGAGAGCATCGACGTGGAGACCGTCGCGCTCACGCCGGACGGCAAGCCCACCGCCGATAAAGAGTTCACCATTCGCTGGATCGAGCGCACCTGGACGAGCGAGCGGATCGTCACCGCGGGCAGCGGGCTCACCTGGCAGAGCACCATGCACGAGAACGTGCTCGACCAGCGCGCGTTGAAGAGCGCGCTCACGTCCGTGCACACGAGCTTCTCGCCGAAGACGTCGGGTCTCTACTGGATCGAAGTCGAAGGCCGCGACGCCAAGGGCCGCACGATGAAGGCGCGCGACGCGGTCTGGGTCTGGGGCGATGGCGCGAGCTGGGCCGAGGGATCGGAAGGACACGTCGAGCTTATCGCGGCACAGGAGACCTGGAAGGTCGGCGAGAACGCCCGCTTCGTCGTGCAGTCGCCGTTCGCCAGCGCGCAAGCGCTCATCACGGTGGAGGCCAACGGCATCGTCTACCGCGACACGCGCGTGCTCACAGGGACCGCCCCGCTGGTCGAGATTCCGGTGAGCGACGCGATGATGCCCAACGCCTACGTCTCGGTCGTGATGATCGGCGTGCCGACCGCAAAAGGTAGCGGCGAGGCCGAGGTCCGACTCGGCTACGCGAAGATGCAGGTCGACACCAATGCCCGCAGAATCGGCGTGACCGTGACCCCTGACCAACCGTCACACCTGCCGGGCGAGCCGATGCGCGTGTCGATTGCGTTGAGCGACTCGGCCGGCAACCCGATGGCCGGACACGTGACCTTCATGGCGGTCGACGAGGGCGTGCTCTCGCTCACCGGCTATCACACGCCCGACCCGCACAAGGCCTTCTTCGCGGAGCGCTCGCTCGCAATCGTGACATCGGAGTCGCGGCGCCAGATGTGGTCGAGCCTCGTCGCGGACGACGGCATGAAGAGCGACTGGGGCGGCGGCGGCGAGGGTGGCGAGGCGACGAACTACCGCGCCGCGTTCGCGACCACGGCAGCGTTCATGCCCGATGTGGTCGTCGGCACCGGCGGCCAGACCGAGGTGACGTTCGACCTGCCCGACAACCTGACCGCGTTCCGGTTGATGGCGGTCGCCGCCAGCGACGACGGTCGCTTCGGCAGCGGGGAGTCCAAGGTCGAGGTGAAGAAGCCGCTGCTCGTGCGACCGGGCCTGCCGCGTTTCCTCTCGGTCGGTGATCGCATCGACGCGCGCGCTGTCATCCAGGCCCTCGACCCCGAGGCCGTGGGTGCGGTCGACGTGACGCTGGCCATCGCCGGACCGATCGTCATCGAGGGCGGTGACCAACGCCAGGTCAACGCCAGCGCCAAGGCAACCCCGGTGAGCTTCAGCGTACGGGCCACCGAGCCCGGCACCGCGACCTTCGCATTCACGGTCACGTCGGCCGACAAGAAGAGCCGTGACGCCGTCCGGGTCGAGATCCCGGTGAACTGGCCCGCGAGCAAGCGTAGCGCGGTCTCGGCGGGTGTCGTCGGGGCCGACAAGACACGCTCCGCGACGACCCTGTCGATCCCCGACTGGGTGCGCGATGACATCGGCGGCATCGATGTGACCTTGACCTCGACCCGCTTGGGCGAGCTGCTGCCCGGGCTCGACTACCTGCTGAAGTACCCCTACGGCTGCGTCGAGCAGACGACCGGCGGCACGCTGCCGCTGTTGGCGTTGATGGACCTGCAGAGCGGCTTCGAGCTGCCGGGCATCGGCAAGGACCAGGTGCTCGTGCGAGCGCAGGCCGGCCTCGATCGCCTGCGCACGATGCAGACCTGGTCGGGCGGCTTCGCGTACTGGCCGGGTGAGACGACGCCGCACCCGTGGGGTTCCGTCTATGCCGGCATGGCGCTCGTGCGCGCTTCCAAGATGAAGGGCCTCGACGTGCCGGCGGCGGCGCTCGAGCGCCTGACCAGCTACCTGCGCGACATCCTGCGCGACCAGGCCGCCACGGCGCGCGAGGAGTGGCACTCGGAGATCGATTTGGTGAAGCCGTTCGCGGCCTACGTGTTGGCCCTGGCCGGCACGCCGGAGCCGGCATTCCATGCGACCCTGTTCGACAAGCGCGCCACCCTGCCCGACTTCGCCAAGCTCTTGCTGGCGCTGGCGATCGACGAAGCGCACGGCGACCAGGCGATGGCGGCGACGCTGCTCGACGAGGTGGTCGCGACCGTGCGGGTCGACGGCGACCAGGCGACCCTCGAACGAAAGGATCAGCGCTACTACTACTCGACGATGGACTCCGACGTGCGCTCGATGGCGCTGCTCGCGCTGGCGCTCGAAGCGATCCGTCCCAAAGACGCGCTGTTGCCGAAGGTCCAGCAGGGGCTGCTCGCGGCCCGCGAAGGCGGCCACTGGCTGAGCACGCAGGACAACGCCTTCGCGGTGCTGGCGCTGGCACGCACGTTCCTTGCGACCGAGCACCCCGAGGCGAGCTACACCGCCAAGGTCGAGATCGACGGGCAGGTGTGGCTGACCGAGGCGATGCGCGGTGACAACGTCGCGCCGAAGACGCTGCATCTGCCGATGTACCTCGCCCGCAAGGCGAACGGCAAAGAGCTGGTCATCAGCCGCGAGGGCGACGACGCGCCGATCTACTTCTCGCTGTCATTCGACTACGCCCCCAAAGAGGTCCCGAAGAAGGCGATTGCCCGCGGCTTCACGATCGAGCGCAGCTATCGCATCGCGGATGGCCCCCGTGCGGGGCAGCTGATCACCGGCCCGGGCGACAAGCTCTCTGCGGGTGAGATGGTGCGGGTCGACATCACCGTCGACGCGCCCGATGATCGCCGCTACGTCGCGATCGACGACCCGCTGCCGGCTGGGCTCGAGCCGATCACGGTCGACTTCGCGACCACGCGCGCAACGCTCGGGGCGCTGACCGCAAGCCCCGAGACCAATGAGTGGGAGCCAGAGGTGTTCAACCACACCGAGCAGCGCGACGACCGCGTCGTGTTGTTCGCCGACGTGATGCCGAAGGGTCGTCACACGAGCACCTACCTCGCACGAGCGACGACGACTGGTGCCTTCATCGCGCCAGCGGCGCGGGTCCACGAGATGTATCACCCCGACGTCTACGGCCAGTCGAACGCGAACGAGCTCGTCATTCAATGAGCAGCGTCGCGCCGCAGCAGGCGTTCGTACCCACCGCCCCGGCGCAGTCGCGCCCCCGCGGTTGGGGGCAGCATGCACTGCGCCACCTCGTGCTCGGGACGAGCCTGGCGGTGATCGCGTTCTTCCTCTGGGTCGGGCTCGTCCCGTTCCCGCGGGAGGTGCTGCGGCGCGACAACCTGACGAGCACGCTGGTGCTCGATCGATCGGGGCATGTCATGCGCGAGGTGTTGTCGAGCGACGAGACGCGCGGGCGCTGGATGGCACTCTCAGAGCTGTCGCCGAACCTCGTGCTGGCGACCCTCCATGCCGAGGACCGCCGTTTCCGCGATCACGCGGGGACCGACTTCCTGGCGATCGCGCGATCATTCTGGATCAACGCGACGACCGGCGAGCCGCGCACGGGCGCATCCACCGTGACGCAGCAGACGGTGAAGCTCACACTCCAACGGGAGGAGCCGCGCAATCTCGCGACCAAGCTCATGGAGATCGTGTGGGCCTGGCGCCTCGAGCTGGCGCTCTCGAAGGACGAGATCCTCGAGCAGTACCTGAACCGCGTTCCTTACGGAAACCAGCTCGTCGGCGCAGAAGCCGCGAGCTGGATGTACCTCGGCAAGCCCGCAGCACTCCTGTCGCTGGCCGAGGCCGCGTTCCTCGCCGGCCTTCCGAGCGGGCCCACCCGGCTCAACCCGTATCGCCATCTCGAGCGCGCGCGGGCACGACAGCGCTGGTTGCTTGACCTGATGCACGAGCGTGGTGCCATCGACGACATCACCTGGCAGGTGGCAGGCGCCGAGCCGCTGCACCTCCTACCGAGGCGTGGCACCGCCTCCGCCCCGCACCTCACGAGCCAGGCGGCGCGCCTGGTCGAGTCGTTGCCTGCACCGCTGCGGCCGCCGACGCTGACGACGACCCTCGACGGGCAACTGCAGAGCGACCTCGAGCGCCTACTCGCAGCCCAGCGCCCCGACGACGCCGAAGCCGGCCGCATGCAGGCTGCCGCGATCGTGCTTGCCACCCGCACCAGCGAAGTGCTCGCCTGGGTCGGCTCACGCGCCTTTGGTGATGCCGCGGCACTTGGCCAGAACGACGGTGTCGTCGCCCTTCGGCAGCCAGGCTCGGCGCTCAAGCCCTTCGTCTATGGCGCGTTCTTCGATGGCGGTGGCGCGTTCGACACGGTGCTCGACGACCGCCCGACCACGTTCCAGACCCCGACCGGCGCCTACATCCCCGAGAACTACGATCGCACGTTCCACGGCCTGATCGACATCCGAACCGCGCTCGGCAGCTCGCTCAATGTGCCGGCGGTCGCGACGCTCGCCCGGGTCGGTGTGCCGACGGTCTTGAATCTCTTGCGCAAGGCGGGCCTCACAACGCTGGTGGCCGATCCCGATCACTATGGCCTGGGTCTGGCGCTCGGCAACGGGGAAGTGCGTCTGGTCGATCTCGCGGGTGCCTACGCGACTCTTGGCCGCCTCGGGCGACATCTTCCGGTCCGCTGGGTTGCCCGTAGCGAAGACGCTGCGTCGGGCGCAGGAAACGGCGAGCGCATCTTGTCCGAAGCGACCTGTTTCGTGCTGCTCGACATGCTCGCCGACGACCGCGCCCGTGGCATCGGCTTTGGCTTGGCGGGCCCCTTCGAGCTCCCGTTCCGACTCGCCGGCAAGACGGGCACATCCAGCGACTTCCGCGACAACTGGGCGGTCGCCGTGACGCCCGAGCACACGGTCGCGGTCTGGGTCGGCAACTTCGATGGCCGTCCGATGCAGCGAAAGCCAGGCAAGAGTGGCGCCGCGCCCCTCGTGCGGCAGATCGTCCAGCGACTCTATCCCAACGCCACCGATCGCGGCTCGGTCCCGTGGTTCGCGGTGCCGCCCACTGTCACGCGGGTCGATGGTGAGTGGACCCGGCGCTGAGCTGCAGCTGCGGCTCAATCGTCTTCGTTGTCACTCTCGCCGCTATCGGGGCCGTGGCTGACCACCTTGGCCTTGCCAGTGCCACTGAGCGCTCTCCGCACGGCCTTTTCGACATCACCGCACGCCCGGCGGTCCGCCCCTTCGAGCCGCAGCACGCCATCGATCGTAGGAACCTCGTCGGCGGCGATGCAGTCGCCGAGATCGAGCGTCGCGAACCAGTCGCTTACATCGAACGAGAGCTCGACCGTGTCCGCGTCTTCCCCGATCGCGATGGCGTTGCCGTCTTCGAAGCGACTCTTGACGTTGAACGCGAGGGTGAGACCGAACAGTCTTGCCGCCGAGCCACCGAGCTCAGCGGTGCCACTCACATCGAGGGTCGCGCCGTCGAGCGCGTCGCCGCGTTCGATTCCCCCGGTCCCAGCCGCGCCCGGGGACAATTTCATGTCGATGCGGTCGAACACACCGTCGAGCACATCGATCCCTGCGAGTGCGGGCTCGAACTCGCCGCTGACGAGGTCGACCACCCAAGGACCCTCGATCCGCACGTGGTCGTCGGTATCGCAGGCCGCGCTGTAGGCCTGTACTTCGCCAGGCAAGCCCTCGCACTCAACACCTGCCGGCAGGACGAGGTCGATACGTTCGACGGCTGCGAAGGCAGACGCAAGGGTGAACACGGTGCCGCCCTGGTCGGTCGAGGTGAGGCCCGGGCCGGACGCTGTAAGGCGCATCTCGATCGAGACCGGATGCTTCTCGCGCGGCTGCGCGCTGTTGCCGGTCTCCGAACCAGCACATCCGACCCCGGCAGAGACCAGTGCCGCTAGGATGCTCAAGCTCAGCCACACTCGTTTCATCTCGTGCCTCCGACCCAGACAGTTCAGTCCTCGTGCCCGTAACCAACCTTACCACGTTCGTCCACTTCGCCGTTCTCCGACTCGTCCAAGGTCCGAGCTTCTCGAACGGGTTGGGTCACCGGCTGCAGTGCAAACACGGCGGTATACACCTCGCGTTCAGGCTCGGCGGACAGGCTTGCCTCCGCGCCCGCTTCGGTGCTTCCGCTGGCCGGAGCACGCTGGTGACTGTCGGATATCTCGAGCAATCGCCGCCGCAGCCTGCCGATCTCCTCGATGGCTTCGGCGTAGCCTTCCTTGGACATCACGACCGTGACCGACGTGATGTTGCGTTCATCACGCGGCACCTCGTCGAGCGCGCGACCCGCGAGCCCGAGGAGCGCGCGATGATAGTTGCGCACTGCGAGTGACTGCACCTCGGGGCCAGTGGAGATCGTCCGCTCGGCAGCGCGCGTCTTGCCGTCTTCCCCCGTGACGAGGAGGCCCAGCCGCAACAACAGGTCGAGCGCGCGCTGCGCCTGAGCAGGTCGGATCCGCGGCCGCAAGCGCCGCCCGATCCAACGCGCATCGAGCTGGAAGTCCGGTAGCTGCGCCATGTCACGCACGACCAGCGCCCACCAGACATCGTAGACCGCGAATTGATCGTCTCGGAGGCGGGTCACATCGTCAGCCACGACCCGTTCCCGCAGACGCAGGAACAAGGCGTTGCGCTCGTCGTCGCCGCGCGCGTTGGCGATCATCACGAGGATGCGGAACACCTCCGCCTCACGCTTGGTCAAGCTGAGACCACGGCAGAACTTGTCGACCGACTCGGGCGCCAGGTTGCGCAGGCCGTCGGCCACCAGCTTCAAATAGTTCGGCGACGCGAAGCCCGCCTTGCGCGCGAAGCTACGGAAGCTGAACCCAGGCCGGACCGCGCGCAGGAACACGACCATCGCTTGGAGGTAGGCGCGGTAGTCCGTGAAGCGCCGGATGTCCGGGCGCTCTGAAGTATTCTCGGCCGCGCTGTCGGGCGTGGAGTCGTCGTTCATGCTCGTGCCCAGGCCGATTCGCGAGTGAGGGTGAGCCGATGTGCTCGCCTCGTATTCTCGACCACATCCGAAGCGGTGGCAAGCGCCGGCCGGGTGAAACCCAGGCTACTCGCAGACTCGCTTCAGGTGTGCGTGAATGAACCACTACCGGTGCGATCACTTGGTGCAGGCTGGTCGACCTCGTATTCCGGACCGACCCTGCGGCAACCGCCTCTACATCGCGCGCGCATAGTTTCCGGGAGGCTCGTCGAGCAGGTCGTTTGCGGACAGCACGTCGGCCGCGCGCCCCTCGAAGTAGCGGGCGAGCCCGACGCGCTCGTAGTGTGGGCGAATGCGCGCGGAAAGGAGGCCTATCTCGCGCAGGTTCGGGACCATGCGGCTGAACATGGTCGTCCGGAAGTACTCCATGCCCGGCGAGCGCTCGACGAACTGACGCCAGGTCGCGCGACTGATGCGGGTCCCGCCAAACCACTCCTCGTACACCTCGTGCGCGAGGAAGCGATTGCGCATGAGCATGGCGATCTCGAAGGCCCAGTCCTCGCGTTCGGCCCGCTCCCTCTCGCTGAGCTGCTTTGTGAAGTGCTCGCGCAGCGCGACGACCCCGAAGTGCACGTGGCGCGCCTCGTCCTGGATGACGCGCGCGAGCAGCTCCTTCAAGAGCGGCTCACGCGTGAGCGTGTGAAGCGCTGAGAAGGCTCCGAGCGCGAGCCCCTCGATCATGATCTGCATGCCGAGGAACTTCATGTCCCAACGTGAGTCGCTCATGAGCGCGTCGATGATCGTGAAGAGGTTGTCGTTGACCTGGTAGAGCTTGCCGATCTTCTGGTCGAGGTAGCGTGAGAAGACCTCGACGTGGCGCGCCTCGTCGACGACCTGCGTCGCGCCATAGAATTTGCCGTCCATGAGGTGGACCGCCTCGGTCACCTGGGCGGCGGCCAGGAGAGCGCCCTGCTCGCCGTGCAGGAACTGCGAGAGCGACCAGGTGCCGAGGTCGATGATCAAGCGCTTTTGGTCTTTGGGCGTGACCTTGATGCCGAGCTCGGCCCCGAGCCGGAAGTCGAGAAGGTTGTCGGGAAAGAGCGGCCGGTCCGGACTCTCGAGGTCGACATCGGTGTGCCAGGGCAGGTCCTCGCCATCCCACTGGCCGCGCTTGGCGCGCTTGTAGAGCTCGGCCAGGGCCGGGTCATCGGATGGGTAGGTCCAGTCGAACCAGGCATCGTGGGTGGCCGGCATGGACGTCGGCACCCCCTGTTTGCCGCGTCTCAGAAAGAGGCCGCGGACGGCCGAGGGCAGGAGCGAAGCGAGCACCTTCGGGTCGCGGATCTCGCCGATGAGCGACAGGCTCTCGGCCCAGGCGGCGAGGCGTTGCTGTACGATCGGTGGCATGAGCTTGTGGGCAAGGGTGGACAACATCGGAGTCACTCCCAGGCCGCGAAGAAGCGGCGGATCTTGGCTTCGTGGTAACGCTCGATAAAGCGGTGCGCGAGGGGCAGCATGCGCTCGACCATGCGGGCCGCCTGCGCTGGCTCAAAGCGTGTCAGGCGCTCGGCGATGAGCGCTTTCTCGCGTTCGAAGAGCTGCGAGACCGCCTCTTCGTAGATGGCGAGGTCGCTGACATGGAAGCCCGCCTCGTCCGTGAAGCCGAGCGCACGCAGCTCGGCCAGGACCTCGATGGCCCAGACATCCTGGGCGGCGATGACAGCCTCGTCGCCGTGCATCACGATCGGCGAGAGGCCCATCCGGTCGAGCTCGGCGAGATCGGCGTCGCTCACCTTCGTGCGCTCGAGCAGCGGCTTCACGGGCACCGTCTCGATTCGATCAGGCCCCCGCACGGTACGGTCGACGTGGCGCTTTACCTCGCGGATGAAGGCCTGCTGCTCGGGGCCGAAGTGGTTATGCTCGTCATCGAGCGCGGCCTTTATCGCCTTCAACGGCAGGAAGCGCTCGTGCTGGAGACGGCGCACGACGGCCAGCCGTTCGACGTGCACCGCGCCATACCAGGCCATGTTGCGTGATGACTTGAGGCCGGCCGGCAAGAGTCCCTCCTTGATGTAGAAGTGGATTGCCTGACGTTGCAGCCCGGTCGCCTCGCACAGGTCCTTCATGCGCAGGGTCCAGCGCGTGCCGTCAGGGCCGGGCACACCGTCGGCGTCGAGGCCGAGTGAATCAGAGGTCGCGAACCCCGCGGCGGTCATCGGGACACCTCACTGCGAACGCTACCAGCTGCGCTGGCAACGACGACCGAACAGGCCCCGAGGGGGCGGGCAATACATGCGAAGGCAAAGCCGGCGGCCGCCTCCTCTGCGGTGAGACCATTGGGTGTGTCGTGCACGACCTCGCCGCTCAGCTTCACCCGACAAGCGCCGCAGCCCCCCATCATGCACGAGAACGGCATCGCCAGCCCGGCCGCGAGGCCCGCTTCGAGCACGGTCGCTCCCGGGCGCGCAAGGACCTCGGTCGTGCGCCCGCCGACGGTGATGCGCAACGCCTGGGCGCTGGTCGATAGCGCCGTCGCACGATGCTCGCCGAGGCTCTGGAAGCGCTCTTCATGCACGACGCTCGGGTCGATACCTGCGCTGGCCAGGGCCTCACGTGCGGCTTGCATCATCGGCGCAGGGCCGCACGAGAAGACTGCGTCGGGCGGCCCGTCGAGTTCGGCCAGCAAGTCGGCGAGCAGGGCCGCATCGAGACGACCCGCCATGCTCTCGCAGACCAGGTCGTCAGCCTCGCAAGCGAGGGCCCAAGCAGCGGCAGCCGAAGGCGATACGGCGTCTTCGGGGGCGGTTTCGAGCACGTGGCGCACCCGCAGGCGACCTTTGGAAGCGGCCGCGAGCGTCGCGAGGCGGGTGCGAAAGATCACGTCGGCGACGCTGCGATTGCCATAGAGCAGCGTCGCGCGCGAGCCCTCGGCGAGGACCTCCTCGGCGAGGGCCACGAGCGGCGTGATGCCCGAGCCCCCGCCGATGAGCAGGACCTGTCGTGGAGTGCGATCCATGCCGCTGGCCGCGGCGTCTGGGCGCGGTGGCAATACGAACTGGCCCGACGGCCCACGCACTTCGAGCCGCATGCCGACATGCGCATTCGCGACGAGGAAGCTCGAGACGCGGCCCTCAGGGATGCGCTTGATGGTGATCGCGGGACCACGGGGATCGCCGGGGCGGGTGCAGAGGCTATAGGCCCGGCGAAGGACTTCGCCGCCGACATCCACATGCACCGTCAGGAACTGGCCGGGAGTCCACGGCGCCAGCGTCGGCTCGAACACCAGTGTCACCGCATCGCGGGTCTCGTGAACGACGTCGGTGACCGTGAGTGATTGGGCGCCGCGAGCGAACGAGGCAGGTTCCAAGGCACGCACCATGCCTGTGCCTGAGGCCCGGGCCAAACCAGACGCGTGCACGACGGGCGATGGAAGGTGGCGTCCGAACAACATGCCGAGGTCACGTCGGAGCGCGTCGCTCCGCTCGCTCCAGGGTCGGTCGAAGGTGGATCGGGCACGGGCGATGAGGCGCTGCATCGCGAGCAGGATGGGCCAGGACGACGTCAAGCGTCAAGTTCCACTTTACACGCTTGCCAATGCGGCGAAAAAGTTGCGGCTTTCGTGTCAAAAGTGATTCGTTCGCGCCGGCCGCCAACGCAAGCCCGGCCTCGGGAGTCATTCATGTTCAGGTCGTCCGTCTTCGCATGGGTCTTTGCCACCGCCCTGGCGCTGCCCGCCCACGCGCTCGAGCTCACGCCGACCGCGCAGGTGCTGGCCGGCATGTCGACCGACAAGGACCAGGCCGGCGCCGACAAGGGTGGTGTGCTCGCGGGGTACACGAGGAAGACAGCCCAGCTCTGGGAGACGTTCGATAAGCAGATCGCCAAGCCGATGCGGGACTGGTCGAAGACCGAGCTGACGCGCACGCCCGGTGAGACGATCTTCTATCCCTTCGCCGGCCCGGACTTCCCGACCGCGCAGATCCTCTACCCCGACGCGGGCCGCTACGTGCTCGTAGCCCTCCAGAAAGGCGGCCCCGTGCCCGACATGTCGGGCATGGCGAAAGACAAGCTCAACGCCTACCTGCGCACGTTCCGCGGCGGCTGGGAGAGCTTTACCCTGCGTGGCTTCTACGACACCGACGACCTCAAGCGCGACACCGCCGACGCGAGCCTCCTCGATGGCATCACGCCGGCACTCATGGCCTTCGCGGTGCGCCTCGGCTACACGATCGACAAGCTCGAGCCGATGCGCATCAACGGGTCGGGCTCGGACCTCGAGGTGCACCCCGGCAACAAGGGCGAAGTCGCCACCTGGGACAGTGTCCGCCTTACGATGAGCATGGCCGGGCGCAAGGTGTTGCTCGACTACGTGTTCCTCGACCTGTCCGATACGAACCTCGGCAAGCACGCCAACGAGCGCACCTGGATCGAGGCGATGGGCGCCAGTCGCGTCGTCACCAAGGCCGCTTCGCACCTCATGCAGAAGTCGTTCTTCTCGATCATCAAGAGCGCCATCCTGAGCCGCGCGCCGAGCATCTGGCAGGACGAGACCGGAATTGACTACGGTGAGCTCGAGCAGAGCTTCTCGGTCGTGCTCTACGGCCAGTTCACCAAGGCCAATAAGCTGTTCCTAAAGGGGATCCAGCGCGCGCTTGCGACCGCCTACAAGACCCGCAAGGACATCCGTGCCCTGCCCTTCAAGGTCGGCTACAAGAAGGAATCGGGCTCGTGCGTGCAGGTCGCCGTCCGCAAGCCGTGAGGTCGATTGCGCGGCGGGCTGCCGTCGTGCTTGCTCCCCGCGTTCGCTCTCTATAGGTTGCGCCCGTGCAGCGCCCGACCTCGCTCTCGATCTTCGCTTGGAAGTGCCTCATGGTGGCTTCCTTCGGCGTCGCCGTCAGTGCCGGCTGCGACGAGGCGGCACAACCCCCGCCAAAGCTCGAGCTGTACATCGACGGCACCCTTGCCGGCGCGGCGCCGACCATCGCCTTCCCCGACTCCGAGCCGGGCGGCGACGGCGTCGCAGTCCAGATCGAGCTGAAGAACCTCGGGCCGTCTGCGCTCGTTTTGACGGGCACGCCACCGCTCTTGTTGGAGCGGGACGATCGGCTCGCGTTCCGGGTGAACCAGCCGAGCACGACGCGCTTTGCACGTGGCGAGTCGCTGGTGTTCAACATCGTCTTCGCACCGCACTCGCCCGGCACCTCGGCGGCGCGGGTCGTTATCGCGACGGCAACCAGCGATGAGCCGCTGGTCGTGTCGCTCACTGGCGAAGCCATCCCGAACGCCGCGGTCCCGAGCCTGGTCGCGATGATCGACGGCGCCCCCGTCGCTGCGACGTTCGACTTCGGCGCGGTACGCACCCTCGACAGCAAGGACGCCAATCTGCGCCTTGCCAATGGTGGCGCCGGCACGCTCGAGCTCGGCAGCGCACCGGCGAGCCTGTCGGGCCCAGACACCACCGTGTTCGAGCTCGGTACCGCCGCGGCCACCGCGTTGGCGGCCGGCGAGCACGTCGACATCCCGCTGACGTTCACGCCGACCGGGTGTCGCGCCTACGAAGCCAAGCTCGCGATCGACCCGCCCGGCAACGGCGACCCGATCGAGGTCGCGCTGAGCGGGCGCGGCGGCGAGAACCCGCAAGGGCACGCCCTCGTGACCGACCCGGAGCTGCTCGATGCGCCCGACCTCGACGTCACCTTGAGCGGCGCCGGGGTCGGCGGCAAGCGACGCTTCGCGGTCGGCAACCTGACCGTCGGCAGCTTCTCGGGCCAGGTCGCGGTGTTTGGATGGGACGGCTGCACACTGTCCGCTCCGCACACCATCTCGGCCGCCAGCGCGGGCCTGAGCGCGCAGTTGTTCGGGGCGCAGGTCGCGCTCAGTAAGGACGGCTCGCTGCTCCTCGTGACGGCACGCGACCAGACGAAGGATGCCTGGCTATTCACGATCGGCGCCGACGACGAGCCGCGTTTCCTCGGCACGCTCGCCACCTTCGACCAGGCCAGTGGGCACGGGCGCGGCGCGGCGATGGCGGGCGATGGCTCGGTCGTGTTCATCGGCCAGGCGCTGGCGGACTCGGGCTTCAATGCGCACGGCGCGGTCTTCGTGTACGAGCGGCCTGGGACCGGCTGGCAATCGGCGCCAGAGGCGCGCTTGCGGCTCGGGCCGTCGGCACCGACCCAGGTCGAGCTCATCGGCAGCAATGTCGAGACGTCGCAAAACGGGGACGTCGTCGTCTCGGCCGCGCTGTTGACCCCGGTCGGTGCGGGCTCCAAGGGGCCTGCGACCGCGTTCGTGTGGGCGGCAACGCGTGATCCGAACAGCAACGAGCGCTCGTGGGGTCGGGAGATCTCTCAAGGCGAGCCGAACCAGCGGACCGAGACGGTGCGGCTGACGAGCGCGCAAGTGCCGAGCGACTCGGCGGCGCGCGTGGCGATCTCGGCGGACGGCAATACGATCGCGCTGTCGGCGGTCGTCAACAGCGAGGTGCAGATCCGGATCTACGCGCGCAGCGGCGACGTGCTCTGGGGTAAGCCCACGACCTCGCTCGATGAACGGCTGCCGACCGCGATCCTCAAGATGTCGGCGAGCCCGGCCTTGCGCTTCACGCTCGGACCGGCGGGTGACTTCTTGATCGTTGGGGATCAGGCGGGCGCCAAGGAGATCGCGCGGCCCGGTGGCGGGTGGGTCGACGAGACGCCGGTCACGACCTTCGCCCAGACCTGGAACGTGCCGTTTTATGGCGCGCTCGCGATGGCGCCGGAAGGCACGTCGTTTGCGGGCATGGACAAGGCGGGCTCGGCCTGGTTCGTGTTCCGGTGAACCGTCCGGAAACCAACCTGCCGTATCGCCTTGGGCTGCCGTTGCCGGCTGCGCGCGTGACGGCCTGGCGGGCGACCGGGGCGGGGCCGGTGGCCGAGACGAGCCATCCGGTGCACATCGCGATCGTGCGGCCCGACGGGACGTTGATTGGAAGCGCGGGCGACCCCGACTTCATGACACCGCTGCGCTCGTGCCTGAAGCCGATACAGGCGCAAGCGCTGTTCCTGTCGCGGGCGAGCGAGCGCTTCGCGGTGAGCCAGGCCGAGCTCGCCCTGGCGTGCGCCTCGCATGAGGGAGCGCCGCTTCACACCGATACGGTGTTGGCGTTCCTCTCGCGGTTGGGTCTCGGGGTGTCCGATCTGATGTGCGGTGCCCATCGCCCAGGCGACGTCGAAGGCATCGCGGCCCTGGGCGACGCGGCACCGACGGCATTGCACAATAACTGCTCCGGCAAGCACACCGGGATGCTGGCGGCCGCCCTGGCGATCGGCGCCCCGACGAAGGACTACCTGCACGCCCATCACCCGGTGCAGGCGCTCGTGCGGGCGGCGCTGACGGCGCTCGTGCCCGGGGTGATGCCGGCGTTTGCGGTCGATGGCTGCTCGCTGCCGACGCCGGTCATGAGCGTGCGCAATCTGGCGCTGATGTATGCGCGCTTTGGCACGCCGCCGGCCGAGATCGACCCGACGTTGGCGAGCGGGCTCGGGCGCGCGTTCGACGCGATGAGCGAGCACGCGGAGCTGGTCGGCGGGCGCGGCGTGCTCGATACGCGCATCATGCGTTCATTGACCGGTGTCGTTGCCAAACGCGGGGCCGATGGCGGTTATGCGATCGCGGTGCGGGCAAGTGCCAGGACCCCGGCGCTCGGCATCGGCATCAAGGTCGAGAGCGGCTCGGAGGAGGCGCGTACACCCGCCGTCCTGGCGGTGCTCGACGCGCTCGGACTGATGCTCCCGGCCGCGCGTTACGCGCTGAAAGAGGGCTTCCGGCCGGCGCGCAAGAACCACCGCGGCCTGGTCATCGGTCATTGGGAAGCGGCGCTCGAGCTGCGCGATGCGCAAGGTGCGGCCTTCGCGATGGTGGGTCCGTTGCCGGGAGCATTGTCGGTTGACCCGTTGCCGGGAGACGCTTGATGTCGCTGGAAGATCGCCTCTTGCCGCCGCAGGCCAAGCCCCATGCCTCGGTCGCGAAGATCAGTGAGGCCTGGTACGTGGTCGCGGACGCCAAGGCGCTCGCGAAGAAGCCGCTCGCGGTGACGCTGCTCGGCACGCCGCTGGTGCTGTTCCGGACGCACTCGGGCAAGCCGGGTGCCTTGCTCGATCGGTGCCCGCATCGGAACGTGCCGCTCTCTGCCGGCCGCGTCGAGGGTGAGCATCTCGTGTGCGGCTATCACGGCTGGCAGTTCGATCGGGACGGCGGCTGCCGCGACGTGCCGGGGCTCATGGGCGTCGGCGGCAACGAACGTTCACGCCGTGCGACCTCGTTTCCGGCGGTCGAGTCGGAGGGCTGGATCTGGGTGTGGCCGTCGCTCGACGTCGCACCGACGGGAAGTCCGTTCCGCTTCCCCACCCTGCCCGGCTACACCGAGGCGCGGCGCGTGGTCGAGGCACCGGGCACGCTGCACGCGACGCTCGAAAACGCCCTCGATGTGCCGCACACCGCGTTCCTTCACGGCGGACTATTTCGCACCGCCGAGAAGCGCAACACGGTGACCGCGGTGCTGCGCCGCTACGCCGATCGCGCCGAGTGCGAATACCTCGGGGAGCCGCGTCCCTCGGGCCTGGTAGGCCGGATCCTGTCGCCTTCGGGCGGCGTGGTCGTGCACTTCGACCGGTTCTTTCTGCCGTCGATTGCACAGGTCGAATATCGCATCGGTAGCGAGACGCACTTCATGGTGACTTCAGCGTGCACGCCGGTCTCGGACTTCGAGACGCGCCTGTTCGCGCTCGTGCAGTTCAAGACCCGCTTCCCGGGTCTCGTGCTGAAGCCGCTGCTCGAGCCGATTGCGCGCCGCATCTTCGCCCAGGACCGACTGATGCTTGGGCTCCAGACCTCGACCATCAAGCGCTTTGGCGGCGAGCAGTTCGAGTCGACCGACATCGATCTGCTCGGCCCCCACATCTGGCGCCTCATGAAAGAGGCGGAGCGGCGACCGCCGAGTGAGGCGCCGCGCGACCCGAGCGTCGTCGAATACGAGAAGCGCATCGAGCTCCGGACCTGAGTTCACGACGGCGCGAGGCGTCCATTGTCGAGCTCGAGGATGGGGCCGCCGAGCGCGGCGATATCGGCGGCATCGTGGGTCACGACCAGGCTCGGGATGGCGAGCGAGGGCAGCAAGCCGGCGAGCAGCGTGCGCAGCCCGGCGCGAGCGGCAGGATCGAGCGCGCTCAGGGGCTCGTCCAGGAGCAGCAGCGAGGGCCTCCGGACCAGCGCCCGGGCGAGAGCGACGCGTTGGCGCTCACCGCCGGAGAGCACGCGCGCGGAGCGGTGCGCGAGGTGTGCGGCACCGACCTGCGCCAGCACCGCCATCGCATCGACCAGCGGGGCGGCGAAGGCGACGTTGCCGAGCGCGCTCAGGTGCGGGAAGAGTGCCGCGCCCTGCGGCACCCAACCGATGTCGCGGGCCTCAGGTGGCAGGTCGATGGCGCGCGCGGTATCGACGAGCGTGCGCGACCCGAGCACGACACGCCCGTGGTCGAGGGGCTCGAGTCCGAGGATGGCGCGCAACAGCGTGGTCTTGCCGGCGCCGTTGGGACCGCGCAGAAACGTCGGACCGTCGCCGATGGTGAAGCTCACGTCGAGCGCGAAGCCGCCCGCGTCCGCGTCCGGTCCGTTTATCGGCTGACCCCGGTGGAGCGCGAGCGTGACGCTGAGGCGCGGCAATGTGGCGTTCGCCTGCGGAGGCGCACTCATCGCGCCACGCGTGGTGAGCCGCGCAGGAGACGCACCGACACGAGCAGCGTCAGCGCCGTCACGAGCAGCACCATCGCCATCGCCTGCGCCGCGTGCGGGTCGACCTCGAGGGCTGTGTAGATGGCGATCGGCAACGTCTGGGTGGTGCCCGGGAAGTTGCCCGCGAACAACAACGTCGCGCCGAACTCACCGAGCGCACGCGCCCACGCGAGCAGCGCCCCGGCGAAGAGCCCACCGCGCGCGAGCGGCAACGCGATACGCAGGAAGACCTTGGCGGGCCGCGCGCCGAGCGTGCGCGCGACCGCGAGCTGCTCGGGGTCGAGCGCGCGAAAGGCGGCCGTGGCGCTCTGCACGTAGAACGGGGCCGCGACCACGACCTGCACCAGCACGACCGCCGCCGGGGTAAAGGCGAGCTCGAGGCCAAAGAGCTTGCCGAGCATGCCCTCACGGCCGAGCACCAGCAGCAGCGCCAACCCGAGCACCGCCGGCGGCAGCACCACCGGCAGGTCGACCAGCGTCTCGACGATGCCGGTACCGCGCCCACCGCGGGCGAGCCACCAGGCAAGTGGGGTACCGAGCGCGATAATCACGAGCAGCGCCGCGAGGCTCGTGGCAAGCGAGAGCACCAGCGCCTGGGTCGTCGCCGGATGCGCGAGGCCCGCCGCCAGCGCGGACGGTCCAGCATAGAAGACCAGGCCGACGAGCGGCACCGTCAACAGCAGGAGCAGCGGCAGGCCGAGGACCAGGGCGAGCTGACGCTCGCGCCGACTACGCGGCGAGACGGGTCTCATGGGCGGTGCTCACGCGGATCGGCTGCGTGCGCGCGCGCAGGAAGGCGACGATCTCGGCCTCGCTGCGACGCGTCTCGTTGAGGTCGACGAAGCGACGCGCGAGGCTCGTGTAGCGCTTGGCCATCAACAAACCCCAGATCTGGAAGTAGTCGATGCCCTCGAAGATGACCGCGCCTTCGGTCCGGTACTTATCGAGATTGTTCTTGAAATCGGCAGGCATCTCGCTCCAGTGGCGATTGGCTTTGACGTGATGGCCGATGTGATAGCCGTCGTTGAAGCAGCGGCGGTTGTAGCGCGTGTTGATCGACGTGATGCTGTTGCGGAACGGGTTCGCCGGGTCGGCCGGGTCGATGAACGCGTGCTGGGCCCAGTTGCCGGCCATCATCAAGAAGCGGCAGGCGAGGAACGGGATGATGAAGACGACCAGCGTGGCCGTGAAGTCGACGAACGACAGCGCGATGGCGCCGGCGAACCAACCGAGCTCGCCAAGCAGTGCGGTGCGGGCCATGCGGCCATGGTGGCGACGCATGTGATAGGTGAACAACTGCACGATGCCGGCGCCGAGGAACATGCCGAGGTAGTGCAAGAAGCCACGCACGCTGTCGCGGCGGTAGCGCATCGTCGAGCTGAGGTCGTCGGGCAGGTTGTTCTCGGGATGGTGCATGCCCATGTGGTGGGCGTAGTAGGTGTAGGGGGTCTGCCCCATGAACGGCGCCAGCACGAGCGGCACGATGTGGTTGAGCCCCCCCAGTCCACGCGCGTAGAGGCGGCGATGGCTCGTGCAGTGCAGCATCAGCGTGTAGCGGTCGAAGAAGACGACGAACAACGTGACGAGGTAGCCGACCGCCAACCACCACGGGAGCGGGTCGACCAGAAAGACCGCGAGCGCGAGCGGGCCAAGGACCAACAGAGCCGTCCAGGAGATGTAGAGGAACGGCAGGTCGCGCGGGTCCTTGATGAGCCGGCTCAGGCGTCGGTCCAGGGCGTTCGGGGCGCGTGCGGGTTGCCCGTCGAGGATGGCGATCATGTCTGGCTCCAGGGCTTCGCGGCCTTTGCGACCGACTTCGCGTGGGCAGCCTCGCTTCGCGAGACCTTCGCGAACGAATTCCGAACCTGGGTGTATGCCACGAACCAGCAAGCGTTCGTCAATGATTGGTCAACCGGGGCAACCGGGGCAACCGGGGCAACCGGGGCAACCGGGCCAGCGACGGGCGGCAGGGCAATCGCGCCGACACCGTTGGCCGGGCGGCGGCAGGCGGGTATAGTCCTGCCCATGGCGCGCGCGCTGGTCGTTGAACGCAATGGGGTCCTGAGTCGCTTCGGCTTCTCGCTGGTGAGCCGGGGCCGGCTCTATGGCGAGCGTAAGCGGCTCGTGGTCGACGAGTCCGGACAGCCGACGATCGGGGGCTGGCTCACGACTGATGGGGCGATGCTGCTCCTGCCGGGAGGGCGGGCGGAGCTCTACCTGGACGAGGCGGGCGACGTGGTCGATCGGGCTGAGATCGAGACGGTCGATGGCAGCGGTCGGCCGGTGCCGCGCCTCGAGTCGACCTTGGACAAGCCGCAAGGGCTGCGTGGCCCGGTCGCACCGGAGCGGTTGCTCGAGTTCGTGACGACGTCGGTCTATGCGCTCGACGCGGAGGAGCTCGACGACACGCTCAAAGCGTCGCTTGCGACGGGCGAGATCTGGGAGACCGACTACAACTACATGGCCGCGTTCGAGCGCCAGACGTTGTTCATCCTGCAGAACAGCGAGGGGCTCTTCGGGCTCGTGGCAGAGCCGGCGCCGCTCGAGCTGGCGACCCGCGCCTCGCGCCCCGCTGGCGAGGACGACCCGCTGTCCGACGACGAGCTCGACTTCGCGATGTTCTGACGCGGCGACGCCGCGAGCGAGTACCCATGCCACGAGACATCCGCATCACCGATGATCGCCAACGCGATGCACGCGTCGCGTTCGAGAGCACGAAGCGTCCGCCGGCGCGCCGCCTGGCCGCCCCCGGCGGTGGCCGCGTGAGCTACAACACGTTCATCAAGGTGCCGGAGGGAAAGGACTATCGCTCGCTGAAAAGCGCGTCAGGAAACTCCGACGACGCCCTGGCCGCGGCCCTGGTCGCGGGCGACCCGGAGCTGGACCTCGAGACGGTAGGGCGACGCGTCGGCCCGGTCGATCGCGTCTGGGTGAAAGCGGACGGCAGCGTGCTCTACACGGGGCGCGTGATGTTGGTCGTGACCGGGCCCGACGGCGGCGAGACCGAGCGCAAGGACTTCATCGACGTCGAGAAGACGGTCGACGAGGACACCGCCCTCCCCTGGAGCGGTCGCCTGTTCCCGGTCGACGAGGTCGTGCGGCGGTTCGCGCTGACGCGGCGACTGCAGCTGCGGCACAGCGACGGGCTCACCTGGGAGTTCCTGCACGCGCTCTCTCAGAAGCTCGAGGAGTCGAAGAGAATGTTGCTCGTCGGGTCGGGCGCGCGCGCGGCGAAGCCTTTGATCTTCCAACGCAATGGGTCACCCTATCGCGGCTTCTTGTCCGGCCGGACCGACGGCGACGCGTATCTGCTGTCACTGCATCTGTCGAACCTCGAGCTCAAGCGACCCGGCGCCAAGGTCGTCAGTGAAGGCCGCGACCCGAAGGTCGAGTCATGATGCTCGAAGACATGATGAAGGCCCATGGGCGGCCCTATGGCGCGGGGAGATTCGCTCCGCCGGGGAGCCTCGGGGACGAGCTGACGGAGCCGCTGCGCGAGTACAAGCTGCGCATCGCCAAGCGCTATCGCACGCTGCCGCCGCCGCTCGTCGAGGCGGTGCTGCCCGAGGGCAAGCTGTATGTGTCGCCAAAGATCGATGGCGAGCTGTGGTTCGCGCTGCGGCGCGATGGGGAGACGGTGCTGTGTGCGCCCAATGGGCGGATGCTGGACGGGGTCCCGGTGACGGCGGCGCTGACACAGTGCCTTGCAGGCGCGGGGGACGCGCTGGTCGCGGGTGAGCTGTTCATCGCGGCCAAGGAAGGTGGTCCGCGACCACGCGTATTCCATGTGGCGCGGGCGCTGCGCGACCCGGCGCAGGCGGGACGGATCGGGTTCAAGGCGTTCGATGTCGCGACCTGGCAGGGCGAGGATGCGCTCAAGCATCCGTATGAGCAGCGGCTGGCGATCCTCGCCGCGGCGTTTCCGGAGTCGGGTCCGGCGTCGCGCATCGTGACGTATGAAGAGACAAAGCGCGGCGTGCTGGCGCGCTATCGCGAGTGGGTCGAGACGAAGCGCTACGAAGGGCTCATCGCGCGCCACGACACCGGCGGCATCTACAAGGTGAAGCCGGAGATCGGGCTCGACGCGGTCGTCATCGCGTGGAGCGAACGCATCGTCGTCGACCGGGTCGAGCTGCGCGAGCTGCACGTCGCGTTATTGCGTGACGATGGCGCGTTCCATGTGCTCGGCACGGTCGGCACCGGGCTCGATGATCTCACACGCCTACGCATGCAGGAGCGGCTCAACGGGATCGCGGCCGAGTCGAGCTATCGCATGGCCAACCGCGAGGGCACGCTGTGCCGGTTCGTGCGGCCCGAGGTCGTCATCGAGCTGAAGTGCTCGGACCTGATGGGGTCCGAACCGGGCGAGCCGCCGACCCTGCGCATGACGCTCGACTACGACGCGGCAAAGGGTTGGTCGGCACGCGCGGCGTTGCCGCTGCCGACATTGATTGGCCCCGTGTTCCTGCGCGTGCGCGATGACAAGCGGGTCGATCAGGCCGATGTGGGGCTCGACCAGGTGCGCCAGATAACGCCCTTCGAGAACGACGAGGAGGCCGCGGTACCCGTGACGCGCGTGACCGAGACGACGCTGGGTGCACGGTCGGTCGTGCTCGATCGCAAGGTGTGGGTGAAGCTTACGAAGGGGCAGACTGCGGTGCGGAAGTACGTCGCGTGGGCGACCCACAAGGCCGAGCTCGACCTGCGTTATCCGCCGTTCGTGGTCGCGTTCACGGACTTTTCCTCCGGCCGCAAAGAGCCTCTCCAGCGCGAGCTGCGTGTGGCGTCGACGCGTGAAAAGCTCGAGGAGCACCTGAAGGCGTGGGAGGGCGAGAACGTGAAGAAGGGGTGGTCGCCGGCGTGACTTGTTATGGACAGGAAGGATTGAGACTTCCGGGCGAGCCGCGATTGCCGAAGGCCCCGTAGCTGGGAGTCGCGGCACACCAATGCTGGCTCGAGTCGTTGTCGGCGCTGGTCAGGTGCATCGACTGTCCGACGTTCAAAGTGAGTCTGTCGCCGCCGGCACGCTGTGGCGGTTCGCGTACCGCACTGGCGCAGCGAACGAAGCCGGCGACGAGCAACTGATGATGCATCGCGATGGGAACCTGTCGTTCCAACGGGCGATGTTCTGGGACGTGGAAGTTCCGGGACTCGACTTCGGGGCACTCGCGTTCGACTGCACCGTCTTCATGAAGTTCGCCGGCCGGTACGCCGCCAAGCTTGGGGCCGACAGCCTCGCGATCGACCTTCGAGTTTCCACGCCACGTGACGCAAGGGAGGTGCTCGCGGTGTTCACCACCCAGCCCGCCAACGCGGAACAGTCTGACCGCAGCGGGCGGCTCCGCCGTGCGCTTACACAGAGCAACGTGAGCACCGTTTCCGTGCCGTCAGGGGACGTGACCCATGCCGACCTCGCTCAGACAGGAACCTCGGCGGACCCCTCTGGATCGCACCCGGGGACACTCTCTTGAGCAAAAATATCGCTGATATTACAGGGTTTTATCGCCAAGGATCGAGTCCAGTGGCCACCCTTTTAGGGGCATCGCCGAGGTTCCTGTCAGAGCGCGAAGCGACTGCTGGACGGCATCGCCAACGAGTTTGAGCTTGAATCGAGCGCGTTCAGCAGCGGACGTCCGCCTTTCCTCGCGATTGAAGTGAACTCACTCGCAGCGCTGGCCAGGGCACTTCGATAGGCGATGGCTGCGCAAAGCCAGCCATCCCTGCGGCTAGACGACGACGGCTAATACGTCGCAGCAGGAGTGACGAAATCGTCTCGCATGCGAAATGCAGCCGAGGATCCTGCCTCCACGAGCTGGTCGAGCAGGAAGAGAACCGCCTCGCGAAGATCCTTCCGTTTCTTCAGTTCGAGCGGCCGCGCATAGACGTACCGTTGGAGAAGGACCTCGAGCAGGTAGATGCTATTTGCCTTCGACAACAGGTACTGAACTTCACCGGTCTTCACGCGCGCTGCTACCCGAATGAACGCCTCGGGAAGCGACTGCTCGCCTACGTGGTAGAGGAGCCCGAGATACTTCTCGAGAACCGTAGGCGATGGGGCCAGCGCGTCGAACAGCTCGTCCACCTGACGCGCGTGACCTTCCAGACCGCGCCAATGGCGAACGCCATCTTTCCAAGGAATCCCCAGGAACAGGGCGGAGAGCAGCTCCTTTCCCTGGCCGTACTCGTCATCGATCCCCGATAACCATTTCGCACCGCGTACGCGCTCGGCAAAGAGCGACCATATGGACCAGAACTGCGGAGTGTTCGGGTTCGAATCGTTCGCGTCAATGAGCCCCTCAAGAATCTGGCCCGCCTCTTTTGGATGGCGTTCCACCGCGTCGAGGATCGGCTGAAGAATTTTACTGGCGCCGACGAGCGGGATTCGAAGAACGAACCTCTGGAGAATCCGGGCCTGCGCGTACTCGGTCTCGAAGTTCGGCTCGCGACGACGCTGGAACGCGCGGCGGTCATCGTCCGAGTCCCACCAAGCTACGAGCGTGCGTGCCAGTCGTTCGAAGGCATCTGCCGCTGCTGGCTCTCCAGGCGCTCCCTCGAGGATTGACAGGATGCGCGCATTCGCCTCGGCGCCGAACGAAGCGGTCGGGTCCAACTTCTTGTCGGCGTCCTCAGCGATGCCGCCTTCTACGAAGAACCGCGCCCGAATCGAATAAGCTGCTTCGGCCTCGATCTCGTCCATCGAGCGCCATTGCTCGTCGCTTGTTTTTTCAAACGGCGCCCGGCGCTTGCGAGGATGACTCTCCGCGGCCTGTTGGACGAGCATCGCTTCCGCGGCGAGTGCCCGAACGCACGTCAAGGCGAGGCATCGATCGACCGGCCAGAGGTGCCAGCCGATTCCGGCCGCCGCATGCGCTCGCACTTCGTCGACCGCGTGGGTTAGGGCGAGCGCGAGGCAATTTCGTGCGCGTCCGCTCCGGCTCTCGTCGAGCTGCTTGCCGGCGAGCAACGCGATGACCGTCGCGCACGCCCGGTCTGCGGACATCAAGTTCCGCTGCACCCGAGCCAACTGATTCCATTGGTCGCTGTTCTCAACTTCCGAACAGACCGTATCAACGCACCAATCGCGATGCGCCGGCGTCATCTCATCCCAATGGTCGCGAACGCAGACCGCAGCCACGAGCCCCGGACCGCCCCGGCCCCAATCGATTTCACCGTCCGCCTCACGCATGGCTGCCGCAATCGCTTCCTCGAGCCGCTGCTGCCATTGCGCCGGGTCGTAGTCTCCCGGCTCGCGCTCGAAGACCTTCGTAGCCCACATGTACAGCGTGGAGCGGGCGTTCATATCTTCGAGGCGAGCGGCAACCTCGTCGACCATCTCCTTCACATCTGATTCGGGGACGTCGAGGTCGAGGCGAACGAATCCGGGCCTCGCGGCCGACGTTGGCTCTCCATCAACGCACGGCTCCGCAGGAGCAACGTCCGTCGCCGTGTACCGGCGAGCATCCATCCGATGAAGCGCGAGCCGCCAAACACGGTCCCCCTCGTCCTGCTTCTCGGGCGCCGGAAGCGCGGCACGATGACGGTCGAGGGCCTCTTGTACCCGCGTCGCCAGCGACCCGAATTGCAGATTGAGGACGGCCTGCTCGAGATCACGCTTGCGATGTGGCCGAGCATCCGCGGTCACGCGCTCGTGCTCGTAGAGCTTGTTCTCTCCCCGCGAGGGAAACATGCCGTTCATCTTGGACGGCGGACTGCTCTCCGCCGATCGTCGACTGCGATCGAGATGGATGAACGCCTCGCAACCTAGGAGTACCAAGAGCGTCTCTCCGCAGACGCGAGGAAAGGCGGTCGCGATGCTCGCGACCACCGCCGTGATCGCGGCCGAATCGCTCTTCCGCAGAGTGGCCTGCAGGATTGCGTCGATCTCGCCCGGATGGGCTTTC
>Ga0105044_10000461_pt1 | contig 49917 bp, 29 predicted proteins | sample MAT01_FD_78092 | JGI IMG/M metagenome (GOLD analysis project Ga0105044, IMG submission 78092) | Freshwater microbial communities from Lake Fryxell liftoff mats and glacier meltwater in Antarctica - MAT-01 | ecosystem: Environmental > Aquatic > Freshwater > Ice > Liftoff microbial mat | place...
AGAGCGCCTCGGGGTGTCGTTTCGTGGAGCGTATCTTGACGACGGTGGAGACGCTGCGTTTGCAGAAGCGAAATGTGCTGGAGTTCCTGCAAGCGAGCGTGGTGGCCCACCGCGCCGGCAGCGCGCCCCCGCGCCTGGTCCCCACGGCGGGGTGAACGGTTACAAATCCGTTTGCAGGATGGTTGAATCCGATTCTAGCTTGGTTCAGAATGTTTTGAAGATTCGTTAGGGTTCCGCCAAGGCGTATGTTAGCCAATGACCAGGTTCCGGTCGGAACCAAGTGCGCAGCATATGTTAACGCATTTTGGCCTGCGTTAATCAAGTTTGTCCGAAGAATGGTTGCGTGCTCGCCGCAAGAAAGATTATGTGCCCATACCCCAAAGCCCCATTCGTCGCACCCCACGAAATACGTGTGGTCCCCCTCCACTTCGACATTGTAGACATCCTCCACGCGACCGGTATCGACGACCGCCTCGACGCGCTTCCAGCCCGGAGTTTCGAGCCGCACTTCGTCACCGGGCCGCAACTCACCCGCCTTCGCCCAGCCCTTGCCACGCACGAAGAATGGGTGTTCGGACGTGGTGCCGATCACACGGCCTTCGATCCGCAGTTCCAGCACCAACGCTTCGTTTACAAAGCGGCGCATCACCCGGCGCGGCCGAACGGGTCCGTCCTCATTGTATTGGTCGCGGGCCAGCACACGGTCACAGTCGTCGCCGAAGGTGGCGTAGTCCTTCAACTGCTCGATGGCCTTCGAGCCGATCTGCATCTGGATCGGCGTTCCCGCGGTGAAGCACGCTAGCCGCAGGGCCTTGCAGAAAACGAAGTCGTAGCCGTGGTAGGCCGCCCGCCAGAAGAGCGAGCCGCTGGTCGTGACGCGTGCGAACAGGATCGCCTTACCGCCGACGGCGGCGACCTGGGCCGTTCGTGCGAGAGCGGTTGTTGCCTTGCCGAGCGATCGCTCGCGATAACGATCATCCACTCAGTCTTTATTTGCATCAGAAGGCCAACTACTAAGCGCCCCTCTGGTCCCAAGCTCTTGATGTAGCCATCTCAAGTTGAATATGGCTGGATAATCGAGAGGCGCCCCAGGTTTGCAGCCCAATGGATCTAAACTAAGACTGACAAATACGCCATTCGAAAATTCCCAGATATGTGCGCTTGGGCTTCCATCGTTGAATTTTGCTTGTTCCCGGTAGCGACTGACGAACGCCTCACGGCCACCTAGCCTTGCGAGAATTTTTGGCCCAAGATAATTTCCCCAGTAGATACCTCTAGCGCGGTCGCCTAGCTTGGAAGCAGTGTATACCCATTGCCCCTGCTCGAACCAACGAAGCAACGGCGATTGCATCATCCATAACGATCCATAAACCATTCCAGCCCAAGCGTCTTCTGGTGTCGCCAGATCTACAAGTCCGTACGGTGGGCAATGGGCATCGGCCACAGCAAAATGCTCTCTAAGTTTGCTTAGAATGATATCGACACCAAGTTGTTCTACCCACTGCCCTGAAAGAGCCAAAGTAAATTCAGGCCTGGTATCAACGCCCTCCCAGCGAGACTGATCTTTGTGGGTGAAATAAAAATCGCAGTCTTGAATAGGCCCTCTTGATAAGTTATTTTGCGCGACGGTTCCTCCCCCATAGATTGGATCTATACCATTAAGCATAGGGAGAACGTAGTCCAAAGATCCAAGCTCAAATTTGGCCTCTGCTCCTATATTGAGCCGGTCCCCTTGTCGCTGCCAAAATGCGCCGACTACCTGATGCTGTCCAAAGGCACGCATACCTTTCCAGGTGTGAATTAGCTCGGGGCCGGTAAGGGGGCTGTCGAAATCGAAATATATTGTCTGTATCGTGTGGTACGCAACGCGATAAGGAATAGTGGTCAGCGATTTTGCGCCTACTTTAGATTGCATATTAGATGCCTCGGTAAGAACCAAAGAGACTACCAAGCCTGCTCCGAAGTAATGCTTCGCGTGCAGCGTGATAGGATGACCCGCGGCTGACATTTACCTCGATAATATGTATCAATCCACCAAATACATATTGTACATCTGGCCTCAGTGGCGAAATCGTTTTGCCAGTCAAGCCCACTAAAGCTTGATTCGTGCGTACCCCTGTTACGCCAGGAATTCTTAGAAGACTTAGAGCTTTATGCACCAGTGTGGAATTGTGCAGCAGTGCGCCATGAGCTGCTCTCACAGGCGAATAACCGATGGGCAAGCATGCCGCATTATGCACCCAGACCCCAAAGCCCCAATCGTCATTTCCGACGAAATACGTGTGATCGTCCTCCACCTCGACGTTGTACACGCGCTCGGTGCGGCCGGTGTCGATCACTTCCTCGATACACTTCCAGCCTGGCGCTTCCAGCCGTACTTCGTCGCCGGGTTGGATCTCGCTGGCCTTCACCCAGCCCTTGCCGCGAACGAAGAACGGGTGTTCGGACGTGGTGCCGATCACACGGCCTTCGATCCGCAGTTCCAGCACCAGCGCTTCGTTCACGAAGCGCCGCATCACGCGGCGCGGCCGAACAGGTCCGTCCTCATTGTATTGGTCGCGGGCCACGTTCTTGTCGAAGGTGGACGCCACAATGCTGACGCTGCCGCCCGCGGAGTAAAGACCACCGCCCGCGGCGTTCCTCCCGTTCGTACCGTTACCACCCGGGTTGCCCACACCGCTGTTGGAGCCGACGCCGTTGGCCCCGGTGGCGCCATTCGCGCCCGAAGCGCTGTTGGTGGCGACATGGGCGCTCGTGAAGAACACGGCCCCGCCCTGGTTGAGCACGCCGCCGCCGAGCGAGTCCGTCTGCCCAAAGGTCATACACGCGGTTCCGTTATCGACCGCCTGACCGCCAGTCAGTTGCACGTTCCGGAAGTACACCGACACATCGCTGCCGATGACCTGGGCAATGCGGTCCGGCACGGAGACCGTCGTGCATCCGATCATCGCCTGGTAAGCCTGGTTGATCGTCCAGCCGTTGCCGTTGACGTTATAGCGCTTGGTCAAGACCGACGTGTTGACTCGGAGGAAGTCCAGGTCGCCCGTGGCACTCAGGTTTTCCTGAAGTCCGCCAGGGTTCCCCTGCGTGAGCGTGATATTGCCCAGCAGGTTGATCGTGTTGACCACGTCCGTGTTGTTGTTGGAGGAGACGATCGCCGTTCGCAGATCCGACTCCGAGGCGACGTTCCAGTTCGCAGGAACCACCCGTTCTTCAAAGGCCTCCAGCCCAAGCGGCTTCCGGTGCCCCTTCACCTGGCTGGTCATCATCGTGCGGGCGGTATCGCGAAGAATCTGCGACAAAGAGCGACGGGTGGGTTTCATCGAGCGACTCAGAGGAGTAGGTGGTTGTCATCGAATATGTTGTGCAACCCCCCCCCAACTACCATCAACAGATCGACATGCAATCGAAATCTGCCTTTTACTCAAGAATTATCTTCACACCATGCGAATGACAGATCCTTTTAGTGAACGAACGCGAATTCCCATAAGGGCGGCGGGCCCTGTCTCGATTGAATCGCGTCAACGAAACAAGCCCAGGGATGTTGCCCCTGGGCTTGCGATTCACGGGTCGAGTGGCGAGTTCCGAATCGATCGTTCTCTCGCCACTCTCCCCTCTCGATTCGTCACGACTTTACTGGCCCGGGAAGCGGACGCCTTCCGTCTGGATCAACTCTTCCTCGGCCGTGATGATGATTCGCGGCGTGATCATCAGCATCAGGTGGCGGGTTTCGCGGCCGATGCCCACGTTCTTGAAGAGCCGATTCAGGTACGGGATCTTGCTGAGGAACGGGGGGCCGAACTCGTTTCGGCTTTCCGCGAGATACTTGAAGCCGCCCATCAGCACCGTGCCGCCGTCCGGGCAGACCACCGTCGTTTGGACGTTAATCGTGGCCAGCGACGGCTGTTGCAGGAACTGCGTGAACGGGATCGGCTGGCCCTGCGAACCACCCTCGAACACTGGCGTGATGAAGGTCGTCACCGGGAACAGTGGCGTCAGAGCCCCCGAGATCGTCTGCAAGTCCACCGTCGGCGTGATGCGGACGAAGCGACGGTCCGCGGACACCACCGCCTGCACACCGATCTGGCCGCCGAGGCTGCCCTGCGTGCCGATGGGCAGCGGGGTATTCTGCGGCACGAACACGACCTGACCATTCACCGAGAACACCTGCACGTTGGTGACGAAGTAAGCGAAGTCGGTGATGCTGATCGTGGCCGTCTGGCCGTTGAACAGCGTGATCTTCGGAGCCTGCATGATGTTCTGTCGGCGGTCGCCCTGGGCGGCCTCCATGAACATGTAGACCTGGATATCGTTGAGGAACGCCAGCCCCAGCGACAGGCCGCCGTTGGCTCCAGGGTTGTTCGGATAGTTGCCGAAGCCCGGGATGGCGTAGTTGAAGCTGGTCGAACGCACCGGCACGTTCAGGTCCGGAGTAAAGGTTCCCGCAGGCGTCAGGCCCACGGTGCCGTTGACTCCGTTCAGGCTGTTGATGAACGGATCGGGCCGGAAGATGGACGTCCCGCTGCCGCCGCCCGTGAAGTTCGGCTCCAGGCGGGTGTTGCTCGTCTGGACGTTGACGGAGAAGTCCACGCCCATTCGCTCGAAGAACGTTTCGGACAGCGACACGATTCGCATCTCGATGGCGACCGCGAGATCCTGGAGCCGACGAAGGGCTTCGAGGAGGTCCGCGACTTCACGGATCACGTCGCCGGTCTGGTTCACCACAAGGGCCGCGCCAATGTCGTAGAACTCGATGCGGCCATTGCCTCCGGAGGCGTCCCAGGTCAGCGGGCGCACCATGCCGGTCACGAGCTTGATGAGCTGCTCATGCTTGGTCATGGACTGCGTGAACTGGGTTCCGAAGCCGTTGTTGGTGGTGCTCTGCGTGGCAGGGTTGCCGCTCTGGGAGAAGTTCTCGAGCTTGCCGCCGTTGCCGCCGGTCCCCTTCACAGGATCCCAGCCCACGCCGTTGGAACTCGGCGTGCTGGCCATCTGGCCCTGGCCCATCGCATTGCGGACGGTGTTGCCGTTAATCAGGGCCTGCGGGCTGTCGATGGCGCTCTTGCCAAGGATCTTGCTCAGGTTGGCGTAGTCCGGCAGGGCGAAGTTCGGGACCGGGGTCACCAGGTCCGCGACCGAGAACACCTTCGTGAACAGCCGGCCCTTGCTCTTCTTCATCGTGGTGATCTTCACCATGTCGTTCTCGATGACATAGCTCAGACTGGCCCCTTCAAGCAGCACGGCCAGCGCGTTCTTCGCGGAGACGTTGAAGTCCGCATCCACCGGCGCTTCCAGGCTCGCACTGCCTTCGCTGTTGATCGCCGTGTTATCGAACCAGACCGGGATCTGGCTCTTCTCGGCGATGTTCTGCAACGCGATCTTGAGCGGCGTCTGCTGGAAGGACAGGATCACGGGCCGTTCGAGCTTCATCTCGATCTCGAACTCGGCCTGAGAGCGGCTCTTCTGATAAGGATCATCCGCACCACGACGCCCAAGCTTCGTGAAGCGTTCCAGTTGAAACGTCAGCGGGTTCTCCATGCTGACGACGGGCCCCACCTTCTCGGCCTGGTTTAGGCCTGCGAGAACAAACGACTCCTTGCCGTTCTTGATCTGTTCCCACTCCTTGGTGCGGCGAAGCATCTTCGCCTGGTGGGAGATCAATTCCACGGCCGGGCTGTCCGGATCAAGTTGCTTCATCTGAAGCGCGAGGCGTTCAGCACCCTCGTAGTCCTTCTTTTCCTTGATCAAGACGGTGCACTCGCGGAAGAGGCGAGTGACCTCGGCGTTTCGCTGCTCCTCGGCGGCGTTGCGAGCGGCCAGGATGTCCTTGGAATCTTGCTTCTCCTTCTTCTCTCGCGAAAGCGAATCGACATGCCCCCTCAGCGTGCGATAGCTGGTGAGCCGGGTGTCGATCGGCTTGAGCAGGAGAGCCGTTCGCGAGGCGTCCAGCGTGGAGCCACGAACCCGGTTCGTGTACTCGTTGAGGGTGTTGATCGCGAGGTCGGTCTCCCCGCGTCCGAAGGCCGCGTGCGAATCTTCCATCGCCCGGAGACCTTCCTGACGCAGCTTTTGCATCAGAACGTCCCGCATCGCCTGGGCTTGCTTGGCACTGTCGAAGCCCGTGTTGGCGTCCTTGGTCAGGCCCGCCTCGGTCCTCGGTGAAAGCTCCATCGGCTGCGTGTCCACCTTCATCAACGGCGGATCCTTGGACGCGATCTGCGCCGTCGCGGCCGAAGCGCCTGGCGCCGCCGGTTCCTGGGCGGAAGCGGTCTGCACCATGCCGCGAGAACCGTCCAGGGACGTGTGGCACTCCTTCATCAACTCCTCGCGGCGCGTCTGCTTCTCCGCGGGCAGCAGCCTCGGATCGATGAGCGCGAGCACGCCCAGTGTCATCGAGTAGTCGCGGGTGGCGTAGCCCCGAACGGCATTGTCGAAGGACTTCTCGGCGTCGTCCTTCTTGCGTCGGAACGACTCGGCATCGATCTGGTTGAGCAACGCCTGGGCCGAGGCCTGCATCTTCGAGTCGCGGTTGTAGGCCTGCCGTGCGATGACGGTGGCCATGGCGAGGTCGCCCTTCTGCAATTCGAGCGTGGCCTGTTCGAGCAACTGCTGGCCGGTGAGTTGGCCCGTGCCTCCCGGCATCGCGGGCGGCGCCATGGTCAGCGGGCGAGTCGCGGGCAGAGGGTTCGTGAGCGCTGGCGTCGCCGGCGGAGCCAGCACCATCGCTGGCAGCGGGGCAGGGCCGCTCACGGGCGGCGTGCTCGCCACAGGCGAAGGCGGAACCGCGGGCGTCAGAGCCGACTTCAGATCGGCACGGACTTTCTCCACATCCTGGGCCGCGAGCTTCAGCCCGGTGGCGATCTGCTCGGCCCCGGCGATCGCAGCCTCGGCACGGGCGAGGTCTCGCTTGCCGATGCAATCCTGAGCTTCGCGAACGAGCTTGTCCTTGACCTCCGCGGCGAGGGCGTTGAGTTCCTGCATCGCGAAGCCTGGGCCTTCGTTCGCGGCAAACTCGACCTTCAAAGCGTCCGCTTCCATCAGCTTGGAGCGTGCCGCCACGAACTCGCCCTTCACGGAAAGGGCCTTCGACTCGATCACCAACCGCATGGCCAGGGCCCGGTTCTCGTTCATTGCGACGGAGGCCACGGGCATCGCAGGCATCTGAGGCGTAGTGGGGCTGTTCATCGGCGGCATCGGCGGGATGATGCCCGTTGCTGACGGGGCGACCGAAGCATTTGCCGCCACGAGAGGAGCCATCGGAGCCGTGGGTCTACCTTTGGTGTTGGCGACTTCGACCATGTCCGCGCCACCGAACTTGGCGATACCGGTGGTCGTCACGTTCAGAGAAGCCACCGTCGAGATGGCCAGCGGGGCCACGGTCGCGTTGCCGGAGCCCAGCGGCGGCGGGGGCAGTGCCACCGTCGGCTTGGGCTTGCCCGCCTCCTGGGCCGCGAGCGTCGACGCTTGCACCGGAGGCGTCGGGATACGCGAGCCCTTCGTCTTCATCGCGGTCGCTTCGATCTCACGGATGAGTCGATCGGGGCGCTCGCCGGTCTCCCAGACAGAATAATCCGGGCCGTGGAGGTAGTCTGCCTTGCGGGCCAGCTTCAAGGCCTGGTTGACATTGGAAGCCCGCTCGGCGTCGGAGTTGGCAGGCCGTGCGAAGAGATCTCGCGCATCCTTCAGAAGGCGGGCCACTTCGTGCTTGCCCGCCGCCTGGCGAGCCGAAGCGATCTTCTTGCGAAGGCTGGCAGGTGTGTCGTCGAAGAGGCCCCACTTCCCCGTGGAATTGCTGGCCTCCGCCTGCTGCGTGAGGTCCTGAGCCTTGTTGAAGTCGCCAGCCTCCAGGGCGGCCTTGGCATCGCGAAGCAGCAGCTTCGGATCGCCGGCCGAGGAAGTGGTGCGGATCGAGGCCGGGGTTGGTGGAGCCGCGGCGAGTCCGCTCGGCCCGCCCGAAAGCGCCAAGGGTGCCAGCAACATGCCAGCCGCCAGGCGCGTCCAACCCCACTTCTTTGTGTGAAACAGCATGGGTCTCCTTCCCCTCCACGAAGACCGACGGCCGTGGATTCTGCTCATCCCCCGACGAGCCAACCCACGTCACGGCGCCGATTCACAGCGCCGACGTGCCTGTATGTGCGTGAAAGCGGGCGGGCTATAACCCGAGAGAAATCTCGGGTCAAGGCAGTTTCATTCAAGAATCGCGATGGGGTACGCCAAGGGTTCCAGCCGCTTGCAGCTTCGCGTTACGGAGATACTCGGCCGACAGGTGCAGCGCTCAGCCGCAAGCGGCATTCCTTCTAATGAAGGAGAGGTGCCCGCACTGACGCATTACGCGGCGGCGGACGCTTTCGGCAGGGATCCCTTCCGCACCGCGGGCTGGCTCTTCCACCGGCGGTGCATCCAGAAGTACTGCTCGGGATGGCGACGAATCAGGCGTTCGATCGCAGCGGTGTAACGTTCGGTGATCGCTCGCACCGCGTCGCTACGGGTCGCGTAATCCCGCGGATCGATCACATCTTCACAGACAACCGCATAGTACATCGGTTCCGCAAGCCGAGGCACACCGATCACGACCAGTTGAGCATCGAACTCGATGGCCATGAGTGCGACGGCTTTGTGCGTCGAGGCGGGCCGGCCGAAGAAAGGGACGAACAGACCACGCGGACCGGCGTCCTGATCCGCGAGTGTGGCGACCTTGCCGCCGTTTCTGAGCACCACCTGAAGGCGGTCGAAGTCGTCCTTCTTCGCGATGACCGTCTGCCCGGTCCCCTGCCGGAAGCGAAGGAAGAAGCGTTCGAGGTAAGGGTTATCGAGGACGCGAGCGATGGCGTAGGTCTTGAATCCGATGACGCCGAGCATGTAGCCCGCGATCTCCCAGTTACCGAAGTGCCCCGAGACGATGAGCAGAGGCCGCTCGCGTAGGAGAGCCGCAACGACAGGTCTCGCGGAGTTTGAAGTGCCAAGCCTCCGCCAGTTGCCGACGCGAAGCTTGCGAGGCAGCAAGATGATTTCGACGAGCACGCGGGTGAAGTGGCGGAAGGTGCCGCGAACGAGCCGATCGAGCTTGGCGGGCTCGTGTTCGAGTTCGGGGAACGCGGAGCGAATATTGTCCGCCGCGACGTTGCGATGCCGTTTGTCGACGCGGTGGGCGAGCCAGGCGACCGCATCCGCCAGCGCAAAGGCCATGGCGACGGGCATCGCTTGCACAACGCAGACGAACATCCGAACCGCGAGGAAGACAGCGTAATCAACAGCAGGTTTGCGAGGCTTCTTGGCCATGAGTCGGGCTCCTTCCCGCAGGTGCGGAAAGATAACCCGGAAGCGGAGACCGTGACAAGACCGGCAGTGCCTCGCCGGATCATTCGCGATGCGAGCCTGTGGCCGACTTCGCTTCGTACCAGGCCACGATGGCGATGACGAGCACGCCGGCGAGCGCCCCGAGCATCATCCCTTGCCGCCCACCCAGGCCGACGCCAAGCCCCCGAGGAACGCCTCCGCGACGAGGCAGCCGAGGATCGTGGTGAGAGCACGTACGATGGTCATGGCTCACTCCACTCTTGGACACGCGAACCGTGGCCAACCGAAGCTTCACGCAGGCAGGATCTCGCGGACGGGGATCTCGCCAATTATCACACCTTCCAGGACCACCGACAGACGATCGTCGGGGCCATAGACGTGACTGTGCCCATAGACGTGACTGTGCCCGTACCCTTGATGCTTGACAGAAGCGGGTTGCGTGAAGATTTCGAGCGTGCGATTCTCCAGATTGAAGATCCAATTCTGGGCGACTCCGTTCTGGGAGTACAAGATCTGCTTCAGTTTGCGATCTCGGTGGATCGACGAATCGGAGACTTCCACCACGAAGCCAAGGTTGGCAGGGCCGGGATGCCGATGGGCATAATCTCGTGGATGGCCCCGCACCACGGTGATGTCAGGTTCGGTCTCACTTTCGCTGAGGGTGATGGGATCCTGCGACCTGACAAACCAAAGCACGGGAAGAAGTGCCTCAAGCAGGAGTTGAGTTGCGAGACAGTGAGGTGGACTCTTTGCCATTTTTTGGACCAGGAAGCCATCGAGGAGTTCCATCGGTTGATTGGCCAGAATGCCATTTTCGATCATCGCGTGATACTGCTCGACGCTGAGTCGCCAAAACGGATAGTAGTCCATCTCCGCCACAGAAGATGGTGCTGTCGCCGGAGCGTCAAGACGTGCCGTTGTCATGAGACGATGGTCCTACGGAAAAATTGTCGACGACATCAACAGATTTTACCGACTCTCACACTCAGATGCGACTGCGGACAAGATCGCACTGGCCACCGTGTCTGGATCGCGAGCGAGAGCAGAAGATCAAGCGAGTTAACGGCCGTGTCCTGGCGAGAGGTCGCGTTCCACATTGGAACACCTCATTTCACACAGCGTCGATAAGTGCGAAAGCCTTCTGCGGATGAGTCCATCGTCCAAATACGAGTTCAGGCGTAGCAGAGTCTGTCGATGCATTTCGTGATCCCTGGTACGCCTGAACAATTAACCTTACGCCCCCGCGGGGTCCTTGCCGCCGATCCACGGGCCTTCGAGCTTCTGGTAGTCGGGCGGCGTCAGCGTGCTGCCTTCGTCGCCGGCCTTCCAGCCCATCACCTGGTTCGGCTTGCCGCGCTTCTTGCTGCGGGCTTCCAGGTTGCTGGCCCACGTGGCGTCGGCTTCGCGAGGGGCTCGCTTCTCCTTGTCCCAGAACAAGGCCTTGCCGAAACGATAGCTCTGGGCGCCCATGTTCACGGTGCTGAACGCCGCGGCACCGAGTTCCGGCGTGCTGAGCGTGTCACGGTTCTTCATCTTCACGCACTCGAGGAAGTTCTCCCACAGCGCGTAGGTGGCGTTCGGGCCCTTCTCCTTGGCCTTCGGGTTCTCCCACTTGTAGACCGGAGCATCGACCGCTCCGCCCTTCGGCTTGGAAGGGCCGCCGGAGAAATACTGGCCGTAGACTTCGAAGCCCTGGATATAGTCGCCGCCGCCGACGAACTTGATCGTGCCGGTGTGGCCGCGGATCACCTCGCCGAGTTGCGTGTCGTTGAGCATCGTCGCGGAGATGATGACCTGGCAGCCTTCCTCGTAGTCCGCGACGACCGTGGCGACGTCGGGCACGTCGCGGTTGTCGTACTCCATGTACAGGCCGCCGGCGCCGACAACGCGACCCGGGAAGCGAACGCCCATGGCACGGATGAGGTGAGTCGTCTGGTGCACAAAGAGGTCAGTGAACATGCCGCCGCCGAACGGCCAGTAGCAACGCCACTGGGCCCACACGGCCCGGTCGAAGGGCATGTTGTCCGGGGTGGGGCCGAGGGGCTGTCCGTCAACTCCCTTGGTGCCGTGGCCGAGCCACTGGTCCCAGTCGATCGTCTTTGGCGTCATCTGCTTGGTCAGCGGGTAGTAGCGCCACTGGCCGACGCTGCTGTTGCGGAAGTAGCTCGTCTGCCCCTGGAGCACGTGCCCGATCTTGCCAGCGGCAATGTAGTCGTGAGCCGCGGCCCAGGTCGGGTCGGCCATGGACTGCACGCCGACGGTGACGACGCGGTTCTTCTTCTGGGCCGTGTCGACGACCGCGATCGCTTCCTGGATCGTGCGGGTCATCGGCTTTTCCATGTACACGTCCTTGCCAGCGTCCATGGCGTCGATGGCCATGCGGGCATGCCAGTGGTCCGGCGTGGCGATCGTGACGACATCGACATCGCGCTGGTCGAGGATCTTGCGGTAATCCTTGGTGACGTGATTCTTGTCGTTCACGTCGAGGCCGCAGCGCTTCGCGGTGGGGTAGAGCCCGCGGCCCTTCTTGTTGCCCAGGGCCTCGTCGCCGTCCCACACGTCGCAGACGGCGACGGGCACGACGTTCTTGCCTTCCTGCTGCATCTGCAGGATGACGTCCACATGCTGCTGGCAACGGCCGCCGACGCCGAGGAAGGCGATGTTGATCTTGCCGTTGGCCCCAAGGATCTTGGAGTAGCTATTCGCCGGCAGCGTGAGGGCAGCCCCCGCGGCTGCACTCGCCGCCAGGAATCCCCGGCGATGGACATTGGACTTCTTGGACATGCTGGCTCCAATTGGAAGGAGGGTTTCGAAACAGGACGGGGTTGGCGATTCCAACGGTGGAAGTTCTGCGAACTAGTCTACAGGATTGAGCAGTTCATCCCACGACTTCGACTTCGAAAGACGAGTGCAAAGGCTCTCGAGTTGCGAGACGCTATTGATGGCGCGGATGGCTTGTTCCACGGACTCGCTCGGCGCACCGAACGGCCCGCGGCCCGAGAGGAGGATACCGCTTTGGAGTCCTTTAAGCTGGCCCTTCGCCTCGCCCTGTTCGATGAACGGGCGGAACGCCCCGAACTCGCGGATGTCGGGAACGGTTCGGATCAGTTCCTCGGCTGTCATGGCACCATACCTCAACTGGAGAAGGATTCCGATTGCCGTTGCGACTCGGTTGGCGGTAGGAGAGTCCGATTCGGCCACCAATCGCTGATCAATTCGGCCGATCACGCTCGAAACCTGATCCCGAGCCACCTTCGCAATCGGCGCCAGCGGCAGCAGGGCTAATGGCCCCTCAAGAATCGCCTCGGCCGACCACTCCCAGACGCGGAGCACCGAGTACGCAAAGCTCCACGATGGTCCGAAGGGCGCTGCAATCGCATACTCGCCCGTGTACGTCGCCGCCTCGGCCTTTGGGGTCAGCAGCAACAGCACGGACGCTACCAGCAGCTTGTGCCGTTCGTGCAGGAGTGCATTGTACTGCAACATCCGCCGTGGAAGCGAGAGATCCCGGCTCGATTGGAACTCGACGTGAAGCAGCCACGGCGAGTCATCCTCGATGCGCAGGATCTTGTCCGCGGCGGCCGAGACGGTGGACAGATCCGAGTCGACGAGCCGGATTTTCCCCGACGGCCGCACCACGCCGAGGAGCGCGGCCAAACCGGCCGGCTCCGCTTCGAGAAGATCCTTCGCGGTCGCGTCGTACGGCATGCTCACGGTGGAGGCACTCCGCATTCATCCCGAATGATCTACGGCGTCACTTCCGCTTCTGTTCGAGTAGCCAGGTGTAGAGTTCGTCCGTGCCGTAGGCGTTGTCCCAGCTATTGTGGGCGACGCCGGGGTATTCGGTGTACTTCGGCTTGCCGCCCGCCTGCTTGAGGGCGTCGATCATATCGCGAGAACCAGCGACCTTGACCGCGGTGTCCTTGTCGCCATGGAAGGCCCAGCAGGGCAGGTCCTTGATGGTCGCAGCCGCGGCGGGGTTGCCAGCACCGCAGACGGGCACGATGGCCGCCCAGCGTTCCGGGTTCGCGACGGCAAGGCTCCACGTGCCGTGGCCGCCCATCGACAGGCCGCTGAGGATCACGCGCTTCGGGTCCGCGTTGTACTCCTTCATCGTCGTGTCAAGGATTGCCAGCGCTCGCTTCGCGTCGTCGGAGTCGGCCTTCCAGATGCGTTTCTCGGACTGAGGAATGACCACGATGAACGGAAAACTCTTCGCTCGTTTCTCGATCGCCGGGCCGATGCCGACCTGGACCGGTTGCTTCATCCCGCCCTTGGTTTCGCCGGCTCCGTGCAGGAACAGGATGATCGGATAACTCTTCTTCGCGTCATAGTCCTGCGGCACGAACACGACATAAGGCGACCTGGAGCCATCGGCGTTGCTGTGGGTCTTCGTGACGAATCCCGTCTTCGGCGACTCCGCGGCCGAAGCGAACGAGCCGAGCGAAAGCAGGGAAAGGAGGAAGGTGCGAATCATCATGGGAAGAGAGTCCGAAAGAGGAAGCGGGGGTAGGGGTTTCTTATACTGACGGTCAGATTGTCAGCACCACTTTTACAAGGGAAGGATCGCCGCTTGCGGCGGAGCGTTGTCGAGCGCGATCATCTGTTACGGTGAAGCAATACTGCGATTTCGCTTTGCTAACCAGGTGACCGCGCTCCGCCGCAAGCGGCTGAAAACCCCTTGGCTCAGATTCTGGGCGATTATCACAACCGACCGTCGATAGCGTAGCAAAGCAGCGAACGCAAAGCTACCGGCTCCCTATCCGTCGAGATTGCATTGAATCTCCGCGTTTCGACTACCCCGCCCTTTCCGCAGGATCACACTGCAATCTGCAGGCGCAGCAGATTCAGAGCCAGCTTGGCGGTGCGGCTCTGGATTTCGAGGCGTGTGCCCAGCCAACTGAAAGGCTGGACCTTCACGCCGTCGGGGCCGGCCACGGCGGTGAAGACGCTGCCGACGGGCGTGCCATCCTTGCCTCCCGCGGGCCCGGCGTAGCCCGTGGTTGCGACGCCGAAGTCCGTGCCGAACCGGGCTCGCGTGCCGACGGCCATCGCCATCGCCACTTCGGCGCTGACGGCGGTCTTCTCCTCGATCAGCTTCGCGGGAATGCCGAGTTCGCGAACCTTCATCTCATCCGTGTACGTGATCAAGCCGCCCCGTAGGACTGCGCTCGAGCCGGCAACCTGCGAGAGACGATGCGCCACCAGGCCCGCGGTGATGCTCTCCGCAGTCGCGACCGTCTGCTTTGTTTCGAGCAGGCTACGAACGATCACGTCCTGCAACTCCTGATTATCCGTACCGAAGATGAGATCGCCGAGACGCTCGCGGATGGTGGTCTCGACGGGAGCGATCATCGCCTGAGCCGCATCGACCGAGGCCGCCCTCGCCAGAATGCGAAGCGAGATCACAGCGTCGCTGACTGTGATGCCGACCTCGGGCACATGGCCGCGGCGGGTCAGGTCGAGCAGCTTTTCCTCCACAGCCGATTCGCCCAGGCCGAAAGTGTTGATCTTTCGGTGGACCACGACGCCCTGCACGCCTCCGAGGGGCAGCAGTCGCGGCATCACCTGCTCCTCGTACATGCGGTACATCTCACCGGGGACGCCCGGCATCGCAGCGATGATGCAACGGCCCTGCGTCATCCACACACCCGGAGCCGTGCCCGCGGCGTTAAAGATCGCCTCCGCGCCGCGAGGAAAGAGGGCCTGCACGCGGTTGCGCACGGGCATCACCCGGCCGCGCTTACTGAACATCGTCTGGATGTGCTCAAGCGAGACCGGATCCTCGACGAGATCGACCCCCGCGATGGCCGCGAGTGCCTCGCGTGTGAGGTCGTCCTGCGTGGGCCCGAGTCCGCCGGTGATGAGGACGAGGTTGGCCCGGTTCGCGGCATTGCGGATCACAGCGATGTTATCCGCAAGGTCATCCGCGACAGTGGTGTGGAAGCCGACAAGAATCCCGATCTCCGCGAGGCGACGGCTCAGCCACTGGCCGTTGGTATCGAGGTTCTGACCACTGGTGATTTCGCTTCCGATGGAAATGACTTCCGCTTTCATGGAGTGTCTCGAAGGAAGAGTCCGGGGGATGGCATTTCACTGGTTATAGAGGACTCGATCAATGCCAGAGATGAGACATATGCTAAAGCAGGCCCGGGAAATTAATGAAGCCCACCCGCGTTCGGGTGGGCTTCGGTCGCGCAGGGCTTGCCTTGCGGCTCGCCAGCGCTTGGACTACGGCACTTCGATATTCTCCTTCGCGGCCCACTCGCGAAGCTGTTTCATCCCTCGCACGTTGATCTGCCGCACACGCTCCTTCGTGATGCCAAAGTGCTGGCCGATCTGCTCCAGAGTCATTTCCTCGGAGCCGTCGAGGCCGGTCCGCATGCGGATCACCTCGCGAGTTCGTGCGTCGAGATGTTCCAGCAACTGATTGACACGGTGGCGGGCCGCGTCGGCCGCAGCCACGACTTCCTGCTCGTCCGTGCGGATGTCCGCCTTGCCGTCGAAAAGATCTTCGTGGCCTGTCATGTACCGCTGTTTGTGCGTCTTCTCGTCCGGAATACTCCGGGCGAAGTTCTTCATGATCGCCCAGGTGGCGTACGTGGAGAACTTGTTCCCTCGAGCGTAGTCGAACTTCTCGACGGCTCGCATCAGCGACACGTTGCCATCGCTGACGAGATCATCGATCGCCTCGCCCGTGCCGAGATGACGCTTGGCCTGGCTGTACACGAGGCGCTGGTTGCAGTTGATCAGCAGGTCTCGCACCTCCACGGCATCTTCGCGAAGATGATCGAGCTTGCGAAGTTCCGCAACCTTGGTCCGGGTCGGATCGATTGCTTCCTGGATCTTGTGGGCCTTGTGCTTCAGGAAGTTCATCTTGCGGAACATGTGCTGTTCCTGATCTTTCGAGAGCAACGGCCATTCGTACAGATGCGTCATGTGGGCCGGCACATCTTTGGGCGGCGCCATCTGATCGCGTTTGGCTTCGAACTCGACCAGGCCCGGCATGGGCGCCAGCATGCCCTGTTCCTTGGACAGGTCATCAAAATCGGGATTGTAAATATAGTCGATCGGTCGGCGGATCAGTTCCTTCGCCTTGACCTCGTTGACCACGCGGTACATCGAGTTTCGGCTTCGGCTGAACCGTGCGGTTAACGTTTCCACGGTTTCACCCCTTGCTCGAGAGTGATAGGTTTGCTCCATCTGTTCCTTCGCCGTGGAGGTCAACGGACCCGACACGGACGGGAACAGTGCTTGACCGGGTTGGGCCCGATCGAAGTTCTTGATGGTGTAGCGGACGGCCTCAGGCGAACGGCCGAGCCGGGCGGCGATCTTCTTGCTGACATCGGTCAGGGATCCGCCCTCGTCCCTCAAACTCCGGGCGAGATTCACGATCTCGTCCTTCTCCAGGTCGGTCAGGTGGCTGAACTTGGCCCCCTTCTCGACAAGTCCCTTGTGTTCGTTCAAGAATCTCTCCACCACGGATCGCGGGAAGCCGAGCTGGCTTCGACCGTTCACCTTTACTCGCCGGGCCACGAGCCCTCGCAGACGCCAGCGGGAAATCGTCTTCGTCGACACGTTGAACTGACGGCTGATCTCCTCCAGCGTGAGCATTGGCTCGACAGACTGCTCGATCGGCAGAGCTGGCACCGAGCGCTCGACTCGGCGGACGAACAGACCAAGGTCGTGGCGAAGCTCTTCGCCGGGAATCAGGAGGTCCGCGTAAGCGTCCGAACGATAGTCCGTGACGCGGAAGCAGACGTACTGATACGGATACTGCCGATGCGACTCGAGCTCGGAGAGCAACTTCTCAGCTCGGGCCACCTGCTCCTGTCGTCGAGCGGGCGGCGCGTACCGTGTTTGTTGTTCCGTTAGCTCTTTCAGAGCCGCCACTTTGAACTCGTTCACCGCATCTCCTCCCGGCCGCTGCATGCGTCCGTTCACTTGCCTGGAAGCTGCCGCGAGGTCCACTCGCGGGTCGATCCGTCTCACCTAACGCTGCTCCTTACCTCTGTATTCGCTCGTCCTGGAAGGACATACAAGCAAATCATTCACATCTTTCGGAAAAACAGATGCATCCGGAATGTGAGAGAGTTCCCCGGCACTTCAGGTTCGCAACCGCAGGATCATTCAAACTTCCTCGACTTACCGGACACTCTCCATTGCCATTCTCGGCCGCCATTCTCGTCTGGCACTTTCGGGCGTCATTCTCAGCCGCCACACTCCTCAGCAATGCGCTTGCCAGTGCTCAAAGAGATTCCCGAATTTATTCGTTCGATTCACAGCGTCCTCGAATTCCAGAGGACCCAGGCACCTCCTCCTCTCGATTTCCAGGACCGACGCTTGCAGTCTCGATCCGGAACAGTTCGCCCTTTACCCAGCAGTGGCATCCACGGATTCAGTCGGGTCTCAATCGGGTCTGAATCGTCGGCTAAAGGTTTTACCGAAGCACAGTGCTCAAAGTTACACTAGCCCTGTACAATTTTGCAAACCCCGTTGCACCAACTGATCGATTCTGCAATCTGCGCAACCAGCGTAATCGTCAAGCTTTAAGACTTCCGGTGTTGGAATGTTAAATCCTGCTCTCTTTGCGCCCCGACTGAACTGCAACACCAATTATTATGAGGCGTCTCCACCGGTCATCCGTACGCAGGCCCCGAACATGACAACCGTACGACGATATCTCCCCATCACTGGCTTCTTACTCCTCCTTGGCGGAATATCTTCCCCGGTTGTTGCACAGGACACTTACCGCCTCAGTGAAGTTTTCGCGCCGGGGCATCAGTATCGAGTGATCTCTACGCTCACAATCCAGGGACGGATCGCGATACCGGCACAGGATAAAACGAAATCGTCGCAGATCATCGACATGACTGGGCGCAGTTCGCTCACTTATGACGAACGCATTCTCCCACCCCTGGAGAGCGGCGCGTTGCGAACGGTCCGGGCTTATCGCGACTCGGATTTCAGCCGCCTTCAAGGGACTCTGGCGGCCAATTTCAGCTTTCGCCCGTCCGTGCGGAGGATGGTGTTCCTTCGCGGTCCGGGTTACAAACTTCGCTTCTCGCCGGACGCTCCGCTGACGTGGGACGAAATCGACCTCCTTCGCACCGACATCTTCAGCCCCGTCACGGTCGGGGGCCTGTTGCCGATCGTTCCGGTTCGGCCGGGCCAATCGTGGCGGATCTCGCCCGAGGCGATCACGGAGCTCACGGACATCGAAAAGGTAGAAGCGGGCGAGCTCACGGTGAAGTTCCTGGCGGTCGCTCTCGTGAACGACCGTCGCACTGCTCGCCTTGCCATCAGTGGCAACGTTCGCGGTGTGAACGAGGACGGCCCGAATCGCCAGTCGCTGGACGGCAGCACGGCGTACTTCGACCTCGACGCCGGGATTCTCTCCTACCTCTCGATCAAGGGCGCCAAAGAAATGCTCGACGGCCGGGGTGAGGTTGTGGGCCGCACGGAGGGGCAGTTCACCATGAGTCGTTCGGTCGGAGCGCTTCCTTCCGACCTGACGGACGCGGCCCTGGGCACCCTCGACCTCAAACCGACCGCCGAGAATACGCTGCTTCTGTACGACAACCCGAACATCGGGGTTCGCTTCCTGCACCCGCGAACCTGGCGAGTCGGGGCCGTTCAGGGCCGGCAGGTGACGCTCGAACAGACGCGAGGCAGCGGCGGCATCCTCATTACGGTCGAAACGGCGGCCAAGGTTCCCACGAGCCAGGAGTATCAGAAAGAGATCGACGAGTTCTTGAAGCAGGTGAAGGCCCGAGATGTCCGCCTGTCGGAGCCGACCGTGCGAATTCGCAACGACCCGCCGCTCGAGCGATTCGCGATCGATGCCGAGATGGGAGGCGAAGCGTGCCGACTCCTCTATGCGGTGCTAAAGCAATCCGAAGGCGGAGCGACCGTGGCGATCCGCCTGCCGAGCGCTCAATTGCCGCAACTCGTTCCTGAGGCGGAGCGCATTCTGCGGAGCGTTTCGGTGACGCGAACGATCGAGGCGAAGTGAGCCGACATCGCCGTGCACGACGTGAGGACGTACGGGTGTTCACTTCGAGAGGCCGCGAGAAACTGTCCGAAGGCCGTCCGGATTCCTATGCCGTCAGGATAGCATTCGACGACGAACCTCACTGAAAAGTGCCTTGCACCGACCTCACGATGATGCACCCGGCCGGTCCTCAAAGCGTTCGCACACCCGCAAGCTCCGCGGTCGGCTGGTGGCGACCCGGGACGGACGGGGCCACGGAGGCCAGTTCCGAGGCGATTTCGCAGGCGATTCGCTCCCTCGATGATCCTGTCCTCCTCGTTCACACTCCGGATGGTGTCGCCGTCGCACAAGCCGGCCTCGCCACGTTGGGCCCGGTTTCTCCTGCCGCGGAGGCCCTGGCGGTGGTGGGCTACCTCCCACCGCTGCCGCCGACTCGGCTCGGCGATCCTCGCTTCCGAGATACTCACGGATTGAAGTACGCCTACATGACCGGGGCGATGGCCAACGGCATCGGCTCGGTGGAGATCGTCGAGGCCATGAGCCGGGCGGGGATGCTTGGCAGCTTTGGAGCCGCGGGGCTGTCGCTGGAACGCATCACCCAGGCGATCGACCGCATCCAGGGCTCGCTGGGCGATGGCCCTGCCTGCGTAAACTTGATCCACAGCCCGAACGAGCCGACGCACGAGGCGGCCACCGCGGAGCTGCTTCTCGCCCGTGGCGTCCGCCTGGTCGAGGCTTCCGCGTATCTCGACCTCACGCCCGCGATCGTGCACTATCGAGTCGCCGGGCTTTCCCGGGATCAGGATGGTGGAGTGCGGATTCGCAACCGAGTGATCGCGAAGATCTCTCGCGTGGAAGTGGCCACCAAGTTCCTCTCGCCTGCCCCCGAGCGTCATCTGCGTGAGCTCCTGGCCGCGGGGAAGATCACGCCTGTGCAGGCGGAGTTGGCGGCTCGCGTGCCGATGGCGGACGACATCACCGCCGAGGCGGATAGCGGCGGCCATACGGACAATCGGCCTGCCATCACGCTGCTGCCGACGATCCTGGCTCTGCGTGATCGCCTTCAGGCCCAGTATCGGTTCGCGTCGCCGCCTCGCGTGGGGCTTGCCGGGGGAATCGCGACACCTTCCGCGGTCGCCGCGGCCTTCGCCATGGGGGCGGCGTACGTCGTTACCGGCAGCGTCAATCAGGCCTGTGTCGAGTCGGGAAGCTCGGAGCCCGTGCGAAAGATGCTCGCCGAGGCCGGGCAGGCGGACGTGACGATGGCCCCCGCGGCGGACATGTTCGAGATGGGCGTGAAGGTGCAGGTGCTCAAGCGAGGCACCATGTTCCCCATGCGAGCCCAGAAGCTCTTCGACTACTACCGTCAATTTTCCTCCTGGGAAGCGATCCCCGAGGCGGAGCGAGTCCAGGTTGAGAAGACCTTCTTTCGCACTCGCTTCGAAGACATCTGGGCTCAGACGCGAGACTTCTTCCTTCGCCGGGATCCGACGCAGTTACCGAAGGCCGAGGCGGATCCACGTCATAAAATGGCCCTGGTGTTCCGCTGGTACCTGGGCCTCTCCAGCCGCTGGGCGAATGTGGGCGACGCGACAAGGCAACTGGATTATCAGGTCTGGTGCGGGCCTGCGATGGGAGCCTTCAACGAATGGGTGAAGGGCTCCGTGCTCGAACCGCCCGCGAACCGGACCGTGGTGGCGGTGGCGCGGAACCTGCTCCATGGCGCGTGCCTTGTCCTGCGCCGCGAGGCCCTGCGCCAACAGGGCCTTGACGTGCAGGACGAATGGTTCACGTCGGAACCGGTCGTCGGTGAAACTCTCGCTTAGCCGCGATGCGAAGTCTTCGGAGTGGAGCGTTTATCACTCCCGCGCTCCGCTCCAAAGACTCCACCTCGCGGCTACGCTGTCACGAATTCTCTCTGTTGTGAGAACCGAGTTGCCTGGAAATTCTGAGTTTGTGCCTCTCGCCATCGTCGGCATCGGCTGCCTGTTCCCGAAGGCTCACGGCCGCGGCGCATTCTGGGCGAACGTCAAGAACGGCGTCGATTGCATCACCGACGTTCCACCCACGCACTGGGACGCGGAGCAGTACTTCGATCCGAATCCGAAAACCCCGGACATGACCTACGCCCGACGTGGCGGATTCCTGTCTCCGGTCGACTTCAACCCTTTGGAGTTCGGCATCGCCCCTCGTGATCTCGAAGCCACCGATACCTCGCAATTGTTGGGGCTCGTCGCGGCGAAGCAAGCCTTGAACGATGCGGGGGTCGTCTTCTCGGACCAGTCCGAAGCCCCCGGAGCGGTCGATCGCAATCGCGTCTCGGTGATCCTTGGCGTGACCGGGACGCTGGAACTGGTGGTGCCGCTGGGTGCACGGCTCGGGCATCCGAAGTGGAAGAAGGCGATGAAGGACGCCGGCGTGCCGGACGACCTTGCCCAGGATGCTGTGGAGCGGATCTCGGAGTCTTACGTTCCCTGGCAGGAGAACAGCTTCCCCGGATTGCTCGGGAACGTGGTGGCAGGCCGGATCGCGAACAAGCTTGATCTCGGCGGCACCAACTGCGTGGTGGATGCGGCCTGTGCGAGTTCGCTGAGTGCGGTGCATCTGGCGTCGCTGGAACTGGCGGCCGGGCGGGCGGATGTCGTGGTGACAGGTGGCGTGGATACTTTCAACGACATCTTCATGTACATGTGCTTCAGCAAGACGCCGGCGCTCTCGCCGACCGGCGATGCGAAGCCCTTCGATGCCGCGGGTGATGGCACAATCCTCGGCGAAGGCCTGGGCATCGTGGTGCTGAAGCGGCTGGCCGACGCCGAGCGCGATCACGACCGCATCTATGCGGTGCTTCGCAGCCTGGGCTCGTCCAGCGATGGCAAGGGCAACGCGATCTATGCGCCGAGTTCCGCAGGGCAGACGAAGGCACTCCGCAAAGCTTACGCCCTGGCCGGAGTGACGCCGGACACGATCGAACTTGTGGAAGCTCACGGCACCGGCACGAAGGTGGGCGACTCGGTCGAGGCGACGGCCCTGACGGAAGTGTTTACTCGCGACACGGAGGCTTCAAAACGGAGCGACACTCCGACGCCGTGGTGTGCCGTCGGCTCGGTGAAATCGCAGATCGGGCACACGAAGGCGGCCGCGGGGTCGGCGTCGCTCATCAAGGCGGCGCTCGCTCTTTACAACAAGGTGCTGCCGCCCACGCTCAAGGTGGGCCTGCCGGTCGAACCGTTGCGGGCCGCGGACTCGCCGTTCTATGTCAACACCGCACGGCGGCCCTGGCTGCCTCGCGCGGAGCATCCACGACGCGCCGCCGTCTCCGCCTTCGGCTTCGGTGGCAGCAACTTCCACGCGGTTCTTGAAGAGCATCGCCCGACCAAAAGCGAACCCGACTGGGACGGCTCCGTCGAAATCGTGGCCTTATCGGCCGATTCGATCGCATCCCTCAGCACGGCTCTCGATGCCCTGCCGCTCACGGACTGGCCTGCGTTCGCTCGAGCGGCGGAAGAGTCACGAAGTTCTTTCCGAGGGAACGCGCCTTTCCGACTCGCATTCGCGGCCCATCGGGATTTGACGGACCTCGTCAAGCTCGCTCGCGGAGCCCGTGCGAAGCTGGCCGTGGACACCGAGACGACCAGTTGGCACACGCCCGAAGGAGCCCACTTCGGCCAGGGAGCTGCGCCGGGCAAGCTTGCCGTTCTCTTCCCCGGGCAGGGTTCGCAGTCGGTTGGGATGCTCCGCGATCTCGCCTGCCAGTTCCCGGAACTGCTCGAGACGCTCGTGCTCGCCGATCGCTGTGCGGCGGAATCCGCTTCGCACGAACGGCTCACGGATCGCATCTATCCCCCCACCGCGTTCGATGCGGATGCTCGCTCGCGTCAGGACGCCGCCCTTCGCGACACCCGGGCGGCCCAGCCTGCCCTGGGTGGCGTGAGCTATGGCGCCTGGCGGTTGCTGCGAGATCGCTTCGGCGTGGACGCGGAGGCCTTCGCCGGGCACAGCTATGGGGAACTTCCCGCGCTCTGTGCCGCCGGGCGCTTCGGCGAGCCGCATCTCTTCGCACTGTCACGCCTCCGTGGCGAATTGATGGCCCGGCGCCGGGATGGTGATCCGGGCTCGATGCTCGCGGTGAGCGCGCCGATCGCGGAGGTCGAGGCGGTGCTGCGCGATACGGGCCTCAAGCTCACCGTGGCGAATCGCAATTCACCGAAACAGGTGGTGCTCTCCGGTGCCACGGACGAGATCGACAAGGCCGTGAAGGTGTTCGAGGAACGGAAGCTCGCGGGCAAGAAGCTCCCGGTCGCCGCGGCTTTTCACAGTCCCCTCGTGGCCGATGCCGCCGAGCCGTTTCGGCTGGCGATCGAGGCGGTCGCGTTCCAGCCGGGCAGCGTTCCTGTCTTTGGCAACACCCTTGCCGCGGAATACCCGGCCGAGTCGACCGCTGCAAAAGATCTGTTAGCCCAGCAGTTGGCGAAGCCCGTCGATTTCGTCGGCCAGATCCGTGCGATGGTCGAGGCCGGAGTTCGCACATTCATCGAGGTCGGGCCGGGTTCCGTGCTCACGCGGTTGGTGGAGGCGATTCTCTCCGATTTGTCCACCGGTCCTTCCGCAAAGGCCGCGGAGGTTTTCGCTCTGGACGCCTCTGGGGGAAAGCGCCCCGGCGTGCTAGACTTGGGGCATCTGCTGGCTCGCCTGGCGGCTCGAGGAGTTGCGATCGATCTGACACGCTGGGAGGAAGCCAGCGCCTGTCGGCCAGCGGCGCTCGCGAAGAAAGCGGCGATGACGGTGCCGATCTGCGGGGCGAACTATGTGCAGCCACGCACAGCACGCCCGCCACGACCCGTGTCGAGCCCGGCGATCAAGAATGGTGTTCACGCGACCAGAACCGCAAAGGCTTCTTCCATGCCCGATGACGCGAATCCGGTTCCGAACCTCGACTCCCACACGCTCGCGCAAGCCCTGCGGATGACGCAGCAGACGCTCACGGCTCTTCAGCAGATGCAGGAGCAAGCCGCGCAGTTGCATCGCCAGTTTCTCGAGTCCCAGGAAGCGGCCCAACGAACGTTGCAAACGCTCGTCGAACAGCAATCACGGCTCCTCGGAGGCTCCACATCGCCCGTGATCCTGCCCCGTCTGCCAGAGGTTCGCACTCCGCAGACCCACGTGCCGCCGCCACTCGTTGCGGTTCCGGTGGCTGTGCCAGCACCTGTGAGTCGGCCGATGCCGCCACCGCCTGTTCCTGTACCGGCCCCGAAGAAAGCCGCGATGCCGGAGATCGTTCCGACGCTGCTGGCCGTCGTCGCGGAGAAGACGGGCTACCCGGTTGACAGTCTTGACCTGTCGCTGTCGCTGGACACCGATCTTGGCATCGACTCGATCAAGCGCGTCGAGATCCTTTCCGCAATTCAGGAGAAGCTCCCCTCCGCTCCCGTGGTGAAACCCGAGCACCTGGGCACGCTCCACACGCTGCAAGCCGTCGCGGACTTCCTGAGCGGCGGCGCCACGTCGGCGGACGACCTCGATCCGCCGCAGACGATCTCGATGGAGAGCTTGATCCTGCTGACTCGCGAGGAGTCTCAGGGCGTGCCGGAATCGATGCTGGCGCCGGCGACCACGCCCCGGTTGCCGATGATGTTCGCGGCACTCAGCCTTGCGGAAGTGGTTCCCGCACTCCTGGCGACCGTGGCCGAGAAAACGGGCTACCCCGTCGAGAGTTTGGAGTTGCCGCTTTCACTTGATACGGACCTGGGCATCGACTCGATCAAGCGCGTCGAGATCCTTTCCTCGCTTCAGGAGAAGCTGCCTGACGCTCCCGTGGTGAAGCCGGAACACCTTGGCACGCTTCACACGCTTCAGGATGTGGCTGATTTCCTGGTGAGCGGCTCGAAGTCCGATTCCAGCACGGCGTCCGAACTCGCGGTGCCGAAGACGGAGCATCTTTCCAACATCAAACCGGTGAAAGCGACCGACTCCACGATCAAGCCGCCCTTTACACCGACGAAGGTGATCATCGCCTCTCCGCCGTCGCCCGCAGCCCTGGAGGGCTCCGCTCGGCTGCTCCTCGAGGGCGAGCGATCGTCCGACATGATGCGGGCCCCGGCGGTCGCGACGGATCGGTTGGAACGAAGCATCCTCCAGGCGGTGGACCTCGACATGCAGATGCCACGGCCCCAGGTGCCGCTGTCAGCGGACTCGGAGATCTGGGTGGTGGGCGACGCGGAGCCTCTGACAGACGCCGTCGTGGAGCAACTTGCCCAGAGGGGTTTCAACGCCAAGGCGATGGGCTGGGCGGGGCCGGGCGCGAACCGGTCGAACCGCAAGCTGGGCGGGCTGGTGTTGCTGGCGTCCACCCATCCGGGGCCGGAGTCCGGGCTGAATCGCCTGGCCTTCCAGTGGGTTCAGCAGGTGGCGACGAAATTGAGGCAGACGGGTCGGCAGTCCGCCGCGGTGCTCGCGACGGTGGCCCGGCTCGATGGCGCCTTCGGGCTGAACAAGCTCAGTGCCGATGCTGACCCCACCGCGGGCGGCCTGGCGGGCCTGATCAAAACCGCCCGGCATGAGTGGCCGGAGGTTACCTGCAAGGCGATCGACCTGGATGCGGCCTTCACCGATGCGACCGCCGCCGCCAAGGCCATCGTCGAGGAAGTGCTCACCGGCAGCCCTTACGAAGTCGGGATCGCCGCCACGCATCGGTGCACGCTCGAACTCGCTCGCACCATCCGTCGGCAGACGAATCGCTCGCTCGATCTGGGCTCGAAAGACGTCGTCCTAGTTACGGGCGGGGCTCGCGGCGTGACCGCCGAAATCGCTGTCAGCCTGGCGGAAACCTACCATCCGATGCTGATCCTTACCGGTCGCACGGCCACACCGACTCCCGAACCGGCCTGGCTGATGGGCGTCGCCGGTGAGAGTGAACTGAAAGCCGCCATCACGCAACAGCTCGGCTCGCAGGGCGGCCCGCGAAAGGTCGGCGAGTTCTATCAGCAGGTGATCGCTCAGCGTGAGATCCGCACCACGCTTCGACGCATCGAGGACGCGGGCACGAAGGCGATCTATTTTCCCGTCGACGTCAGCAAGGGTCGGGATATGGCCGACCTTGTCCAACAAATCCGCGTGAAGTTCGGCCCTCTCACCGCCGTGGTGCACGGGGCTGGCGTCCTTGCGGACAAGAAGATCGAGGATCTCACGCTCGAGCAGTTCGATCGCGTGTACGCCACCAAGGTCGATGGGCTCCGCAACATCCTGGATCTGTTGACGCACGAAGAGTTGAAGGTGATCGTGCTCTTTAGTTCCACCACGGCTCGCTTCGGCCGCGTCGGCCAGGTGGCGTATGCGATGTCCAACGAGGTGCTGAACAAGACAGCGCAGGTGGAATCGCGCCGCCGGCCCGGATGCCGTGTGGTCTCGGTGAACTGGGGCCCATGGGATGGCGGGATGGTGACACCGGCCCTGCGAAAAGTGTTTGAATCCGAGGGCATCGGGCTGATCCCGCTCGTGGAGGGTGCCGCGTTCCTGGTGAACGAACTCAACGCCGCGGGGCGTGCGGTCGAGGTGGTGGCGATTGGCAAGCTGAAGCCCGGCTCGGGTCCGCAGGGCATGCCTTCCCCTCGAGCGGCGGCGAGTGCCCCGCCGATGACCGCCTCCACCAGCGGCCAGCACCCGGCGTTGATCGGCAGTGGCAGCCCGATGGTTTCGCCGCCGAGCTTTCCCGCCTCGGCGGACTTGAGCCTGGTCTTTGAACGCATCGTGGATGTCGAATCGCATCCGGTGCTGAAGTCGCACGTTCTCGATGGCCGTGCCGTGCTGCCGATGGCGGTGCATCTGGAGTGGCTTGCTCACGCAGCGCTCCATGGGCATCCGGGTCTCGTGTTCCATGGCTTCAACGATCTCCGCATCACGCAAGGCGTGATGAGTGATTCGAGCGGTTCGCCCACGGTGCGAGCGTTCGCGGGCAAGGCCGTGAAGCAGGATAAGCTCTTCGTGGTGCCCGTGGAGCTTCGCGGCAAGCGTCGTGATGGCCGGGAAGTGATCCACTCCCGTGCGGAGATTGTACTTGTTGCCGCCATGCCCAAGGCCTCGCCCGCGGATCGGCCGCCGGCGGTGGCTCCGTATACGCACTCGATCGAAGAGGTGTACGCGGAGTTCCTCTTCCACGGCCAGGATTTGCAGGGAATCGAGCGGATTGACGGCGTCTCGGACCTTGCCTTCATCGGCCGGGCGTATCCCGCTCCCCCGCCCGTGGAGTGGTTCACCAGCCCGCTGCGTAGCGGTTGGGTGGCAGACCCCATGGTGCTGGATGCGAGCTTCCAGATGATGATTCTCTGGAGCCTCAGCCAGCATCAGGCGGGTTCGATCCCTTGCTTTGCGGGGCGGTATCGCCAGTTCCGTCGGACGTTCCCCACGGTGCCGGTGAAGGTCGTCATCCGGGTTCGCCGCGACGATGGCCGCTTCGCCCGTGCGGACATCGACTACCTCGATGGCGAGAACCACGTGATCGCCCAGATGCAGGATTACGAGTGCGTGATCGAAGAGAGCCTCAACCAGGCCTTTCGACGCAACCAGCTTGGCATGACCAAAGCGTAGCGTCATCGCGAAGAGGTCATTTCAAATCCGCTCGGACTGTGGCACGGCGCCTGGCCTGTGCCACGGTCCCTGAGCTTTGAAACCCCTCCTGGCTCTCGACTCGTGATCGAGATCTGTCGCCTTTCACTGTGAATCGTAAACCCCGAAATCCTTTCCTCCCCCTGCTATCCATGATTGAACGTATCGCGATCGTTGGCATGGCGGGCCGGTTCCCGGGCTCTGGCGCGGACCTCGATCTGTTTTGGCAGAACGTGGCCCGCGGTGCGGATCTCTCGCGCGAGGTTCCTGCGAATCGCTGGGTGCTTCCGCCCGATCGCTGCCTGGATCCGCGCATCGCGAATCCGGATACGGTTTACTCCGCACGTGGTTACTATCTCGATCCCTTCACCGCTGATCTCGAAGGGCTGAAGATCACGTCGGGATTCGTCGCGGAGCTCGATCCGCTCTTTGGCCTCGTGCTCGATGTCGGCAACCGCGCCTGGCGCAGCGCCAGGATGGCGACCGTCGATCGTTCGCGCGTCGGACTCGTGATGGGCAACATCTGCCTGCCCACTGATCGAGCCAACGACCTGTGCCGGGAATACCTGGGCGGCAAGCTTGGAATCGATCAGCCTTCGCGGGGGACGAATCCGCTGAACCGCTTCGTCGCCGGGCTTCCCGCGGGGGTGCTGGCGAAGTCGCTGGGGCTCGGCGGTGGAAGCTACACACTCGACGCCGCCTGTGCATCGAGCCTCTATGCCATCAAGCTGGCGGCCGATGAACTGCTGGCTTTTCGTGCGGATGCGATGCTCGCGGGTGGTGCCAGCCGGCCGGACTGCCAGTACACGCAGATGGGCTTCGCACAGCTTCGGGCTCTCTCTGCGTCCGGTCGTTGCGCTCCCTTTGACCAGAGCGCCGATGGCCTGATGGTCGGCGAGGGGGCCGGGCTCTTCGTTCTCAAGCGTCTCACGGAAGCCCTGCGTCACGGCGATCGCATTCACGCGATTCTCGGTGGCGTCGGCCTTTCCAACGATATGCACGGCAACCTCCTCGCGCCGGCGAAGGAAGGCCAGCTTCGTGCCATGCGTCAGGCGTATCAAAAGGCCGGCTGGCAGCCCGCGGATATCGAACTCATCGAGTGCCATGCCACGGGCACCCCTGTCGGTGATGCGGTCGAATACGAGAGCCTTCGTGAACTTTGGGGGGAGAACGGCTGGAACGCCGGCCAGTGCGTGATCGGTTCGGTGAAGTCCACCGTGGGTCACCTGCTCACCGGCGCCGGGGCCGCGGCACTCACGAAGGTGCTGCTGGCGATCAAGGCCGAGCAGCGGCCTCCGCAGGCGAACTTTCGCAGTCCCGCGGAAGGGCTTCGCTACAAGAACGGGCCGTTCCGCGTCCTCCAGGAATGCGATTCGTGGAACCGCCGCGGCAGCTTCGAGCCTCGTCGCGCCGCCGTCAGTGGCTTCGGCTTCGGTGGCGTGAACGCTCACCTGCTGCTGGAAGAGTGGGTCGGCGTTCCCGCTTCCACCAAGCGCAAGTTCCAGGAAAAGGCCTCCGGGGTTCAGCTTGTCTCCACGACGACTCGGAAAACGGAAACGACCGAGCCTCCACGAATCGACAATGTGCCCATCGCAATCGTCGGTATGGCGGCCCACGTTGGCCCCTGGGACGACCTACGGAAGTTTCAAGAGCGAGCGCTTGGCAACGCGGACCAGATTCGACCCCTTCCCAAAACCCATGGCTGGTCTCTCGCCTCGGGGGCGTCGCCAGCGGGCTACTTCATCGAGGAACTGCACTTCCCGATCGATCGCTTCCGCATCCCGCCGAAGGAACTGGAGGAGACGCTTCCCCAGCAACTCGTGATGCTTCAGGCCGCCGCGGCTGCTCTTGAGGATTGCCGGGGGAAGCCATCCTCCACCACGAAGTATGCGCCTGAAGGCGATGCGGAGACGGGTGTGTTCATCGGCCTGGGGCTGGACATGAACACGACGAACTTCCACCTCCGCTGGTCGCTGCTGGCGAAGGGTGCGAGGGCCGAGCAAGCGAGCCCGCCGCTGTCCGCGAATCGCACGATGGGCGCCCTGGGCAGCATCACGGCGAGCCGGATCGCCCGTGCGTTCCACTTCGGTGGCACCAGCTTCACCGTGTGCAGCGAGAACGCCTCCTCGGCCCGTGCGATCCAGTTGGCGGTGCGGGCCCTTCAGTCGGGAGAGCTTCGGCGTGCGGTCGTCGGAGGCGTGGACCTCGCGGCTGATCCGCGGATGCTGGTCGAGCCCGTGAGCGGCATGCCGTCCGAAGGCGCGACGGCCCTGATTTTGAAGCGTCTCGAAGACGCGGAACGAGACGGCGATCGCGTCTACTGCGTGATCCGGGGCGTCGGAGTCGCCAGCGGCGGGCTCGCGACGGACACGACGCCCTCGCTTCCAGCCGTGGCGAAAGCGATCCGCAGAGCGTGCCAGGAAGCCGGGAGCGATCCGGCGGACATCGACTACCTCGACAGCGGGGCCGGCGGTGCAACACTCGAAGCCGCCAGCCTCGCGGGGATGATGCCAGCCGGCCGTGCGGTGGCGCTCACCGTGGGCGACTCCACAACGGACTTCGGCCATTGCAACGCCGCCTCGGCTGCGGTGAGCATAGTCAAAGCGGCCCTGGCTCTTTACCATGCGATCCTGCCAGCGTCGCCAGGAGTTGATGCTTTAGCATCCTCCACAGTGACAGCCCATTGTCACTTCCACGCCACGCCGCGGTTCTGGCTCCATGATCGCGAGCGCGGCTCACGACGGGCTCTCACCACCGCCTCCGGTGTCGATGGTTCCTGCTTCGCGTTCGTGCTCGAGGACTCTCCTTCGCACCTCCAATCTTTGGAACCCGAGCGTGCCCAGCCGCTCGGGGCCCGTGGCGAAGCCTTGTTCGTAGCGGAAGCCAACACCGCGAGCGAACTACGCTCACGACTTGCAAGACTCAGCGATTTCCGGCATGAACGATCGACTCTGGGCATCGAGGCCCTGGCCCGCGCGTGGTTCCGCGAAGGGTCGATCGCGGGAATGCCCGCACGCGCGGTGGCACTCGTTGCCCGTTCCACCGAGGAACTCGACGAGCAGATCGCCTTCGCCTCGAGCCATCTCAAGTCCACCCCGGACTGGTCGCTTCCCGATCCCCGCCAAACCGGGGCGGATGCCAGCCTTCGCGATCGTGTCTTTTACTCGGCTCAACCTCTGGGCCGTGCGGCGAAGGTCGCGTTCATCTTTCCGGGATCGGGGAACCAGTTTGATGGCATGGGTCGCGATCTCGGCACGCAGTGGCCGGGCGTGCTCAGCCGGCAGCAGAGCGAAAATCAACGGCTCCGCAGCCAGTTCGCTCCGGACTTCTTCTGGAACGACCGCACCGCCGCGGCCCCGCCGAAGGACTTGATGTTCGGGCAGGTCACCGTGGGGTCGCTCGTCGCGGACTTGCTCGCCTCGCTCGGCGTTCGCGCGAATGCCATGATCGGCCTGAGCCTGGGCGAATCGGCTGGGCTCTTCGGCCTCCGCGCCTGGCGTGATCGCGATGAGATGTTCCAGCGAATGCAGCGGTCCACGCTCTTTCAGACAGACCTTGCTCCACCGTACAACTCGGCGCGCGTTCACTGGGGCCTGCCCGCGAAGGAGAACGTCGACTGGTCGCTTGGCGTGATCGCGGCCTCGCCCGACGACATCCTGGCTTCGCTGCGGCCGGGGCTGAAGGCTTATCTCCTGATCGTGAACACGCCCAACGAGTGCGTGATCGGCGGGCAGCGATCGGCCGTGAGTCAACTCGCCGAGGCGGTGAAGAAGCCCTTCTTCCCGATCGAAGGCGTGACCATCGCCCACTGCGAGGCGGCCCGGCCCGTGGAAGTGCCTTACCACCAATTGCACACCCTGCCCGTGACGGACCCGGGGAACGTGACGGTTTACAGCGGCGCCTGGGCCCGAAAATACAAGCCGTCCTCGAAGCTTTGTGCCGAGTCCATCACGGCCGGCGTCGTTGCGACGATCGACATCCCCTCGGTGGTGGAGGCCGCCTATCGCGACGGCGTCCGCGTGTTCCTCGAAGTCGGCCCTGGCAACTCTTGCTCACGCATCATCGACCTGATCCTCGGCAGCCGCCCCCACCTCGCCCGGGCCGTGCACGCGCCCCGGCAGGACGCCGTCTCGCAGGTGCTGCGAACGCTGGCTCACCTCGCCGCCGATCGCGTGCCAGTAGACCTCGCCGCCCTTTACGGCAGCGCCACCATGTGCGTCGGCCATCGCGAGCCGGGGGGGAAGGTACCCAAGGAAATCGTGATCCCCGTCGGCATGAGGCCCTTCGCGACGCCCACTGCGACACCCGTCGTGGAACCGGTGCCGATCATCATCGAGAGCACGCTGCAGGCGGTGGCAGCAGAGTCTCGCCCGCCCGCCGAGGCGAGTGAGCATGGCACCTCAATGCAGACGCAGACCGTTGCCCAGGCTTCCGCAGTGGCGACGGCGAACTTCCACGCCCACGAGTCGTTCCTTCGGCTTCATCAGAAGCTGATGGAAACCACCCAGCATGTACTGGCTCTTCAAACCTCACTTCTTGTCCAGGTCCAGAACGGAGCCCTGCTGGTGTCGCCGACCGTGAGGGACGTGCCTCAAGCATCGGCTTCTGTGGTCCCGCCCCTGGATGAGGTGCCGCGCTCGCTGGATTTCGAGCAGTGCTGCACGTTCGCCGTCGGCAAGGTGGGCGACGTCCTCGGGCCGATGTTCGCGGAGGTCGATCGTTATCCCACGCGCGTCCGCCTGCCGGAGGGGCCGTTGCAACTGGTCGATCGCATCGTGCTCATCGAGGGCGAACCGAAGTCCATGTCGAGCGGCCGAGTCGTCACCGAACACATGGTCCGCGAGGATCGCTGGTATCTCGACAACGGCCGCATTCCCACGGCTCTCTCGGTGGAAGCGGGGCAGGCGGATCTTTTCTTGTCGGGCTTCCTCGGCATCGATTTCCAAACCCGCGGCCTCGCGGTGTATCGTTTGCTGGACGCGGTCGTGAGCTTTCATCGCTCGCTGCCCCGGCCTGGAGAAACGATCCGCTACGACATTGCCATCGACAGCTTCACCCAGCAAGCGGACGCCTGGCTTTTCCGCTTCCGCTACGATGGCACGATCAATGGCGACCCCTTCATCACCATGCGAAATGGCGTGGCCGGCTTCTTCACCGCGAAGGCCCTCGCGGCCGGTAAGGGAATCGTCCACACCACCATGGATCGCAAGGAGATGGCAGGCAAGAAGCCTGCGGACTGGCGTGATCTCGTTCCTCTTCAGAAGGGTTCGCTCACCGAGGATCAGGTCGAAGCGCTGCGCCAGGGCGATCTCGTCTCGGCGTTCGGCACCGCCTTCGCCACGGCTGTGCTCGATTCGCCACAGACGTTGCCGGGCGGGATGTTGAAGCTCGTCGATCGCGTGCCGATCTATGATCCTCACGGCGGACGTTTTGGCATCGGCTTCATCCGTGCGGAGTACGACATCAAGCCGCCCGAGTGGTTCATCGAGTGCCACTTCGTGGACGACAAGGTGATGCCCGGCACACTCATGTACGAGTGCTGCCTGCACACGCTGCGAATCCTTCTCATGCGGCTCGGCTGGGTCTGCGAAGCGGGCGAGGCCGTGTGCGAACCCGTGCCCGGGGTGAACAGCCGACTCAAGTGCCGCGGGCAAGTGACCGACGCGACGAAACTCGTGACGTACGAGGTGACGATCAAGGAACTCGGCTTCCGCCCCGAGGCGTTCTGCATTGCCGATGCTCTGATGTACGCCGACGGCAAGCCGATTGTCGAAATCTCGAACATGACGCTCCGCATGTCCGGGCTGACTCGCGAACGCCTCGACGCGATCTGGTCGCCACTCGATGTTCCCGCGAACGTCTCCCGTCGCGAAGATTCCCCATCGCATGTGAACGTCGTCTATGACCAACGACCTGCGTTGTACGGCCCCGATCGCATTCTCGCGTACTCCAACGGCAACCCTTCGGACGCCTTCGGCCCCCAGTATCAGGTGTTCGACACCGATCGCAAGATCGCTCGATTGCCGGGTCCGCCGTTCCAGTTCCTGGATCGCATCACGGCTGTCAGCGGGGAACCGTTTGTCATGAAGGGCGGCGCCGCGTGCACCGCCCAGTACGACGTTCCCACGGATGCCTGGTACTTCTTCGAGAATCGCGGCGAGAGGATGCCTTTTAGCGTCCTATTGGAAGTGGCCTTGCAGCCCTGCGGTTGGCTGGCGGCGTACTGCGGATCAGCCCTCACCAGTAGCACGGATGTCCGCTTCCGCAACCTTGGCGGGAAGGCCACGCAGTTCCGCCCTGTGACGCCAGCGATCGGCACTCTCACGACTCACGTTCGCATGACGAGCGTCTCGACCTCCGCGGGGATGATCATCCAGCATTACGAGATGAGCGTGAAGGCGCAAGGGGAGCTGGTTTACGAGGGCACGACCTATTTCGGCTTCTTCCCGGCCGGGGCTCTCGCGAATCAGGTGGGCATTCGTGAGGCCAAGCTGCCGTGGCCGTCCGGCGCGGATGTAGCCCGAGCCGAGCGCGGCGAGTTGCCCCATGAGCCTCCGTTCCCCGCACCGATGATGCGAATGGTGGATAAGATCGACGCGCACATCCCGGACGGAGGTTCCAAGAAGCTTGGCCTCGTGGTCGGACGAATCGCGGTGGATCTGTCGTACTGGTTCTTTCAGGCTCACTTTTACCAGGACCCCGTGTGGCCTGGATCGCTGGGCCTGGAGTCGTTCTTGCAACTGCTGAAGTTCGCGGCCTGGAAACGCTGGGGCGACCCGGCGAGGGCCGGCTGGCAGACGGTGGCACTGAACCAGGCTCACTCCTGGCAATACCGCGGGCAGGTGGTCCCCACGGATCGCGAGGTCACGGTGCTGCTTGAAATCGTGGGCGTGGACGAGTCTCGGCGCCGACTGACCGCGAACGGATTTCTCACGGTCGATGGCCGGGTCATCTACCAGATGACGAGTTTCACGATAGAGTAGCCGCTGCCGCCCGCGGCTTCGCCCTGCCTCAACAATGGATGTTGTCGCCGACCATGCGATATTCCCGCGTCTACCTGGATGCCATCGGCTACGAACTCCCTCCTGTGGTGGTCTCGACCACGGAACTGGAGTCTCGTCTGTCGCCAGTGTACGAAGCCCTGCGAATGGCCCCTGGGCAGTTAGAGCTTCTGACCGGCATCACCGAACGCCGTTGGTGGGAGCCGAACTATCGCTTGTCGGATGGCGCCACCGCCGCTGCACGAAAGGCCCTCGCTGCCGCGGACATCTCGCCACAAGAGATCGACGTTCTGACTTATACCGGCGTCTGTCGCGAACAGTACGAGCCTGCCACGGCCTGTGCGGTCGCAGCGAATCTCGGCATCAATCAGGACGCCGCCGTTTACGACCTGAGCAACGCCTGCCTCGGAGTACTCAACGGCGTCGTCGATGTCGCCAATCGCATTGAACTCGGCCACGCCCGGGCCGGGCTGGTCGTCTCGGCGGAAACCGCTCGCGAGATCAATGAAACGGTGATCGAGCGGATGCTGCAATCGAAGTCCGCCGAGTTCTTTCGCAAGTCGATCGCCACGCTCACGGGCGGCTCGGGTGCAGTCGCCGTGCTTGTCGTCGGTGAGGAACTTTCGCGAGAGAAGCGTCGCCGTCTCATCGGCGGCGCGACCAAGAACGCTCCGCAATACAACCACCTTTGTCGCTGGGGCCTCGAAACGGTCCTCCCGGCGGCGGTCGGAAAGGTGAACAAAGTCTTCGGACAGGGCCCCGCCGCCCTCATGCAGAAGAGCGTCGGCCTTGGCAGCAACGCCGCGGCCCTGGCCCTCAAGGGGCTTGACCTTGGGCTCAAGCACACGGTCGTGCCCTTCATGGAGACGCACGCGGGTGAGGTGCTGAAGTACGGCGTGGAACTCGGCCACCGCACCTGGCAGAGTTTCCTCGGCAAGATCGGCTGGGCTCGCGACGCCATGGACAAGGTGATCTGCCATCAGGTTGGCGCCGGCCATCGCGAGGCCGTGCTCAAGGCCCTCGGCATCCCGCTCGAAAAAGACTTCAGCACCTACGAATACCTCGGCAACATGGGCACCGTTTCCCTGCCGCTCACCGCCGCTCTTGCCGAGGAACGCGAGTTCCTCCGCCCCGGCGACCGCGTCGGCTGGCTCGGCATCGGCAGTGGGTTGAACTGCCTCATGCTGGGTATCGAGTGGTAGCAAGTCGGTAAGCAAGTGAACGGGGGCAGGGGTGAACGGGTGATCTATCACGAGACGACTTCCACGATGACTTCCGACTCTTCCTCCACACGTCCTCCGTTCCAGCCGTTGCCGAGCCTCTATCCTTTCACGCCGAAGAGCTTCGACCGCCATGGCTTCCACCTGAGCTATCTGGATGAAGGCGTCGGCGACCCCGTGGTGATGCTCCACGGCAACCCGACCTGGAGTTTCTACTATCGCAACGTTGTCCTCGCCTTACGTGATCGTTATCGCTGCGTGGTGCCGGACCACATCGGTTGTGGTCTTTCGGACAAACCGTCGGAGTCGCAGTATGACTACTCGCTGAAGTCCCGAGTTGACGACATCGACGCCCTCCTTGAACATGCCGGAGCGACGAACAATATCACCCTGATCGTCCACGACTGGGGCGGCATGATCGGCATGACATACGCCGCCCGGCACCCGGAGCGGATCAAGCGAATCGTGGCGATCAACACGGGTGCGTTCCCGCTGCCAGCCGCGAAGAAGTTTCCCCGCTCGCTCTGGTGGGGGCGGAACACGCGCCTCGGAGCCTGGCTGATCCTGAAGCGGAACGCCTTCTGCCGGGCCGCTGCGAGTTGGTGCGTGACGCGGAAGCCCCTGCCATCCGACGTTCGCGAGATGTACCTGAACCCGTACGACTCCCCCGAGCATCGAGTCGCGGTGCTCAAGTTCGTGCAGACGATTCCCCTGAAGCCGAGCGACCCTGGGTACGAGATCGTGAGTGACACGGCCCTGTCACTGGCGAAGTTCCACGATGTGCCGACGCTGTTGCTCTGGGGCCTGAAGGACTTCGTGTTCGATCGCCACTTCCTCGCGGAATGGCAGCGCTACTTCCCCCACGCGGAAGTGCGTACCTGGCCGGACTGCGGCCACTATCTTCTCGAAGACGCGGGCGACGAGGTTATCATGAAGATGAAGGAGTTCTTGCAACGCTATCCACTCTCGTGACAAACTGAACTGGAATGACACTCGCCTTCCTCAATGTGGCTTCGCACCTCGCCCGACTCGCGAAACTGGAGCCGGAGCGTGCGGCGATCCACGTGCCGTGTCGGCGGGTGAACAGCGAGGTCGACACGCCGGATGACTATGTCTCGCTCACCTTTCGCGAACTCCACGAAGCCAGTGACGCCATCGCCCATGGCCTGGTCTCAGCGGGCATCGGCCGTGGCACCCGCACCGCGATGATGGTGCCGCCGGGCCTCGACTTCTTCACGCTCACGTTCGCGATGTTCAAGGTCGGTGCTGTGCCTGTCCTTGTTGATCCCGGCATGGGCATCAAGAACCTTGGCACCTGCCTTGCCGAGGCGGAACCGGAAGCCTTTATCGGCATCCCCAGGGCTCACTTCGCCCGTCGCGTTCTGGGCTGGGCGAAAAGGACGGTTCGCATCACCGTGAACGTCGGACGAGCTCGATTCTTCTGCCAGCATTCGCTGCATCGCCTCCGTGACAATTCGTTGTCACTCGGACCATTCGCCGGGCCGGAAGTCGCCGCGGAGGATACGGCGGCCATCCTCTTCACCAGTGGCAGTACGGGGATCGCCAAGGGCGTCGTGTACACGCACGGCATCTTCGCGGCTCAGGTCGAGATGCTGAAGGCGACTTACGGCATCGAACCGGGCGAAGTCGATCTCTGCACCTTTCCGTTGTTTGCCCTCTTTGGCCCGGCCCTCGGGATGACATGCGTGGTGCCGGACATGGACCCGACCCGGCCCGCGAAGATCGACCCTCGCAAGGTTGTGAAGCAGATCCGCCAGTTCGGTGCGACCAACCTCTTCGGCTCTCCCGCTGTGGTGCATCGGCTTGGTGAGTATGGTGTCGAATCGGGCGTGAAGCTCCCGACGCTTCGCCGCGTGATCTCCGCGGGGGCTCCGGTTCCCGCGAGAGCGATTGAGGCACTCGCGAAAATGCTGCCCGAGACGACGCAGGTTTACACGCCCTATGGCGCCACGGAGGCGCTACCCGTTGCCAACATCGGCAGCCTGGAAATCCTGGGCGAAACTCGCTCACTTACCGACCAGGGCCGTGGCGTCTGCGTGGGCAAACCCGTCGAGGGAATGCAGGTGTCGGTGATTCCCATCACAGATAGCGTGGTGCCTGAGTGGGACGAGTCGACATGCTTGCTGCCAGGGCAGATTGGCGAGTTCGTTGTGCGCGGCCCCGTCGTCACGAAGCGTTATCACAACCGCCCGGAGCAGACTCGCCTCGCGAAGATTCGCGACGCTGCGACCGGTGAAACCCTGCACCGAATGGGCGACGTTGGCTACCTCGACGAGCAGGGGCGAATGTGGTATTGCGGGAGGAAGTCGCATCGCGTCGAGACGCCGAGCGGGACTCTCTTCACGGAGATGGTGGAGGGCGTGTTCAATACTGTACCAGGAGTGTTTCGCACGGCACTTGTCAGCGTGGTTCGAGCGGGAACGACGCATCCGGTGGTGTGTGTCGAGCTTGAACCACCTCCAATCGGCATACGTGGTCGACGCGAGTGGTTGAGCATGGTCTCCAGTCTTCGTGAGCAGGCCAAGCGATCGGAAGTCACGCTCGGTCTCGAGATATTCCTCTGCCACGATGGCTTTCCTGTCGATGTCCGCCACAATGCGAAGATCTTCCGTGAGAGGCTCGCGGTGTGGGCGGATCGCACGCTGGGCCCCGCGTGGAACCCCGTGCCCGATGCCCAGGCGTTGCAGCGTGTCGACCTGTCGGAGAAGACCCAATGAAAATCCTCGTCACCGGCGGCGGCGGGTTTCTCGGCGGGGCCATCGTACGGTTGCTACGCCAACGGGGCGACGATGTCCGCTCCTTCACGCGCAGTGTCTATCCCTGGCTGGTCGAGCACGATGTCGAGCAAACCCTCGGCGACCTCGCGGATGCGGAGGCGGTGCATCGCGCTGTCGAGGGCTGTGATGCCGTCATCCACACCGCGGCGAAGGCGGGTGTGTGGGGCCGATATGCGGATTATGTTGCCACCAACGTCAAGGGCACGGAAAACGTCCTTACAGCCTGCAAGGCTCTGGGCGTTCGCAAGCTCGTGTACACCTCCACGCCCAGCGTCGTGCATGCCGGTGGGGACTACGCAGGCGTGAACGAATCGATCCCGTATGCCAAGCACTTCGACGCGATCTATCCGGAAACGAAGGCGATCGCGGAACGCAAGGTGATCGCGGCGAACGGCCCGTCGTTCGCCACTGTGTCGTTGCGGCCGCACCTGATCTGGGGGCCTGGCGATCCGCATCTGGTGCCGCGAATCCTGGCTCGGGCTCGCGCGGGGAAGCTTCGCAAGATCGGGAAACACAACGTCACCGTCGATGTGACCTATGTCGACAACGCTGCCGAGGCCCATGTTCTTGCAGTGGATCGCCTGTCTCCCGAGTCGGCTCTCGCGGGGAAGGTTTACTTTCTGTCGAATGGCGAGCCGATCGATCAGTGGAAGTTCATCAACCGCATTCTCGCCGAGGCCGGACTGCCGCCGGTCACGCGATCCGTGCCGATCTGGGTGGCTCGGCTGGCGGGGCTGGTTCTGGAACGCACGTACCGTATCCTCCACCTCGCAGGCGAGCCCTCGATGACGCGATTCGTGGCCTCGCAAATGTCCACCTCCCACTGGTACGACATCTCCGCCGCGAAGCGTGACCTGGGCTACGAACCCCGCGTGAGCGTCGAGGAAGGTTTGAAGCGGCTTGGCGAGTCCTTCCGCCGAGAGAAAAGTGATTGAATGAGGCGATCTTCCACGATTTCGACGAACTTTCCTTCCGCCGTTTGCTCGGCGTGGTCCTGATTGTTAGCATGTCTTCACTGCCCTCGCGAAAGGCAGCCCGACTCCGGCTTGCGAGATTTGCTATGCGAACCGTCCTATCCATCATCCTCGGCGGCGGCCGGGGAACACGGCTGTTCCCGCTCACCAAGGCCCGCTCCAAACCCGCCGTTCCCGTCGCCGGAAAATACCGCCTGATCGATATTCCCATCTCCAATTGCATCAACAGCGGTCTCAACAAGATTTACGTCCTCACACAGTTCCTCTCCGTGAGCTTGCACCGGCACATCTCGAACACCTACAAGTTCGACATGTTTAACCACGGCTTCGTCGAAGTGCTCGCCGCTCAGCAGACGAATGAAACCGAGAACTGGTACCAGGGCACCGCGGATGCGGTTCGGCAGAACTTCGCGTACATCCGCCGCGAGAGCCCGGACGAGGTTCTGATCCTCTCCGGCGATCAGCTTTACCGCATGGACTTCCGCGAGATGGTCCGCACGCATCGGGAGTCCAAGGCGGATATCACCATCGCCGCGATTCCTGTTCCCGAACGCGATACCACAGGCTTCGGCCTGATGAGCATGACGGATAACGGTCGAGTCACCGGCTTCGTCGAGAAACCCAAGACCGCGGCCGAGCGTGCCCCTTACTACACTGATGCGGCCTGGATCGAACGTCGGGGCATCCCCTGCAACGGGCGAAACTACCTCGCCAACATGGGCATCTATCTCTTCAACACGGATGTGCTCATCGAAACGCTCACCACCAAGCCCCTTGCCACGGACTTCGGCAAGGAAGTCTTCCCTCGTTATTACAAGACGAAGCACGTGCAGGCTCATCTCTTCGATGGCTACTGGGAAGACCTTGGCACGATCCGAAGTTACCACGAAAGCAGCCTGGCCCTGGCGAGTTCGAAGCCGCCGTTCGACTTCTCCGCGAAGGAAGGCGTGATCTACACCCGCATGCGAAACCTGCCGGCGAGCCGGATGATTGACTGCTCGCTCAAGGAATCGATCGTCTCCGACGGCTGCGTGATCGAGGCCGGCACGACGGTGGAACGCTGCCTCATCGGCGTCCGTAGCCGCATCGGCAAGGATTGCATCGTCCGCGATTCGGTGATCACCGGTTCGGACGATTTCGAGTCCGAGGCCGATCGCGCTCGCAACGATGGGGCCGGTCGGCCCAGCTTGAACATCGGCGATCATTGCGTCATCGAGAAAGCGATCCTGGACAAGGACTGCCGCATCGGTCGCGGAGTTCGCATCCTCAACAAGGACCGCGTGCAGGAAGGCGATGGCCCCAACGGCATGTACCACATCCGCGATGGCATCGTCTGCATCCCTCGCGGCGCGATCATCCCGGATGGCACCGTGATCTGAGTAACGATAAGTGGACGCAATCGCGGGAAACCGGGGGCGATCAAGCCTCTCTCGGGGCTTGGTGTTTGCAGTGCCGATCTCGGCGACGGGGTTCTGCGTATCGATCGTTCTCTTATCCGGATTTGACGGCCTTTACGCACGCACCCTTTCCCGGCATGGCAAATGAGCGATAAGGTGAGCCTTCTTCACGATGCGGAACTGGAATTCGACGAGTCAGTCGATTGGTACGAAGAGCGAGTCAGCGGGCTCGGACTGGATTTCGCTCATCAGGTCTCCCTTGCTCTGAACTGTATCTCTTCCATGCCGTTGGCGCATGCAAAGGTCTTCAAGGATGTTCGGAAACCCCTGGTCAGTCGATTTCCTTTCCTCATCTACTACCAACTCGAGGGAGATGAGGTTGTCGTGATCTCCGTTTTTCACACCTCTCGTGATTCAGATCAGTGGCAATCCCGTGTGTAGCGGATCCCTCGAGCACTCCAATGGCCTTGTCGCTTCCTTCCAACCTCCGCGCCGCGATCGAAACCCACTGGGGTTTCTCGTCGCTTCGTCCGCTCCAGGCACGGGCGATTCGGAACGTCCTCGATGGCCGCGATTCCCTGGTGGTCATGCCGACCGGCGGTGGAAAATCCCTGTGTTACCAGGCTCCGGCGCTCGTTCGCGAAGGGCTCACGGTTGTCGTGTCGCCGTTGATCGCGCTCATGAAGGACCAGGTCGACGGCCTTGATCGCCTTGGCGTTCCTGCCGTGCGCCTGGATAGTTCCCTCACATCGGGTGATCGCCACGCGGCCGAGGATGCTATTGAGCAAGGGCGGGTGAGACTGGCGTTTGTTTCTCCGGAACGGCTCGTGAACACGAACCTGCCGAACTTGCTTCGCCGGGCAGGGACGCACACGGTTGCGGTCGATGAGGCTCACTGCGTCAGTCACTGGGGCCACGATTTTCGCCCCGAGTATCGCCAGCTTGGGCGGCTCAAGGAGCTTTTCCCCGGCGCGGCGGTTCATGCCTTCACGGCCACGGCCACCGAGCGAGTTCGCCAGGACATTGCCCAGCAACTCCAACTTCACGACCCCGATCTCCTCGTCGGCAATTTCGATCGCCCCAATCTCACGTACCGTGTCCTGCCTCGCGTCGACACGCTCGCGCAGGTCCGCGAGGTTCTTGACCGCAACTCCGGCGATGCCGGCATCATTTACTGCCTGCGGCGGAAGGACGTCGATGACATGGCGCTGTCATTGAAAGCCGCCGGTTATCGGGCCGTTCCTTATCACGCCGGCCTGACGGCGGACCAGCGGCGTGCCTCGCACGACGCCTTTGCGTCGGAGAATGCTGATGTCGTCGTGGCTACCATCGCCTTCGGAATGGGGATCGACCGCTCGAACGTCCGCTTCGTGATCCATGCGGCGATGCCCAAGTCGATCGAGCACTATCAACAGGAAACCGGCCGCGCCGGCCGCGATGGGCTGCCCAGCGAGTGTGTGCTGCTCTTCTCCGGAGCGGATGTGATCTCGCTGAAGTTCATCATCGATAAATCGGCCGAGGAGGCCCAGCGTGAAGGCCCCGTGGATCCGGAGTATGTCCGCTCCGCACATCGGCATGTCGAGGAGATGTCGAACTATTGCCGCGGTGCCGTCTGTCGGCATCGGTCGCTGGTGAATTACTTCAACCAGCCTTACGAACCCGCCCGCTGTGCCGCGTGCGATGTCTGCCTGGGCGACACGGACGAAGTGCCCGAAGCCACGATCGTGGCTCAGAAGATTCTCTCCTGTGTGGCACGGGTGAAGGAAAGCTTTGGCATCAACCACATCTGTGAAGTGCTTCGCGGTGCGGAGACGGAAGGGATTCGCTCGCGGGGGCATCACTCCCTGAGCACTTACGGCCTTCTCAAGCAAGTCCCCAAGGGCGATCTCCGCGACTGGGTTTACCAACTCTTGGGCCAGGGTCTCCTGGTTCAAAGCGGCGATGAATACCCCATCCTCAAACTCAATAGCGCCGCGTGGGCGGTCATGAAAGGCGAGCGAGAGGTCCGACTGATCCAACCGGCCCAAAAGCCGCGGAAGAAAGGCTCGAAAGGGAAGGTCGAGCCGGGGCGAACCGAGAAGGGCTCGCTGCCCGCCGGGGCGGATCCGGAACTTTTCGATGTGCTCCGAGCCCTCCGCCGCCAGACGGCCGCGCGGCTGAGCGTGCAGCCTTACATGATCTTCTCGGACGCGGTTCTGGCCGAGTTCGCCCGTGGCCGACCGGGCACGCTGACGGCGATGCGGCGCGTCTCGGGCGTCGGCGATCAGAAACTGCGAGACTTCGGTCAGTCGTTCCTGGACGCGATCCTGCTGTTCTGCAAGGGCAGCGGCCTCAAGACGGACGTGCCCTACTTGAAGACCGTTACAGGCCCCGTGCCGCCGGCAGCCCCCACGAAGATGACGCCTCGAAAACAGGACGCTTACAAGTTCTTCCGGCAGTCGGCGTCGCTCGAAGATGTGGCCTTGCGACTCGGCGTGGCGCGGAGCACGGTGTGCGAATATCTGGTCGAGTTCCTCCAGGCAGAGCGGCCGTCGTCGATCTTCGCGTGGGTGCCCGAGGAGGTGTGCGAGCGAGTCGCCGCCGCAGCGGAGGAGCACGGCAACGATCGCCTCAAGCCTGTGTTCCTGGCGCTCAACGAGGAAGTGAGCTACGATCACATCCGCATCGTGCTCGCCTATCTGCAAGCCGCCTCACCGGGAGCGTAAGCCTCGCTCAGACGGCTTCGCCCGTCACGTCGTTCAGTTCCGAGAGAGGACCGAAGGCCACGGTGGTCATGCGGTTGATCGGGTACTGATCGAGGTAACTGCGAATCTCCGTGAGCGTAACGGCGTCGTAGCGTGCCATGTCCGTGTCGACGTCGCGATACTCGTTGTTGAAACTCCAGGCCGAAGCGATCGCCTGCATCCGGCCCATCGGGCGTTCACTGCCCCGAACCACGCGCGAGGCAATCTTGCTCTTCGCCTGCTTCAATTCGTCCGCGGTGATGCTCTTCTCCTGAACCTCGCCGAGGATACCCTCGAGGATGGCGAGGTTCTCAGGAGTCTGATCGGGCTCCGCGGTGAAGCTGGCGCAGACAAGTCCGTTGCCTTCGTACTCGTAGTATCCAAGGTCCGCCGAGTCCGCGAGGCCGGGATCGACGAGGGCCCAGTAAAGTCGGCTGCCGTACGAGTCGCCGACGGCGAGTGCGATCGTGTCCGCGGAATAGCGGAGCATGGAATTCGCGGGTGGGCCGCCGGCCATTGCGAGAAGATATTCCTGGAGCACTTTCTCGCGCGTCCGCACGTGAAGGCCGCCAGTGCCAGGCCATTCCTGGCGTTGGGTTCGCCCGCACTCGCCCGGCTCCCAGCTTGCGGAAGCCTTTGCGACCATGGCCACGAACGGTTCCCAGGCGAAGTTCCCCGCGATCGCGACGAGGATATTTGACGCACCGTACCGCTTGGTGAAGTAGCCCGCCATCTGCTCGCGTGTGAGGCTTCTGACGCTTTCCTTGGAACCCAGCACGCTGTTGCCGAGGGGGTGTTCCGCGTAGTAGATCTTGCGGGCACTCTCCATCGCCGCGGAGCCCGGCTGGTCGTCGTACATATCGATTTCTTCGAGGATCACCTGCTTCTCGGTGTCGAAGTCTTCCTGCCTGAGGCTGGGTCGCAGAATGTCTGTCAGGATGTCGATCACGGGAGGCAGGTATTCCGGCAGCACGGCCGCGTGATAGACGGTGAACTCTTCACTCGTGTAAGCGTTGTACTTGGCACCGATGCGGTCGAAGTCCAGGTTCACCTCCAGGGCCGAACGGCGCGGTGTGCCCTTGAACATCATGTGTTCGAGGAAGTGCGAAACGCCTGCAACCTCGGGTTCCTCGTCGCGAGACCCCGTGCGAACGAAGAAGCCCACCGCGGCGGAGCGGGCCGACGGGCTCGTCTCGCCGATGATCTGGAGCCCGTTGGGCAGCGTTAACGAATGGAACGGCATATCGAATCTCTCGCGTGAGATAGTTGGGTGTGCTGCGAGGCGGAGAATCTGTGCGGTGTACCGTCAGCCCGGCATCACGAGATGCTTCGGACCCAGCGTTAACAGCATGGGGTCCTTCACGGGGAAACGCTCCAAATGGGCGAGAATCCCCGCGGGCGACATGCCGTCGATGGCGGATTGCACTTCCTCGAACGAACGCACCCGGCCCAGGTAATACCAGTCCGACGCGATCGCGCCAGCACGGGCCGAGGTGGATTCTTCCTGCATGATCAGGGACGACTTGAGGCCGGCTTTCACGCGGTCCACTTCCTCGCCCTCGATGCCTATCCGCAGGCGATGGAGTTCGCTCATGGTCACGTCGAGCGTTTCCTGCGCGCGGTCCGCTCGCGAACCTGCGTACACAATCATGGTGCCGCGATCGCGATAGGTTTCGTGGAACGCATAGACGGAGTAACACAGGCCGCGCTTCTCACGAACCTCGGTGAAGAGCCGGGAACTCATCCCCCCGGAGAGCACGCTGGCCGCCCCCTTCGCCGCGTAGAAATCCTCGTGGCCGAGCCAGGCGCTGGGGTAAGCGATGGCGATGTTCGTCTGGTTCGTCTCTTTCGTGATGTGACCCGAGACCGGTTGGTGCGGCTTGGGCGTCGGCAAGGCCACGTCGAGGGGCTTCCAGTCGCCGAAGAGCCGCTCCACATCGGCCTTGAGCCGGGGCCAGTCGATATTTCCTGCCAGCGAGAGAATCGTGCCGTTCGGGCGGAAAAGGCTTTGGTATTGAGTGCGAACCCCATCGATTGTCATCAAGTCGATATGCGTGGCGTCGCCGAACTTGTCCTTGTTCAGAGGGGAGGGGTAATAGCGGCGGCGAAGCTCGACCATGATCTTGTCTTGAGGAGAATCCTCCAGGCTCTGAATGTCCTGAATCGCGAGAGCCTGGGCCGGCTCGAATTCCTCTTCCGGCAAGTGCGGTCGTCGCAGGATGTCCGCGTAAATCTCCAGCGACGGAGCAAGGTTCCGCGACAGAGTGGAGCCCCAGAATCGCATGTTGATGGGGCCGACGCTCTCATCGCGATCGAAGCCGAGGTTGTCCAGAGCGACCGAAAGCTCCCGGCTATCGCGACTCCCGGCTCCTCGCGTGATCAACTCGCAGAGCATCGTGGCGGCGCCGAGCTGATCGTCCGGATCGAAAGCGGAGCCCGCGGGAACGAGGAAGCTCATGGCCACGGAACGAACGTGATCCATCGGCTCCGCGAGCAGGACCATGCCGTTCGGAAGCGTGTGCTGATAGACGTGCTGCCCCACTCGTCCCGTCCTTCCCGTCAGGTGAGGCGCCCAAGAACGGCAGCCCCGTCAGGGAATTGTAGGAGAAGGGGCGGCGAACGGGAGGCGAACGGAAGACGAACGGAAGACGAGGCGTGCCCACGCATCGGGGATACTGCGTAATCTGCGACAGACCAGGCGTAACAATCCTGTCGTATCCCGAGGATTCCTCCGTGCGTCTCGCGCGTTCGCCGAGAAGGAGAATTGTGAAAGGCGGGCGTTGGATGTCGCGGGGTTATCGATCACGATCCGCGGCCCGCTTCACGGGGGTTCCGATCACTTCGGGCTTCCCGGCCGAGGTCGAAATCGTGGGGGCGCCGGGCGTCAAGTTCGTAGGCACTGCGGCACGAGCGGTCGCCAGGGCAGGGGCCTTCTCGGTTTTCGCCACGGGCCTCGCGGCCTCCGCCCCTGGTGTCACGGCGGGAGCCTTCGGGCCCATCAACACCGCCGCCATCAACACACCTACGGCGCCCACCAGTAGGCCCAGCTTCGCATCGTTTGGCATCGCACGTCCCCCCTCGACCAAATCTCCACGCTTCCCGATTATTCCAGCGCCCGGCCCGATCGCCGATTGACTTCAGTTGAATCCCCGCGAAACTGATGGTTCGCAGTTCCACCGTCAGGAAGAACTCGTGCGGCAGGATCAAACTCCACGTTCCCCGTCCCGGGAAAAGTCGGCAAGGCCCGCAGCGGTGGAAGGAAGGCTGTATGGGATTTGAGGGATTCGCAGCGCTGATCGTCACGGCCATCGCGATTCTGCTCGTCGTGCGAGGCTGGGATGTCCGTCTCGTCCTGCTCGCAGCGGCCTTCACCATTGCCGGGTTCAGTGGCGACGCCAGCAAGATTGCCTTCGTGCTCCAGACCTTTCTCAGCACCTTCAGCAACGAGAAGTTCGTCGTTCCCATCTGCTCGGCCATGGGCTTCGCGTATGTTCTGCGACACACCGGTTGCGAACGCCACCTGGTGCTCTTGCTCGTGAAGCCGTTGCGCTCCGCCCGAATCTTCCTGGTTCCTGGTGTAATCGCCATCGGCTTCGTGGTGAATATCCCGGTCATCAGTCAGGCGAGCACCGCCGTCTGCATCGGGCCGGTGGTGGTGCCTCTGATGCGAGCCGCGGGTTACTCCCTGCCAACGATCGGGGCCTGCCTGCTGCTCGGCGTCTCCGTCGGCGGGGAACTCCTCAACCCCGGGGCACCGGAACTGCTCACCGTCGCCGAACGCACGAAGGTGCCGACGAAGGTTCAGGTCGAGGAATACATCCTCCCCGTGATCCTGGTGCAATTCGCCGTGGCTGCGGTGATCTGCTGGGCCCTGAGTTTCTGGTGGGAGCGACAGGCCATTCCACTTTCCGGACCCAAGATCAAGGATGACTCCACTCCCAGCCGCGTGAATCTGCTCAAGGCCATGGTTCCCGTGGTGCCCCTCGCATTGCTCTTCATGACTGGGCCGCCGTTCAATCTCGTCGAGATTCCCAGGAACTGGGTGCTCGCGGTCCCCAAGGAATCCGAGGCTCTCTTCAACACACGGCTTATTGGCCTGGCGATGCTTGTGGGCGTCCTCGCGGCAGCGCTCGCCAGCCCCGGCCGGGCTCGTGGGTGCATCAAGCAGTTCTTTGAAGGCGCCGGGTATGGCTTCGCCAATGTGGTGAGCCTGATCGTGGTCGCGAACTGCTTCGGGAAAGCGATCGAGAACGCGGGGCTGGCGGCTGCGCTCGGCCGATGGATCGAGCACTCGCCACAACTCCTTGAACCACTCGCCGCGTTCGTCCCTCTCGCGTTTGCCGCTCTCTGCGGCTCGGGCATGGCCACCACGCAGAGCCTGTACGGGTTCTTCCACGACCCGGCCAAGGCCCTTCAGGTGAACGAAGTGGCCATCGGTGCGCTCGTTTCCGTCGGCTCGGCTGCGGGGCGAACGATGTCCCCGGTCGCGGCCGTCACGCTGTTGTGTGCGACGATGACGGACACCAATCCCTTCACCCTGATCAAGCGAGTCGCGATGCCCTTGCTCCTGGCGATGACCGTCGTCGTGGCGTTGCGAATGGCCCGGGCGATCTAATTCGAGGAAACACGAGCGTCCGCGATTGTCACCTTTCCTTGACGCCAACGACGACTCTGCCTATCGTGGCGCAGCGTAGACTGCCCTGCCCTCCTTATTCTCACGAGAGCGACATGGGGAAACCCTCATACCGCTGGCTGCTCCTGACCCTGGCTTTCCTCGGCTTCACCGTGGACCAGGCCAGCAAGTATTTCATGTTCCACTGGTTGTACAACGACGGATTGGGCGACTCTCGCGAAGTGGTGCCTGGCTGGTTCCGCGTCATCGCTCAGTTCGATCCGGAGGCGAAGCCTTGTGACTGTGCCCTGCGATCCGCCCAGACCTGGAGCGGAAATGTGCTCCCCCGCGTCAACCATGGGGCCCTTTTCGGAATGGGCGGTTCGCAAAAAGGGTACGCCAACGGCTTCTTTCTCTTCGTGAGCTTCGCCGCTTCGATTGCCATCCTCGTGTGGGGCACGCGGCCTTCCGTCGCAAGTGATCGCTGGCTTACCGCCGCTCTGGGCCTGATTCTCGGCGGCACTCTGGGCAACCTTTACGATCGCGCTCTGTTCAACGGCGTTCGCGACTTCCTTTACTTTTACAAGATCGAGTGGCCCGTCTTTAATTTCGCAGACTGCTGCCTTGTCGTCGGTGCGGGAATGCTTCTGATCTCCGCGATCATGGCTCCCGCGGAACCGGAACCCGGCAAGGAGTCGTGACGTTCCGAAGGGGCGAAAGAACTCCGTGGGACCGGAGCCCAGCAAGGGGCCGCGACGTACTGCACGGGCGGAAGAAGCCAACTCAGTTCAGGCGACTCTTGACCACCCCATCGGCAGTCACGAGAATAGCCGCCTGCCATGGGATGGGTGATATTCAGGTTGAACCTCGAACGAGGTTGGCCGGTCTCTGTTTTGCGGGTCAGGGGTGGGGTGACCGAGAACTCTGCAAGCCTTCTCCGTTAATCTCAACTCCGCCGATACCTTTCCCTGGGTTAGGCGAGCGATTTCATTACCCGGTAGTGTAATGGTAGCACAAGAGATTTTGGCTCTCTTTGTCTAGGTTCAAATCCTAGCCGGGTAACTCAGAAGCCGCTGCAGGACAAGGACTTGCAGCGGCTTCTTCGTAAACCTTCGCCGAACCCGTTTCCTTTTCCATCCTGGCATTCCCTCGACTTCCCTTCTCAGGGTAAGACGAATCGGTCATGGACGACCTGACTCTCGCCGAACCCCGTCCCCACGCGATCCGAGACTCCCTCGCCCAGGTTTTCTCGGAAATGGCGGCGTTGCGTCAAGTCGTCGCCAACCTCCAGCGCGAGAACCTC
>Ga0105044_10000465_pt1 | contig 49836 bp, 41 predicted proteins | sample MAT01_FD_78092 | JGI IMG/M metagenome (GOLD analysis project Ga0105044, IMG submission 78092) | Freshwater microbial communities from Lake Fryxell liftoff mats and glacier meltwater in Antarctica - MAT-01 | ecosystem: Environmental > Aquatic > Freshwater > Ice > Liftoff microbial mat | place...
AAGTGACAAGTGAGAAGTGAGAAGTGAGAAGTCAAGTGACAAGTGAGAAGTGAGAAGTCAAGTGACAAGTGACAAGTGACAAGTGAGAAGTGAGAAGTGAGAAGTGAGAAGTGAGAAGTGAGAAGTGAGAACTACTGCGAGAGTGGGAGAGTGAGAGATTCCTTATGTGTGCTCAGGACGACGTTGGTGAGCGTGCGGGTGACGCCTTTCCAAAGTTGAATAGCCGATAGGAGTTGCTCGAGCGCAGATGTATTTTTAACGCGCACCTTTATCAAGTGCGAAGCGGTGCCGGTGATGGCGTGGCATTCCAGAATGTCGGCGCGTTGGCGGCAACTCTTTCGAAACGACTCGTAATGAGAGCTGGAGTCCATGTCAACAAAGATGAAGGCCGTTACATCAAATCCACAATGCGCAGCATCAAGGACGACGGTGTATCCATGAATGAATCCAGCCTCTTCGAGTTTTCGAATGTGGTCGCTCACCGTTGGAATCGACGTTCCTACACTTTCTGCAATCTCGCTCAAACTTGTTCGAGCGTTGGATTGGAGAAGTTCGCAGATTTGACGGTCTAGGTCTTTGAGCATGTTTTTGAGGTCTTTTCTTTATTTACTAAGCCTTATGGCACTGCAAACCTAATTTCTTTAAGGAAACGGCGCAAGTATGGTGAAAAACTTTTTTGTGTGGACGTGGCGGACCGTCGTGGCGTTTCTCCTTGGTTCCGTAATGGTGGTGGCCGTACTCCGCGTTATTCCTCCCGCCATCACACCCTTAATGGCCATGCGATTGGTGCAGGCACCATTCACTGGACATCGACTGACCAATGCACATTCTTGGATCTCGTACGGTAACTGTTCACCAGCCATTTTCCGCGCCGTACAAAGCGGAGAAGACGGAAAGTTCCTACGTCACAACGGCATCGATTGGAAGGCCGTGGAGCGCGCAAAGCACGTGAATGCTGGTAGAGTCAAACGCGGCAAGCCGCCGCTTGGGGCGAGCACTATCACGATGCAGACTTCAAAGAATGTCTTCTTGTTGCCATGGCGTTTCATGGTCCGCAAGGCATTCGAAGTGTACTTCGTCTACCTGATCGAGGCGATCTGGGGAAAACAGCGCATACTTGAAGTGTATGTGAACATGATTGAGTGGGGCGACGGCCTGTATGGGGTGGACGCCGCATCGCGGTACTACTTCCATAAGTCTGCATCGGAACTCACGAATGCAGATGCGGCATTGCTAGCGGCAGTTGTTCCCAATCCACGTCGGTTCCATGCAGATGCTCCGTCGGCCTACACGCGAAAGCGTGCATCGTTCATTGCTGGACGGATGCGAGGGATGCCACTTCCGAAATAGTAGTAGGCAGTGGCGGAAGCACGGCGAATGCGAGGGATGCCACATTCGAAAGAGTGTTAGGCAGTGACGGATGCACGGCAGACATCAATCGCTGACTGCATATCGGCAGGGACTTCGCTTTGCACATCGATCACTTTTTTTGTGACGGGATGGACGAAGCCGATAGTACGAGCATGCAACGCCTGTCGGTCGAGACGCGAGAGAATATCTTTGGCGAGTTTTCGAAACGCATGGAAGACGCCTTGGATAGCAGTTTCCCTGCCGCCATAATCCTTATCTCCTACCACAGGATGGTGGAGATGAGCCATGTGTACACGAATCTGATGTGTACGTCCGGTGCGCAGTTTCAGTCGCACGAGTGTTGCACATTCATAGCGCTCGAGAACAGTGTATTCGGTGGCCGCGTCCTTGCCACCCTTCTCGACGACTGCGCGCAGTTTGCGATTGCGTGAATTGTATCCGATTTGTGTTTCGATCAGACCCGCATCGTCGCGCATCACACCCCACACGAGGGCAATGTATTCTCGATGGACGGTGCGGTCTTTGAATTGTGTTGCCAGGGAAAGCGACGCGGCATAGTTCTTGGCAACCACGAGCAGCCCTGTAGTGTCCCGGTCTAGGCGGTGGACGATGCCTGGTCGAACTTCGGCGGAAGCAAAGATGGTGGCCTCGCTGGCGACCTCGGCGCTTTCCGACATTTCGTCTTCTTCGCCCCACGGTTCTACATCCGTCGATACGTCGATGGCCTCACGAATGCCCATGTGATAGAGCATGGCATTCACAATGGTACCGCTGCGATGGCCAAGACCCGGATGGACAGAGATGCCAGCGGGCTTCTCGATCACCACGAGATCGTCGTCTTCATATCGAATGTCGAGCGGGATATCTTCCGGGATCAATTGAATCGGGGGCATCCGCATCACCGTGCAGGAGATCACATCGTGAGGCTTTATCTTGTAGTTAGCGCGCGACGGACTACCGTTGACGAGAACGTTCCCGTTCTCGATCCCCTTTTGCACTTTCGTTCGGGTTGCATTCTCGACGGCATGGGTCAAGAACGCATCGAGTCTCTCCGGTTTTTGTTTTGCCGGAATTGCGAACTCATAGACCTTCTCTATCTTTTCCAGAAAGTCTGCTTGCTGTTGTTGCGTTTGAGTTTCCATCTTCGTGTTGCTCCTTGGACATATAAGCACCGAGCTTCAACTCCGCAGCTGTTGGCATGAACTTACTCACGAAGATGAGCAAGACCAGACCGCACGACACGCAGGAGTCGGCGATGTTGAAGACGGGATAGTGCGTGTAGATCTCTCCAAACCACGACACATCAGGAATATCCACTTGGATAAAGTCTACCACCTTGCCGAACATTAATGGGTCTTCTCCAAAGATCACGCCATAGAACATTCGGTCAATCAAATTGCCTACCGCACCCGCAAAGATCAACATTACAGAGATCTGTACGAGAGGGTGGAACGGACGTAGCCGACGTAAATACCAAGCCAATAACGCCGCAATCACGACCGTGAATAGCGTGAGCAATATCTTCCCTCCACCAAAACTGATCCCAAATGCCATGCCCGGATTTTGCACATAGGTAAAGCGGACTGCTTCACCAAGTACAGGGAACGACTCGCCTAGGAACATGTTGGTATGCACCCACACCTTCGTAACCTGATCGGCCACGATGAGGATGGCGGCAAGGAAGAAAGCCCGATTCGCTATCGCATGCATGTGTGGGCGCTCACTTCAGAGCGTCTATGGCCACGATACGATCTACGCCGTCGGTCGGACATTTTTGATGGATCTTATACGAAGCAGACAGTGTGGTGATAGGCACTGCAAGGAGTCGTTCTCTGGAGATCAGAATTCCACACATCCGGCAGATGCCATACGATTTGTCTGCGATGCGCTGCATCGACTCGTCAAGCTTCCGGATGTAATCCTGAATGCGCTGGATCTGTGCGTAGGTCTTTTCTTTTTCGATCGCCTCCGAACCTTGCTCTGCCATGTGCATCGAATAGATGGCACTCTCTTCTGCGGCTTCGCTATTCGTAAGATCTTCGAGTCGCTCGCGTAGCATACGAAGTTCTTCAAGCGCATCTACTCGAGCCTTCTCGATGATACTCTTGAACATGCCGAGATCCTTCTCGGAATACTTCGTGCCAGCCTTTGGAGGAATCGGTACTAACTGCTTAGGAGCAACTGTCTTTTGCAAGGGCTCGGCAAGCGGAATGGGACCAACCTTTGCAGGTGTAGGCAAGTTCGTGATACCACGAAGTTGAGCCTTGGTCTTTCCTTGTGTGCGAGGCTTGGGACCGGCAGTTGTAATGGGCTTTGGGGCTGGAGCCGGAGAAGCGGCCGGTGCAGCTGGTTTTGCTGCAACAGACTTCTTGGCTGCAGGCTTACTTGCAGGTTTTGCCGTGGCTGGCTTCGGAGCCGGTACGGACTTTTTAGCTACGGCCTTAGTGGCCGCAGGTGCGGGTTTCTTCGCGGCTGTTGCCTTCTTAGAAACAGAAGCTGCTCCGGCAGCTTTTTTCACTACCGGAGCAGCAGTTTTTACTGTCCCGGAAGACTTCTTGGGAGACTTCTTAATCGTCACGTTCCTACTTGATGCTGACTTGGACTTTGCGGGATTACTCTTTGCCGTACGATCTTTGGACGCTGTAGAAGAAGTCGCTTTCGAAGCCTTCGTAGGACTAGCAGTAGTATGGCTAGGCCTTACTTGGCTGCTTTTTTTTTTGCAGCGGCCTTCTTGGCCGGCTTCTTAGCAACCTTCTTAGCTGCCTTCTTGGCTGCAGGCTTCTTGGCTGCCTTCTTGGCGGCCTTCTTCGCTGCTGGCTTCTTAGCCGCGGCCTTCTTTACAGCTGGCTTCTTAGCCGCTGTCTTCTTGGCTGCCTTTTTGGCTGCCTTCTTTGCCGGCTTCTTGGCTGCCGGTTTCTTGGCTGCTGCCTTTTTTGCTGCTGCCATAGGACGTACCTCACAGAAAATTAAACATGAAAACTAGCATACCCCCCGGTATGCCACCTTCATATGCGCTGAACGCGCACACTCACCGTTCGACCATTGATGTCGAGTTCGGTATCGAGAGAATGGGAGGATTCCTCGATCCGATCAGCAAGTGTTTCCGTCGAAATGTACGATCGCATGGACTGCAGAGCCAACTTCATCTGATCATCCGCGTTGAACAGGATGGTGATCCTGTCCGTCACTTCAAATCCTGAGTCCTTGCGAACTTTTTGGATCTTACTTACGAACTCGCGCGCCAGGCCTTCTTGTTCGAGACCCTCGTCTATCTCCGTATCTAACGCTACGGTGATTCCTTGGTCCGATGCAACGAGCCATCCTTCGATGTCCTCGCTGACAATCTCTACATCTTCGAAATCGATCTGCACTGTTTCTTCATTGATCACGAGTGCCAATACCGAAGACTGTTCGAGCCTGCGTACTTGTTCCGTTGAAAGCGCCTTGATCGCATTCGCAACTGCCTGCGTTAGTCCGCCATACTTCTTACCAATCACTTTGAAGTTCGGCCGAGCGGAGCGTTGCACGATGTTTGTATCGTCACTCACGTATTCGATCGCCTTCACGTTGATCTCTTCGAGGATGATGTCTTCAACGGTTTGCACTTGTCTGCGCACTGTTGGTGAATCAACCGGAAGAAGAATACGACGTAGCGGTTGTCGCGTTTTGATCTTCGCTTTCTCTCTCAAAGAACGGGCAAGGAAAACGATTTGTTGTGCTTGCCACATCCGACGTTCAAGATCATTGTCGATCAATCCTGTATCGGACGTTTGCAATATACTACAATGAACACTCACATTGTCAAGGGGTGAACGTAGACGTTGAAAAATAAATTCGCCGAGGAATGGAGTGATCGGTGCAATCATGTGAGAGATGGAGAACAACACCTCGTGCAATGTTTGATAGGCGGCACGTTTGTCGTTGTCGTACTCTCCTTTCCAGAAGCGACGTCGATTTCGACGCACGTACCAGTTCGACACATCGTTGATGACGAAGTCTTGAATGGCTCTGCATGCCTTTGTGTATTCGTAATCATCCATCGCCGTGTGATACTCCGCCAGCACAGAGTTAAGCTTGGAGATGATCCAACGATCAATCTCCGGCCGCTCTGCAATTGGCACCAGTGGCGCATCCGACGTGTGTCCGTCGATTTTTGCGTACATGGCGAAGAACTCGTACGTGTTCGTGAGCGAACGGAAAAAGTCCGCAATGACGGTCTTCGCAATGTCTTCTTCATTGAAGAGTTTTGGCTTCCAGATCGGCGAGCTCACCATGAAGAACCATCGCACGGCGTCGGCGCCGAAACGTGACATGATGTCGTACGGGTCGACGGTGTTGCCCTTCGACTTCGACATTTTCTGTCCGCTCTTATCGAGCACCAGATCGTTCACCACCACGCTTTTATACGCTACCGAATCGAAGAGCGCCGTGGAAATATTATGGAGCGTGTAGAACCATCCGCGCGTTTGGTCGATCCCTTCGGCGATCACGTCGGCCGGGAACGATTGCGCAAAGAGCTCCTTGTTCTCGAACGGATAATGGAATTGCGCGAACGGCATCGAACCGGAATCGAACCATACGTCGATGACTTCTTTCGTGCGACGATAGGTTTTCCCATTACGCTCAAAGACTACGTTATCCACAAACGGTCGATGGAGGTCTACGGCAACGCCCGCGTCTTTCACAGGAACACGCACTCCGCCGTCGACCTCATAGAGCCCTTCCGAGAGTTCGGCGATTGATCCAACGGCGAACACATCCGTTCCGTCTTCACTTTCCCACAATGGCAATGGCGTTCCCCAATACCGATCGCGCGAGAGTGACCATTCCTTGACTTCGTCAAGCCAATTTCCAAACCGCCCTGATCCAATTTCTTCCGGATGCCAATTGATCGTCTTGTTGAGTGCAATGAGCCTTTCCTTGTACTCGGGCGACTTTATAAACCACGAATCACGCGCATAGTAGATCACGGGATTGTCCGTACGCCAACAATGCGGATAGGAGTGCAGATAGTCGAAGGCCGCACGATAGATCTTACCATCGATCTTGAGCTGCTTGACAATGTCGCGGTCGCTTCCCTCTTCCTTGTGATCGGCATAGGTAAACGTCTTCACAACCCTGCCAGCAAAGGCCTTGATCTCGTCCGTGAATCGGCCGTGTGGCGTTACAGGTTGCGGCACCGGCAGGTTGAACTTCTTAGACATTTCGAAGTCGTCCTGACCAAAGGCCGGCGCAAGGTGAACGACGCCCGAACCGTCTTCCGTCGACACAAATTCACCTGCCAATACATGGAGCACGTTCGGATGCTTGACAGCGTCGAGCACTACATCCGAAAATATCTGCTCATACGTAGAGTCCACAAAGTCGGAGCCCTTGAAGGTGGCAAGGATGTCTACGTCGCCCTCCAGGATCGATAGTCGCGACTCTGCAAGAACAAGCGTCTCCTGAACAGGTGCATCCCCTACCGTACGTGTGTTGCGCACGAGAACGTACATGATGTTCGCACCAACGGCCAGCGCCACGTTTGCAAACAACGTCCACGGAGTGGTGGTCCACACCATGATGTTCGCACCAACGGCAGCCGCAATGGGCGATGTGGTGATCTTGAGTTTGAGGTAAACGTTCGGGTCGCGAACGTCCATATAGTTCTGTGAGAGTTCGTGCGAAGAAAGTGGCGTGCCAAGCGTTGGCGATTGAGGAACAACCTTATAGCCTTTATAGATCAGTCCTTTTGCATGGAACTGCGCAAGGGCCCACCATACAGATTCGACGTAGTCGTTTGTGCAAGTGATGTAGGCCGAATCCATGTCCAACCAATACCCCATCCGTCGCGTAAACGTGCGCCATCCCATATCGTCGGAGATGTTGCGATACACGAATTCCTTACACTTCGCATTGAAGACGTCTACTCCGAGTACATCGATCTGTGTCTTGTCGGTTATGCCGAGTTCTTTTTCGACGGCAAGCTCAACGGGCAGACCATGCGTATCCCAGCCACCTTGCCGCCGTACTAAGAAACCTTGCATGGTCTTGTACCGACATGCAATGTCTTTAATGGTGCGAGCTAGAAGATGGTGAATACCTGGCTTGCCGTTGACGGTGGGCGGACCTTCGTAGAAACTGAAGGTAGGCGCGCCCGCACGTTGCTCAAGCGATGTTGCAAAAATGTTATTGGCATCCCAGAAGGAGAGTATCTCTTCTTCGAGCGCGGGATAGGACAGATTGTCGGGGAGGGGTTCGAACATCTCGAAATTTAACCAACATCTACGTGAAGTGGTAATCGGATGATGAAGGTGGTGCCGCTGCCCTCTTGACTAGACACACCGATGGTGCCTTTATGCGCATCGATGATCCACTTGACGATCGACAATCCGAGCCCAGCACCCTGCGTTCCGCGAGAGCGAGCTTTGTCTACACGATAGAACCGGTCGTAAATAAACGGGAGCTCATCTGCAGGGATGCCAATGCCCGTATCGCGGACCGTAACAACTGCGTCGGCGCCGGATGAGGAAAGCGTAATCCAGACGTTCCCTTTCTCGGGCGTGTACTTCACGGCGTTTTCCATCACGTTCAATAGTGCCTGATGAAGTCGCACTTTGTCTCCGGCCACAATAACTCCAGATGCGACACTGCTCTCTACGTCTACATGCTGCTGATCTGCAAGAATGAGCACGTCGTCGGCAATGTCGTTGAGCATCGAGGAAAGGTTGACAGGACGAAGGTCGATATGGAACTGACCTGTATCGGCACGCGATAGATCAAGCAGACCCTGCACAACACTCGTGAGTCGTTCTACTTCTTCCAAACAACTCGTGAGCGTTGCACGATACTCTTCCGTTGAAAGCGGCTTGCGCATCGCGATCTCGAGCTCACCCATGAGAATGGCAAGTGGAGTTTTGAGCTCATGCGATGCGTCGGACGTGAACTGACGGATCTGTGCGAAGGACGTCTCGAGTCGGGCGATCATCTCGTTGAGGGTTTCCGTAAGTCGTGCGATCTCGTCATTCGTTGGCGGCATTGGGAGCCGCTGAGCGAGATTGCGTGCCGTGATCTGTCGGGCCGATCGCGTGATCACGTCAACCGGTCTCAACGACCGTCGCGCAAGGATGTATCCTGCAAAAAGCGAGATGAAGAGCGTAGACGGCAACGCATACAGCAAATAGCCAAAGAGCTTTCGCAAGGTTGCATCCACTTCGTCTGCCGGATACGCTGCCGTGACCTCTGCAACATCTCCCTGATACAACACCATGCGGTAACGAGTACCGCGCATCATATAGTAGGAGTAGATGCGGCTGTCGATGACCGTGGCGCCGCGTTCAAAAAACTGCTTATACGTTGGAAGACTGTCTACAGTAAGATTCTCGGTTCGCCACACCGTGCGTCCGCTCCGATCCGACACTTGGATGAGATAGTTCGAGGAGTTTAAGAGCATGTGTTCGTACACGGCAGACCATACGGGATCGGTCTCGCTGGATTCGACAGTGTCTATGGGAGGTATCGGACCAACAAAATCACGCAACGAGCTCTTTCGCAAAAACTCAAAGTAGTCTGCCCCTTGCCCCTTACCACGCTTCTCTTTTTTCACGGGTGTAAGCGGTCGTTTAACAGACTGTTGTTGTTTTTTGATCACCGAATGCAGCGACTGAGCAACGCGCGACAGAGAGGCATCGAGGTTGGTGCTGAGTTCATTCGACACCGTATAGTAGGCTACCACGGCAAACGCCATCACGGTGAGCGCCACAAGGGCACTGTACATTAAGGTGAGTCGGATGCGCAGGGAGAGGATCATGACGCCAAAGGTACGAAGCGGATAGTCTTCCTTCCGTATCTTGAAGGCCATGATGTCAGAAGATCAACGACCGATAGGTGTATTCGATTCCGGAATTGGCGGACTGAGCGTACTCAAACACTTAGTTCGTCTGATGCCCACGGAACGATTCGTCTATTTGGGCGATACGGCTCGCGTACCCTACGGAAACAAGTCAACAGAAACGGTACAGACCTACAGCAAACAGTGCGCGGCCTTCCTGTTGCAGCATAACGTCAAAATGATCGTTGTTGCCTGCAATACCGCATCGGCGCTTGCCTTAGACGTGCTACGTTGCGACGTGTCGGTTCCCGTTCTTGGTGTGATCGAACCCGCGGCTGCCGAGGCCGCGCGTGCCACTACGTCGGGCATGATCGGCGTGATCGGCACACGAGCCACAATCTCTTCGAATTCGTATGCGCGTGCCATTGAACTCGCAGCTCCCGAGAAGAACATCGTGGTACACAGTCAACCATGTCCACTCCTCGTCCCCCTCGTCGAAGAAGGCTGGCTCGATACTCCGGCCACCCGACTGATCGCCGAAGAATACCTCAGACCTCTCGTGGCCAACCGCATAGACACGCTCGTGCTCGGTTGCACACACTACCCACTGCTCAAACCTATGCTCACATCGATGCTGCCAAACGTAGAGCTCATTGATTGCGGTGAGTGCACGGCAACCGTTGCCGCAGAGATGAATGGTCCCGTAGACGACGAGCCATTTGCAACAACTCCGAGCATCTATTTCTACCTGACCGATAACACTCCGTCGTTCCCCGTTCTTGCGCGACAATTCCTAGGTATTTCTGTGAACGAGCCGGTGCGTGTAAGCGTAGACCATCTCATTTTGCCACACATCGAACACGAGGAGCTGTAACGACCATGCTCTTATTTCTCCTTCGCAAAATCCTCTATGCCATACCGGTTCTCGCAGGTGTGGTTGTGCTCACATTCTTTATCCGTCCTCCCGGCGATCCCGCTCGCGTCCTCCTTGGACAGCGTGCAGATTCATCATCGGTGGCCGCTCTCCGGCAGCAACTCGGGCTCGACAAACCACTTCCCGTGCAGATCGGCAAGTACATGGTGAATCTGACGCAGGGAAACATGGGGAGATCCATCGCCACGAACCGCGACGTGCTTGAGACCATTGTTGAACGCATTCCGCCAACAGCACTCTTGGCGTTCACGGCCATGGGCATTGCAACATTGCTGGGTATTGCACTTGGAGTGATCGCATCGCTACGACCGAATTCTTGGCTTGACTCTCTTACCATGGGAACAGCACTCTTTGGTATCTCGCTGCCCGCTTTTGTTGTTGGACTTTTGATGGTACTCGTTTTTGGAATTGTACTCGACTGGTTCCCGATCAGCGGCTATATCGACCGAGGTATTGAGCACTTGGTCTTACCTATGATCACGCTTGCTATCCGTCCACTCTCCATTGTTGCACGTGTTACGAGGTCGAGCATGCTTGACGTACTCGGACAAGACTATGTTCGTACGGCACGCGCAAAGGGACTGAGCAATACAACGGTCTTCATTCGACATGCACTTCGCAATGCCCTCAACCCGGTGGTCACGACGGTGAGCGCATGGTTCGCAGGATTGTTGGCCGGCACGTACTTCATTGAGTTTATTTTCAATTGGCCGGGAGTAGGCCTTGCCGCCTTTTCCGCCATTGAAAAACTTGACTATCCTATGATCCAAGGTGTTGTACTCTTTTCGGCGGTGATTTTTGTGGTGGTGAACACCCTTGCCGACATTGTCTATGCATTCATCGATCCCAAGGTGCGACTAGGATGAGCAACAAAGAAGTTGAGAGTCTGAGTCACATCGCGTGGCGCCGACTTAAAAAAAACAAAGGCTCGGTTCTTGGTCTTGTGGTGCTCGGCATCATGATTGTGATGGCCGTGTTTGCCTCGTTCATCACACCATTCGATCCCACAACGCAGATCTTAGAATATGCCGTGAAACCTTCAGGGTTTCGTGGGAACGTGCTCTTCAAAAAAAACATAGCCGATCCCGATCGTCCATCGATCATTGCTGTGTCGACGTATGAAGTTAGAGGCGACAGTGTGTTCTACAAAGACCCAACGGGTATGCCGTACAGCGTGGCCACGTCTACACTGCAAGGCGCATCCGAATCCGAGTGGCACAGCGAACCGATGTTCTTACTTGGTACCGATAGATTCGGGCGCGACATGTTTACGCGCCTTGTCTACGGTATGCGCGTGTCACTCAGTGTAGGTCTTATCTCGGAGTCCATCGCCCTCACCATCGGCATCCTTCTTGGTGCGCTCGCCGGTTATTATCGTGGCAGGGTGGACGATGGCATCATGTATTTGACGAATGTGGTATGGTCGTTCCCCACTATTCTTTTGGTGATCGCGTTCAGCGTGATTCTTGGTCAAGGATATTGGCAAGCATTTGTGGCCATCGGCATCTCGTCGTGGGTGGATATTGCGCGTATTGTACGTGGGCAATTCTTCTCGATCCGCGAACAAGAGTATGTAGAGGCAACGAGAGCCTTTGGGTTTGGCACCTTCCGTGTGATCTTCCGTCACATGCTTCCCAACGCTGCAGGACCAATCATTGTGATCGCAACGGCGGGCTTTGCAACGGCCATCATTAGCGAAGCGTCACTCTCCTTTATTGGGCTTGGCGTGCAGCCGCCTATGCCGTCGTGGGGACAGATGATTCGAGATGGATACGGATACATTGCCGTTGGCACCAACTTCGGCATGGCACTCTATCCGTCCATCGCCATGGCCATTGCTGTGTTCGCATTGAATCTCTTTGGTGATGGACTTCGCGACGCGCTCGATCCAAAGACCATGCAACGGTGAGCATGGACCTTCAAGCAATGATATCGAAGAAGGTGTTCCCGCCTGTGTTGCTCATCTGCGGCGAGGAAGAATATCTCATCGACCATGCAGCAGAGCAACTGTTCTCGGCCGCGTCTGCGCTTGATGCAACAGGCATGAATGCAGATATGATGGATGGCGAAGACGTCGCTATGGATGCCATCCTCTCGGTTGCACGGTCCTATCCGATGATGTCGGAACGACGCGTGCTGTGGGTACGACGTTTTGAAAAGGTAACAGTAGGGCGGGAAGGAAAGAAGGGCGACCATCCGTTGTTACAGTATGTGAAGCAGCCGCTTGAGTCAACGTTCCTCTTACTCACGGCTACTCTCCCTCCTGTTAAAAACAAGTCAACAGCAAAGTTTCCATGGAACGCGTTGTTTCAACACGCATCGGTGATCGAATACCCACGCATGCGAGAACATCATGTTGCGGCATGGGTGCGTGACCGCGTGCAGGTGCTTGGCCGAACGATCACCACCGATGCTTCCGACTACCTCGTGGCTCGTTGTGGCACGTCGCTGCGCGATTTGTCGATGGAGATCGATAAGCTCACCTTGTATATGGGCGATCGAACAGACATCACCGTGGACGACGTGAACGATATTGCCGGAGCCGGAAAGACCTATACCATCTTTGAATTGCAAAAGGCCATTGGCAGACGCGACCTTCCAGCCGCAATGACCATTTGTACGAAGATGATGGAGGCCGAGCGATTAGACATGCTGATCATTACGATGCTCACGCGGTATTTCGTGACGCTCTTCCGGCTGTCCGATGTGCGAGGCGTGATGAACGACAACAGCGAGATTGCGCGAACAGTAGGCATCCCGCCATACTTCGTGAACGAGTACGTAGACGTCCTCCAACGCTACAGTCCTGCCCACATCGAAGCGGCCATCAGTGCACTTGGGGCGGCGGATGCGACAATCAAGTCAACGTCCACCAATTCCATTCTCGTCCTTCAATCGATGCTCGTGCGCATCATGAGCTAAGCCCTTACGGCTCAACGAAGTTCGTATCTTTGCCGCCTATGCTCAGCCCATCCGATCTAGCCCAAGCGCAGCTCGACGCCTATAATGCGCGAGACATCGATGCCTTCTGTGCGGTTTATGCCGACGACGTGGTCTTGTACGACCTTGTGAGTGGCGTAGCCACATGTTCAGGGATCGTTGCCATGCGCGCGAGCTATGGCAAGGTATTCGCGCAACATCCCCGCTTGCATTGTGCTCTGGTGCATCGCATGGTGTGTGGCACAATGGTCATCGATGAAGAACATGTTGCCGGCCTTCGCGAGGATGGAATCGTCCATGCCATTGCCACGTACGAAACGTCGAACGGACGTATCACGCGGGCGTGGTTTATCAGAGAATAATAACGGTCGACATCACGAAAGAACACAATGCGTCAGTCCACACAATTCCTCCCTACTCTTAAAGAAGTTCCGAACGAGGCACAGATCCCATCGCACCAACTCATGGTGCGTGCAGCCATGGTACGTCAGCTCGCCGCCGGCGTCTTTAGCTTCTTGCCATTAGGCTATCGCGTTCACAAGAAGATCTGCGAGATCGTTCGACAGGAGATGGATGCCATTGGAGGACAGGAGTTTCACTTGCCGGCGCTCAATCCGATCGAGATATGGGAGCAGACCGGTCGGGTAGAGGCAATGGGCGACGTGATGTTCCACATCAAGAATAGAGAAGGCCTTGTGCTTGCTCCAACGCATGAAGAGATCATCACGGTCCATGCACGTCAGCATGTTCGGTCGTACCGAGACATGCCGCAGATCTGGTATCAGATTCAAACCAAGTTCCGTAATGAACCACGCCCGAAGAGTGGTGTGTTGCGTGGACGTCAGTTCACGATGAAGGATGCGTACTCACTCGATGCAACCACGGAAGGACTCGACGCAGCATACGACAAACACGAGCAAGCGTATCGCAACATCTACACGCGATGCGGACTTCGGTTCTTTATCGTTGGCGCATCCAGTGGAGCGATGGGCGGAAGCAAGTCGCAAGAGTTCATGGTTGAATCTCCGTTTGGCGAAGACACATGTGCCGTTTGTGACGACCTGACGTATTCGGCGAACATCGAAGTGGCCACGTCTATCCTTGCCGCCCTACCTCGCCTTGCGAATAACCCAGCTGTTGAAGAATTCGCAACACCAGGCGCGAAGACGATCAACGATCTCATCAACAAATTCAACATTCCCGAAGATCGTTGCGCAAAGAGCGTGGTGTATGTAGCCGACGATCAGCCCATTCTTGTACTGATGAGCGGCAACGACGAGCTCAACGAATCCAAGTTGCAGAGCGCTATCGGTGCTACACTTCTCCGTTCTGCAGAGGCAGAAGAGTTGTTCGAATTCACGGGTGCACATGCAGGATCTATTGGACCGATTGGACTTCGCACTCCAATGCGAGTGTTCGCAGACAACAGACTGCAGCATCTCAACGGACTCGTAAGCGGAGCGAACAAGGACAAGTTCCATCTGCGGAATATCGATCTGGACCGCGATGTCACAATCGAATCCTACCACGACCTTCGTACCGTCCGTGCCGGAGAACTCTGTCCTACGGGTTGTGGCAAAGAACTCCGTGTTGTGAATGCTATCGAGGTTGGTCATATCTTCAAGCTGGGAACAAAGTATTCAGCGGCGCTTGGCGCAACGTTCCTCGACGAGCACGGAAAAGAGCATCCCATTATCATGGGCAGCTATGGCATTGGTATAGAGCGCATCATGGCATGTTTCATCGAGCAGAACCACGACGAGCGCGGCATCGCGTGGTCCATGTCTCTTGCCCCTTACCAGGTGCATCTTCTTGGCCTTGGGTTGAAGAAGAGCGAATCTGTTCTTGCCGTATGTGAAGAACTTGAGAAGGCCTTTATGGCGGCAGGGATCGACGTGCTGTATGACAACAGAGATGAATCTCCGGGAGTGAAGTTCAACGATGCAGACTTGCTTGGTATGCCGTTGCAAGTGATCGTTGGAGATAAGAATCTTTCGGCAGGAAATATCGAAGTGAAAGTTCGTCGGACGGGCGAACGTCGTGTTGTGGCACTTGACGATGTGCGCGCAGACGTTCGGTCACTCATAAATGGTCTTGCATGAACACTCTCGTAGATGTTGTAGCGGATATGCACTGTCACACGACGTGCTCCGATGGCCTTCTGAGCCCATCTCGACTGATGGAAAAGGCCGAAGCCGTGGGCCTTCAAGCTCTCTCGATCACCGATCACGACACCCTTGCGGCGTACGATGTGTTGCGCATGGAAGGCTATAACGGACCAGTGAAGTTGATTCCCGGTATCGAGGTCTCTTGCACAGAAGACCGGCGCGATATCCATGTGCTTGGCTACCACGTCGACCACAAGGATCAAACACTTCGCACCTATATCGATTTTTTCAAGACAGACAGAGAACGTCGCGCGCGCGAAATGGTGGAGCGACTTCAGAAACTCCGCGTGAATATTTCATTTGACGAAGTCCAAGATCATGCTGGTAAAGCTCCGATCGGACGTCCTCACGTTGCGGCTGTTATGGTGCAGCGCGGGTTTTCGAAGAATCTCCAGAACGCTTTCGACGTCTACCTGGACACTGGCAAGCCCGCCTTTGTCTCGAAGGCTCCCTACTCCGTAAAAATGGCAACCGACATGATCCATGGAGCAGGTGGCATTGCAGTAATCGCTCATCCGGGCAAGACGTATCACGATCCACGTCTGTTCTTGGGCCTACGCACGAGTGGCATCGATGGAGTAGAGGTCTACCATCCATCGCATTGGTACGTCACACGTGAGTATTACAAAGCACTTGCAATGCAACATGGTCTGTTGATCACGGGCGGTAGCGACTATCATGGATCGCGTGAATACGACGAGCGCAATCTTGGTGTATTCGGCGTTACGCAAGAGCACCTTGACGCTATACAGGAAAAACTCCATGCCTCGTAGTATTCAAGGCACGTTACACGGTGCCGGGAAGCGCATTGTGATCGTATCTGCACGCTGGAATGAATTCATTGTGAACAGACTTCAGGATGGAGCTCTCGAGGCGCTTCGATTACATGGTGTGGACGACGCAGATATCACCATCGTACGCTGTCCAGGTAGCTACGAAGTACCATCTGTTGCCCTGCATGCGGCGCTGACGTTGAAACCAGATGCCATCATCACGCTCGGTGCTGTGATCCGAGGAAACACTCCACACTTTGAATACGTGTCGGGTCCCGTCTCCTCCGGCATTGCCGCCGTAGCAATGCAAACCGGCATTCCTTGCATTTTTGGAGTGCTCACCGTGAATAGCGTCGACCAAGCTATGGAGCGCGCGGGAGTCAAGAGCGACAACAAAGGATACGAGGCGGCCATCGCTGCACTGGAAATGATCTCGATCTATGAACAGCTTCGTACACTATAAATGGGAACAGACTCGTCGGCATCCCGCATGACCACACGCATCAGCATCCTCTGCACCCTGCTCCTTGCCGCCGTCGCGCTTTCGGCGCAATCTTCAATCAGTTTGAGCGACTGGCAAACGTTTTCGACGATGCGTACCGTGCGTGCAGCATCAGTTGATTCTAAAGGACGTATATGGTCCGCCACGCCTGGTGGACTTTTCGTGTACAGCTCGGCCGACAGTTCTATTCAAGAGTTCCGCAATGTTGGTGCGCTGTTGAATTTGGACGTAACGGCCATCAAGTGCGACACAGCTTCGAAGCGCGTGTTCGTTGGATGCTTTGATGGTTCACTTACCATCGTCACTGAAGATTTTCAATTCAAGAACATCACGGATATCCGCCGAGCGACGGTGTATCAACGCAGGCGCATCAACGATTTTCTGTTGAAGAACGGACTACTCTATATCGCGACCGACTTTGGCATTGTCTCCTTCGATCCTGCGAATGACGTCTTCCGTGAAACCGTTGATCGTATCGGACCTCTCCAAGAAAAAACTCGCGTTACCTCGCTTGCAACGCTTCGCGATTCCATATGGGCATCAACGGATTCTGGCATTGTCGTTGCACCGCTATCATCGGAAACACTGCGCCTTCCAAGTGTATGGAAATTCTTTGGAACAAGAAGTGGGATTCCTGTTCCAGCCGTCTCCTTCGTGCGTGCAACGTCCACAGATCTCTATGCAACAGCGGCTGGTTCCATTCTCTTGTTCGATGGATCCTCGTTCCGAACAGAGTACAGTGGCGGTGCAGTCTTCGTTGGACTCACCACAACCGAATCCGAGGTATACGCCTCCGAGGAATCGTTGATACGAACACTTGCGGGTCCGCTCTCCGTCTCGTTTCCGGGTCAGGTGAATGGGCACGCAACAACTGTCCAAAATGGACGCACAGTCGTGATCGCCTTCGTCGTGAACATGCCACTGTCGATCGTCAATGGGACGAATCGTCAGGACGTCACCGTGAACTCTCCGCGTACGAATCAGTTCTCACATCTCACCATCGACCGTGATGGCTGGCTCTGGTCTGCAACAGACGAAGAACCATTCCGCACTGGTCAAGGCGTGATGGCCTTCGACGGCACAACGTGGCTTGAATTCACGAAAGAGGCAAACACGGAGATGGGATCGAACTCCTATCACCGCGTAAATGCACAGCCTGATGGTAGCATTTGGCTCTCGAGTTGGGGTTATGGAATTGTAGAAGCAACGAAGACATCAAGCGGAGTGCAACTCCAGAAATGGAACAACACCAACAGTCCACTCGTTGGCATCAGCGCAGATGCCAACTATGTTGTGACAAGCGATGCCATCACAGACCGCAACGGAAAACTTTGGATCGTGAATGAACTTGGTGCAGACCGATTGCTGACAACCCTAGATAAAGACGAAAACTTTGGCTTCTTCAAGAACTGTAACGACCTTCGAGCCAATCAGTACCGAGTGATTGCCATCGACAATGGTGGAACGAAGTGGATGGCAGGACCAACAGGCATCGGACTCCTTGCCTATCACGACAAGAACACTTCGAGCAACGAAGCAGACGACGTGTGTCAGATGTTGCGCTCATCGAACTCGCAGATCCAAGACAATGTGATCCGCGCTCTTCGTATCGACAAGAATGGCGCACTGTGGATCGGTACCGCTCGCGGCGTTTGTGTAATCTCTTCGCCATCTACCGTATCGAATACGTCCATTCCTTTTGTACGACGAATTACCACACTCTCCGCCCTGAATGTGAACGATATTTTCGTAGACGCCATCAACAACAAGTGGATTGCTACTTCGAACGGCGTGTATGTGTTGAATGAAGATGGTACCGAGGTTCTGTCGATCATCACGCAAAGCAACTCACCACTCTTGACCGACAATGTTAGAAGTGTTGTGGTGAACGACCTCACCGGAAGAGCCTACTTCGGAACTATGAGTGGCTGCTCTTCCGTACTCACGCAAAGCGTCAAGCCTCTCGACTCCTATGCCATTCGTTGCTATCCCCAACCATTCAAACCAGATGCCGACGGTGTGATCACCATCGACGGTCTCGCAGCAGATTCCGATGTGCGCATCATGACGGCCGCGGGTGAGTTGGTAGCCGCCGTGCAAACGAGTGGACGTCAGGCACTGTGGAATGGCAAGGACGTGCAGGGACGCTCTGTTCCACCAGGCGTCTATATCATACACGCTCTCTCTGCTTCTACCAAAGAAGCCGCCGTTGGCAAGCTTGCCGTTACGCGCTAACGCGTTCACATGAAGCTGTAGCCAGCAGATCCGAGCGTAGCCCGACAAAGACCCCTTCGCTTTTTCTGAGTTTTCCCTATATTTGTAATCCCTCGATGCGGAAGTGGCGAAATTGGCAGACGCACCATCTTGAGGGGGTGGCGCTCGCAAGGGCATACGGGTTCAAGTCCCGTCTTCCGCACATCGAAACGAAAAACGGGTACAACCAAAAGGTTGTACCCGTTTTTTTTTGACGAAAGCCGTTTACTTGCGCTTCAACTTAAAGAAGGTCTTCAAGCGAAGCTTCATGTCGTTCTTGTTGTCGTTGTCGCGAGGGTCTCGAATCTTGCCGCCAACTTTCAACCACTCAACAGCGTCGAAGTCGAACTTCAACGTCGTTGCCGTAGATTCTGTTATCTCAAAGTACGGATCGGCCTTGATCGTCAGGTTCTCTGTGTTGTCGCTCGTTTGAACGAAGTCTGTGGCAACTCCACCGTTCCATACAGTTCCCTCGATGATCACGGTGTTACGCTCTGCCGTAGCGAAGACACCGAAGACTGGATCGCCGGCCCATCTGACGACTTCCGATGGTGTGAATCGATGGGATTCGAGCTTGATGCGGTTGTAGCGACCAACAGGAACGGTTGTAGCAAATACAGATACGATGTTGCCACGTTCGAACGTGATTACGGCTGGACCGGCCTTAACATCGCGACCGCCAGTACCTGAATCATCTCCTTCTGTTTGCAACTTAATGCGAGACAGCAGTAAACGAACGCGCGAGATGCGAACACTGTCGCAATTCAACGCTTCGGCATGGTCGCCCTTGCTCATCATGGACTGAACCGTTGCCGTTGGGATGGATGTTTCCATAGACAATGAACCTTCTCCGGCTGGAGAGGTAGAGGACTTACACGACATCATTCCGATGGCGATTGACCCTACAAGGAGACCTGTTGCTAGTAACTTCATAGTGAGGCTTTTGAAAGTGTGCGGTGATTGGAGCTGTTCTCAGAGCGTTGAGTAGAGTGCTTTAGTGTGAGGAGGGTTCCCTCTGCGGCCGCAATGGCACTTGATAAGGCACTTTCTACGGCAGGAGAAGCATCATTGTCTGTGTTGGCAAAATGGATGTTCCCAATCGCTGCAGACGCCTGTTGCGCCAGACCATTATGCGAGCCGCGTATGGGCACCACAAGACTATGTCCCCAAGCCCACGCATACACGTCGCTGACGCTCTCTGCTGCGGCGTCGCTCACATTGGAGAGGAAGGCACGCACGACGTCGGCAACGTGAGCCGCAAATGCCGCATCATTCTGCATTGTTGTCCGTGCATTCAAAGGCATCGGTGCATAGATCGAGCACACATATCCATCCTTGCCGCCTTTTGATATTGCCTGAGGATTGATCACATCGGAGAAGAGTGGCGATGAAGGAAGAAACCAGGTGTCGATGGTTGTTGCGTCGACGAGTGGTTGTGTTGAGTGGATGTGAATGGTGGCATACGGTGCATAGGTCATGGCGCGCATCGCATCACGCTGAGTAGACGGCATATCAGAAATGATAAACGGCGCCATGAACTTTTGCGTTGCCATTACCGCGCGTGCTGCCGTCGTATTGATCACGGCTCCATTGGCATCAACAGAGATAACGTTTACGCCTGTGGCAGTGTTCTCGACTCGAATCACTACTTCGTTCGTATGCACATCGTCGTGCATCGACGTGGCGAGTCCGCGCGTAAGTCCGCCCATGCCGCCCTCAAACGTGTATCGTTCAACCGTGTTGGTGATGTCGAATTCCGACGCATAGAAGTTGAGCAAGCAATACGCATTTGTCGTGTCGATACCGGCACCCATCGACGATCGCGAGTAGGCATCGAGAATGCTGTACAGGAGCGGAGAGTTGTAGGCGGCAACAAAGTCGGCTCCCGACATTGCATCATACGAAGCCCAGGCCGGCGGAAGAATTTTTGGAAGTGGATACGATGGGAGTTGATCGTCGGTCATCGCCAACACATCGTCACGAAACCGTCGCATAGCCGTGCGATCTTGCTCCGATGTAGCAAAACGCTTGATATCTGCATCGCGCCAAATGTTGGAATGCAGCGTTCCGTTCAACATGTATCCGTCTGTCGGACAGACCACGTCGGTGACCGATGCTGCCTTCATCAGATCGAGCAGGAGTTGTGAGCGTTCGACGAAGTACACCGAACCAAGAGACGTTGGTACGCCGGCAATTCGCTCTGATACGGCAGCGCCTCCGATGCGAGGCTCGTTTTCTATGAGCGTTACATGAAAGCCTTCACTTCGGAGAAGGTGCGTGGTGGCAAGACCTGAGAGTCCGCCACCAATCACAACCACGTCGCACGTACGCGTTGTGCCAACCGCTGCTGCAACACCACGGTCACGCAGATACGAATGCGCGTCGCGAAAACGTTGAGCTGATGTTTTGATCGGAGGTGGTGCCGAGCGAAGTGTAGGAAGCGGACGCGGACGTTCACATGCGCCAAGGGCGACCGTATAGATCGCCCCTGTGCCGAGAACTATTGTTCGCATGAATTCGCGACGTGACGCCATCTCTTACCGCAAGAATGCCACCGGAACAACGTTCCGAAGGCCATTGACCGTTACAACACATTCGTACACGCCAGATGCCGTTGCCTTGATAGGCATGCGAACGGTGCCAGCATCAACCGTGCCGCTGAAGACACGTTCGACGTACCTACCTTCTGCACTGTAGAGCTCTACACTTACAGAAGCCGGAACAGATTGTTGCCATTCAAGCGTTGCCATCGACGCCGTTGGATTGGGATAGGCACGAACAGAAATGTTCACAGGAACATTGCCCGAATAGGCATCCTGAACGCTCACCGGATTCGTGAGCACACCAAGCGGAAGAATACGTTCTCCGAAGATCGCTTCTGTATCGGCAGCAGTTCCACCGAACCACGTTTCCATCACGTCTGCATACACTCGACGGAAATCATACTGATAGCGCACATCGCCGTTGCCATCAAGATTCTTGAGATCGGGATTATTTCCAAACACACCCGAGCGTACGCGATTACCGAAGACGAACTGCACAGACGACGCACCGTGATCCGTCCCGCGTGATCCATTCTCGTAGGGACGTCTACCAAATTCAGAGGCGGTGTAGCCAACGATGCGTTCTGCCTGACCTTGTAGCAGCATGTCTTGCATGAACGTTCCTACGCCCTTTGAAAGGGATTCAAGGAGGAACGGGTGCAGCCCTGTGAGATCGACGTTCTGTTGCTGCACGTGTGTGTCGAAGCCGCCCATGTAGACCATGTAGACCTTCGATTTCAGGCCACCACTGATCAAGCGCGCTACGAGTTGCATCTGACGTACAAATCCATTGTTCTGATCGTACGTTGCCATGTTCTTGCCTTTATCAAAGGCAGCCTTCACACTGGCAGAATAAAAGTCCGACTTCTCGGCAACGAGACGAACGAAGTTGAATTCTTTTCCGTAGAAGGTTGTGTCGGGCATGGGATCCATGTCGGGCGACAGACCTTGTCCAAGCTCAAAAAACTTATCCGGATCTGTGAGTGCAATTCCAACATCACCTCTCGGGCTTTGGAAGAGCATCGACAGCGATCCGCCGATCTGCACGGCAATCGGATCCGGTGGGAGCACATCTGGGAAACCGGGTGACGAGTTAGCAAAGAATTCTCCAAGCCAACCGTAGATCAGCTTTGTGTCTTCCCACGGTTTCGGATTCAATCCGCTTAACCAGATATCCGTAGAGCGGAAGTGTGAGAGATTGGGATTCTCATAGCCAACACCTTGGATCACGGCCAGACGACCATCTTCCATCATACGACGGAAGTTGTAGGTGTTCTTCGGATCGAGTGCGGGGTGCATGTAGATCTTGCCGAGCACCGGTACCGTCTTGTCTTTTGGTACGGCGATTTCCGGTCGGATGTCGTAATACGCAGAGTCATCGGCTGGAATGATCGTATTTAAACCATCGTTCCCACCGAATAACTGAATCACGATCAGAACCTGATCTCCATCTGCATTCAGCGTGTTGAGCAGCTGAACCGGGGAGAACGCGCGCAGCGGAATACCGCCAAGTACTTGCGTCCCGACGGCCGCTGCTGCTGTTGTCTTGAGAAAATTGCGACGCTTCATAGTTCACCACATCTCGGTTATTAGCACAACTGAAAGTCGGGCGCCTTGGAGATCGCCACGAGGAAATTGCGCACGCGCGCTGCGGCTGTTGCCTGATTGTTCACGATGGAGGGCCAATCATAATCCGGAGCACCACTCAAGAGTGTGTTCTCGTAATTCTTGTACCTCTCGCTCGACAGTGAGAGTGGCAACAGGTATGCGCACACGTTCTTCGTGAACTTGTGCACGTCTGTATAATCCGGAAACTGCTTGATGAACGCCGTCACTTGCGCATCTGTCATGGCCGAGATCACGGTGCGTGCGAATTGCCGACGTACCGGATACGTGTTCGTGCTAATCCAGTAGCGATAGCCCGGCCATCCTGCAACATTCGGTGCATCATAGATGGTTTGATCCATCTTCCCCGTCCACGTTGCGCCGTCATTCACGGTTACACCAAGTTGGCGCATGAGGCCGGCCACACATTCAATCGGAGTTTTGATTTGTGCACCGCGAAGTGCCGGATCAAAGAAGTGCGTGCTCGTGAACATGGCCTTGAGCAAAGGTCGAATGGTAAAGTTATTGTCGCGGAATACTTTTGCCAAGTCTTCTACGAACTGCGTGTTCGTGTTCACGGGCGACGCATACACAAAGAATTTATAGAGTTTGGTGGAAATGAATCGAGAAACAGCTTCGGGCCTTGCTTCGTGAATAATATCCACAAGCTTGAGCACCTCTTCCATCTTTACTTGATACTCTGTGTTGTTGTCTGCCGTGCGTGCAGGAATCGACGTACCCAGGACGGTCTTCTGACCCGCATCGTGGTCAGTCGGAACGAAGTACGAACTGTAATATCCGTTATTCGCAGGCTCGTCGTTGAAGAAGGAAGACTTCCAACCAGTGAGCACCCGTGCCGCTTCTTTCACGTCACCTTCTGTGTACCATCCGATGCCTGTTGTGAAGAGTTCCATGAGCTCGCGCGCATAGTTCTCGTTCGGCTTGCCAACCTTGTTAAGGTTGCTTCCAAGGTAGAACACCATGGAGTTGTCAACAGACACATCTAAGACGAGTTGCTTGAAGTCTGCGAGTCTGTCTTTGCGGAACGTGAGGTACTGACGATACAGCGACTGAGGTGGAATCATCGTCTCCGAATCAAATGCGAATTCGGAAATGAAGTGTGCATTCCAGAACGAGGCGATGCGTTCAACGGACTTCGTATCTGCGGCCATAGACTTAAGCCACCAGTTCGAGAATGCTGCCATATTCGAACGCCAGGCCGACCATATCGAACCTCGCGTTTGGAGGTCGGCGCCGTCCGGATTCTCCGTGGTCGCATCCACCCACGCACCGGGCCTTGCAGGCTCCAACTCGGTATTCGTCCCGAGTAGCTCCTCTACAACCACGTCTGCCGTTTTGCCAACATAGCCTGCCGCTTGTTGGACTGTTGCGCCAAAGCCAAGTCTGCGAAGGAGGTGGTATACCTCGTCCAGCGTCAATGGCGATGTGTATGGTTCCACTCCGGTTGCCGTCACAAGTGGAGAACCATCGATCGATTGTCGTTGTGCACTCGATCGGAGTAAGCTCGTAAAGAGCTCTCGCCTATTCATGGGCACACCCTTTGGATAGTGAGATCATCGAAGTAATGGCGTTTTAATGAACAATGAAACTGTTCGGCAGTAGTACCGGCCTTCGGGGAGTGAATTGTCGTAGGGCAATTCAGACGGACCTATACCGGATACCGATTCGATCTTCACAAATGGCGCACTCGACCGCAGATACTGTTCAACTGCTTGGGCGCGCGCCGCAGACAAGTCCATGTTATGGGCAAGCTCTCCGAGCTTATCCGTAGACCCCTTGATGGTGGCCACGCTCGTTGGCCGTGCCGACGAGGCGATCACCTTCTTCATCATGTCACGATTCACATCAGAGATGGTACTCTGATCGAAGTCAAAGACGATCAAACTCAATCTACTCACTTCGTGCGTACTAACAGACTTGTTAACTGCAAATCGCCGTACAGATTCTACCGGTTCGCCATTGGTCTGCTGAATCGTCATTGTTGCCTCGAGTGTGTCGCTCAGTCCCATCACCGGCCCGATCTTATCCGTGATCTCTTGCGTGAGATCGAAGGTGACGGTGGGCGGGGGTTGTCCCGGACCCGACTTCGTTCCAAGCATCACGCCTGCCCGCCGTACGTTCAGCACCCATGAACCCGCGAGTTCCGGATTCTTTACAGTTACGGTGAAATCATGTTGGCGCAGCACCGGCACATACTCATTGAACCGCGTATGCACGACTGGTGCCAATAGCGTTGCGTCGGTACTCGAGAGTTCCACCTTGCGGTTCTCAGCCACGCCTTCGGCATAGGCATCGTTTGACGAAACAGTTGGTTTCTCTACTGCTCGGAGCACGAAGCGCGACTCTTCGAGTCCCCATCGCTTGCGCATTTCAAGTACCACAGCCTTGGCTCTTTCTTCTGCCAACTTCTTCCGCCCTTCCGCCGTGCCGCCTTCCATACCATCGGTAGTGCCTGTTACGACGAGCTTGGCCTGCGACGTTTTCATCCGCTTGCCCACAATGTCGAGCATGCGATAGTAGATGGGCAATGTTTGCTTTGGTAGTGCCTGCTCTGCAAATGCGGCAGTGGATTCGCTGCTCACGTAGCGCGAACGCACCGCGGAAGAGGCCGAATCAAAAAAGAGATATGGTAAGAGCGGGAATGTTTGCGTGACCACGGTTTCGTTGATCTCGAGCGGCTGCGTGGAGAGCGACTGAATGATCACCGGCGGAACAACGACCGCTGCGACCACAATGGGAGGTGGTTTCAATGCTGGCGGTGGGGGCGGTGGAGGCGGCGGTGGCGGTGGGGCAGGAGGCGGGGGCACGTCTTCGTCGAAGTCGAGTCGATACCGCAGATGAATACCACCAGAGGCAAAGGACTGCGACCATTCGGTGTTCTTCGCGATGGAGTTCAGACCACGACGGTACGAGATCTCGGGCGCGATAGACACGTTCTTCGACAGCATGAACTCTGCACCAAGTGTGCCACTCACGCCATACGAGGTATTCGTCTGCGGAATCTCGCCCGAGCCAACGACGCGCTGTTTGAGTCCACCCGGAAACAACACGGCATCCGGAGAGACCACTTGTTCAGTTTGCACGAACGTCGACGAAACGATGGGATTCCCGGCGTCGCCGCCAACGCGGATATAGAATGGTAGGTCTTGGAGAGGATGAATGCGAATGCCAAGGTCTACCATCACGTAGCCCAGTTTTGCCTCGTACATATTGTCGCGTACAAACGGCACATAGGTATTCGTGGTGGGATCGAGTACTTGCGCATTGTCGCTGCTGCGCGCTGTGAGCGACGCAGGACGTGATGAATACGTCACCGCTGCAGACGCTTCAAAGAGTCCGTCCAGAAACGGATACCCAAACGTCAGGCCACCATAGAACCCATTGGACGTGCCATTGCTAAACGTGCCGCAATCGGTAGACCCGGCAAGAATCGGCATTTGAGACGTGTTCCAGATGTAGTGATAGCCACCGGTAACGCCGATGATAGGTGGCTGCGCAGAAAGTGGTGCGGCCACGAACAAGACAACGAGATATGCAAAAAGCCGGAACGAACGACGCATAGAGGATTCCGAGTGCTGAAGCGCACTTAGATGGCGAATGCAATTCGAAAAAGATCTGCCCACTTTGTGATGATCAACACACGAATTCCGTAAAACGTCCCAAAGCCGATGAGTGTAGCACCGGAAACTTGTTGGATGCGCTTTATGAACATTGGTGTCATTCTCTCTCGAAACGCTAGAACAATACGAACCAGCGTAAATAACCACATCACGTTGCCAACTCCAAATCCAACAGAGAATGCAACGTTACTCCATATCGTGGATTCATAGAGGTCGCTCTTTTGCACAAATGCCGTCATCGCTGCTAACGATGGAATGAACGTTGGGTTGGCGAGGTTGGCTACGGCAAATCCAACGCCCACGAAAAACGGTCCGTGCGACGCAGCCTTCGATACGATAGAGCCCACTCGCTTGCTTGGCACCAGGCGTGTTTCTGGGGCCTTCACGCGCATCTGATGCACGCCAAACACCACCATGATCACCACCACCAATACCTGAAAAGCCGGACGCAACAGTGGCCATTGCGTCCCCCAATCGTCCATCAATCCAACAATGGCAGACGTAGCCATCATGGCCAGTGCGCAATACAACAGATCGAAGATCCCGGCCCCGATCGCCAACTTCATCGCCTGTCGCCATCCGTCGTTTACACCCGTGCGGATAGACGCCATGCCAATGGGTCCTGGCGGGATAGCTAAGACGTAACCGATCACGGCGCCAAGAATGAGAGCGATAAGCATGTGATAATCTACAAAAATGCTTCTATTTTGGAATGCATGTCTAACGTACGCTCTTCCGCATCGCTCCTTCCAACCCTTGGTCTCTTCACCACGACGGCACTCGTCGTTGGTGGCATCATTGGTTCAGGAATCTTCAAGAACCCCGCCTCTATGGCGGCTCTCGTCCGTTCTCCCGAGATATTACTGCTCGTGTGGATCGGTGCCGGAATTGTTACGGTGTTCGGTGCATTGACGAATGCAGAGGTCACAAGTATTATTCCGGCCACGGGCGGACAGTATCAATACTTCCGCACGATGTATGGAGATTTCACAGCGTACATCTATGGATGGGCTCTCTTTGCTGTGATCCAAAGTGGCAGTATTGCCTCGATCACCTACGTGTTCAGCTATTACTTCCACACACTGTGGCCACTACCTGAGTTTTCGCCCGATGTAGCAACATCTATTGCGTTGCGACTCCCCTTCGGGACAATCTATCCGTTGCAAGAGATCGGTATCAAGCTCCTCACGTGCGCCGTCGTGATCTTGCTGACGGTAGTCAACTACCTTGGAGTGCGGGAAGGTGGAAGGGTGCAAGGGTTCTTTACCGTAGCCAAAGTGGCGGCCATTTTGTTCTTGGTGTTCTGCGCCTTTGCGTTCGGGAACGGCTCTGTAACGCACTTCACGCTCGATGCAACCACTGGTCCGCCCGTTGGCATGGCACTCATTGCCGCCGTGGTTCTCACGATGAACAAAGCACTCTGGGCCTACGACGGCTGGAACAACATCACCTATGTGGCGGGCGAGATACGTCAGCCACAGCGAACAATTCCTAAGGCTTTGATGATCGGCACGGGCACGGTGATCGTGGTGTACATACTGATCAACCTTGCCTATCTCTACGTTATGCCCATCGACCAGATGGCCACGTCGGAAAGTGTGGCCGCCGACACCGCGTTGCGGTCCGTGGGGGCGTGGGGACTCACATTCGTGAGTGTTGCCGTGATGATCGCCACGCTTGGCACGTCGAATGGGACAATTCTTGTGAGTTCACGTGTCTACTACGCCATGGCCAAAGAGAAGATGTTCTTCCGGTCGGTAGGCCACGTCCACCCTCGCTTCCACACTCCCTCCCGATCCTTGATATGGCAGTGTGTGTGGACGTGTGTGCTGATATTCACGGGGACGTTTGACATGCTAACCGAGATGCTCATCTTCGTCAGCTGGGCCTTCTATGCGCTTGGTGCCTACGGTGTGTTCATCCTTCGCAAGCGGATGCCCGATGCGCCCCGCCCGTATAAAGTGTGGGGCTATCCCTACGTGCCCATCATCTTCATCGCGTTCGCATTGGTCTTTTTGGTCTTTAGTATTTGGGCCGACGTGGATAATTACAACACAAGATCGGCCCTTGGAGAAGAACCGATCTTGAATACCGTGTACGGTGCCGTGCTGTTGCTTACCGGCGTTCCGTTCTACTGGCTGTTTAAACGCTCTAAAACATCAGACCAAGCGTGATGTTAAGGTAGTTGCGCTCTGGCTCGCCTGTTGATTTGCCAACAAGGTTGGACATCACATATTTCAGTTCGAGGAATGGAGCCAGGCCACCAAGATTCAGTTCAAGCCCGGCGCTTACACCCGCACCAAAGCGAGATACTTTGGGTTCCAATTCCTGACCTGGTGCGAGGATCGACGTGAGCACGGATCTGTCTGTGGAAGATTCAAGCGTCGTACTCGTATACGTGTACATCAGCTCTGCACCAACGTATGGTCGGATGAGCGACGAAAGTATGAAGTAGTTCACACCGGCGTGAATCGGAATGATGTTGGTTGCCGTGTTCACCACAAACGTCTGTCCGGATCCACCAATCGTTGCCGTTTGTGCAGAGTTGGCAAACCTGTTATAGGCGATACCGCCGCAGAAACTCAGATTCTCGCTCAATCCATATCGCATGCGGGCTCCGAGGCTCATGCCAATAGCCGATGCATCGGAATACATGCCGGAAACGTCGTTATTGAAGTCGTACACATCGGCGATCTTATCGCTTGGCGTCGCAACACCAAACGTTACGCCAATCTTTAACCCTTCCGGCTTTCCTTCGTCTGCAGCTCGTGCAGGCGTTGCAGCAACCAACATTGCGAATAGGGAGGTAAAAAGGAGGGTGGCGAGGAGTGGGGTGTTCTGTTTCATGGTGCGAGTTGAACGAATGAGTTCCAAGAATGTTCCACTGACGCTGAAGCTACGAAAAAGGGTAGTTTTGCAAAATGAATCGAACCCTTCTCGCCCTTGTGGCCATTCTCTGCATTGTCCATTCTGCCACCGCTCAAGACGTTGTTATTCCTCCCGCACGCATCGGACTTTATGGCGGCTTGGGAATCGACATGAGTTCCATGAACGGAAAGATCTGGAATTCCACGTATTTCAAGGGTGGACAGCTTGGTTCGCATACCAACGACTCGCTCTCGTTCTCCAATGGTAGCACAACGCTGGCCGGAACGTTTGGTCTGATCGGCGGATTCCCGATCACCAATACAATCCACTTTACAGGTCGGCTTGGCTACAACAACATCAACTCTTCCAGCACAGCCACACAAAACACCCTCGATGGTGGCACCATTCAACACAGCATTTCCGGCTCAACGGCCCTCATCGAGTTCACACCGGGTGTGGAGTTCTACAACTTGTTCTCGGGCATCAGTCTTCATCCGTTGGTGGGACTCGAATTCGGCATCCCTCTTTCGTCGTCGATGTCGCAAACGATGGCCTATACGAAGTCCGTGCCCAATGGCGATGCCGTCACGCTCAACCTGCCTGACGGTAGCGAAGTGCCCAACACCACCATGCGAGCCGCACTTATGCTCGGTCTTGGCTACACGATGAAGCTCTCTGAGAAGTTTTACCTGCAGCCCGAACTCACCTACCGACTCCCGCTAACGAACGTCTCCTCTGACGCGAATTTCACGCCGTGGAAAGTTGGCCAGATCCGCTTAAGCGTCAACCTCTTCTTTGCCATTGCGCCACCACCGGAGTCACCCGTAGAAACGAATCGTGGCTTCTCGGTAGAAATGGAAAAGATCGTGGCCTACGACCGCGACGGACGTGAGCAACCGGTATCAGTTGTCAACGTAGAAGATGTACGCTACAACGAGATGTTCCCGATGATTCCCTATGTGTTCTGCGAAGAGAACAAGAGCGAGCCGTCGGACGAAATGCAAATGCTTGGCATCGCACCTGAAAAGGGTGAATTCAATCCCGAAGGACTGCCACTCGATGCTATCGAAGTTAATCGCAACACGCTCAACATCATTGGCGCTCGCATGCGCAAGTATCCGCAAGCATCACTCATCATCATTGGTACAACGGATGGCAAGGCGGAAGGCAAGACCAAGGATCTAGCGCTTCAGCGTGCAAATTTTGCGAAGACGTATTTGGTCACCGCTTTCAACATTGGCGCCGATCGCATAAGCACAACCACATCTGCACTTCCTTCGAAGCCCTCTACCAGTAACGATGCAGATGGTGTTGCAGAGAATCGTCGCATCGAGTTCAAGAGCACTGTGCCGGACGTGCTCACGCCGCTTACGATCACGGCCGACAACCAGCGTATCGCAACGCCCGACGTGATTGCCTTCCATACAAAGATCACCACCACGGATTCACTGCGCAGTTGGCAGATGCATATCTCTCAGGCCGGGCGCACGCTGCGCGACATGCGTGGAATGGGACGTCCGGGCGCTCTCACGTGGGCCATCAAGCCAAATGAGCTCTCTGCGGCGCAAGTACCCATCGACTATGAATTCACTGCGACGACGGTAGAGGCCGACACGCAACACGTGAGTGGTTCGATTCCCGTGGATTACATCTCAAGCGTCAAGAAGCGCACCGAGAACTTGCCAGATCGTACCATCGACAAGTACTCGCTTATTTTGTTTGACTTCGATAAGTCCAACATCAACGAAGACAATCAACGTATCCTCGAGCAGATGGTATTGCCGTCCATCAAGTCCAATTCAAAGGTGGCCATCATTGGCTACACAGACCGAATCGGAAACGACGAATACAATGCTAAGCTCTCTCGGGAACGTGCAGAGTCTGTTCGCGTGTTCTTAGCATCACGAGCGAAAGACGCAACGATCTCGGCATCCGGAGTTGGTGAAACACGTCAGATATTCACGAACGACATGCCAATAGGCAGACAACTCTCTCGCACCGTTCAAGTGATCGTGGAAACACCACGTCGCTGATCTCTCTGCACTTCCAACGGACCACACGTGTATAGGTATCTCGATCTCATCGATTCCCCTGCCGCCCTCCGCGCCTTACCAGAATCTGCATTGCGCGATGTGGCCAATGAAGTACGTGAGTGTTTAGTAGACACGATCACCAAGGTTGGTGGACACTTTGGTGCGGGTCTTGGAACGGTTGAACTGACCACAGCGCTGCATTACGTGTTCAACACGCCGCACGACAAGATCGTGTTCGACACCGGACACCAGGCCTATCCGCATAAGATCCTCACAGGGCGGCGCGACTCGCTACCATCGATCCGTCAGAAGAACGGTCTCTCCGGTTTTCTGAAGATCACCGAGAGCGACTTCGACGCCTTTGGTGCCGGACATGCATCCACATCGATCAGCGCGGCGCTCGGCATGGCCGCAGCGCGCGATCAACTCAAAGAGAACTACAAGGTTGTTGCCGTGATTGGCGATGGTGCGATGACGGGCGGACTTGCCTACGAAGCCATGAACAATTGCGGTGTGTTGAAGAGCGACATTCTTGTTGTACTTAACGACAACAACATGTCTATCGCCCCCAACGTGTGGGCATTGTCGAACTACTTCAGCGAAGTATTCGCCTCGCCCACGGGCAGACGTTTGCGCGAAAGCTTCCTGGGTGTGACGGACAAGATGGACAACTTTGGCGATCGCATTCGTGGCATTGCACATCGTATGGAAAGCGGCGTCAAAGCGGTGATCACGCCGGGGATGATGTTCGAGGCTTTGGGTTTTCGATACTTCGGTCCGGTGAACGGACACAACATCAATCAACTCGTCAAGATGCTCCAGGGCATACGCGAGATGAAGGGTCCCATCCTCCTCCACACCATCACGCATAAGGGCAAGGGATACGGTCCGGCCGAGCGCGACAGTCAGTTTCTGCATGCCATCGGCAAGGTAGACAAGATCACCGGCAAATCTCTAAGTAAGCCACCATCAGTTGCGCCACCTCCCACGTATCAGAAAGTGTTTGGCGAGGCCATGGTGGAGATCTGCTCTACGAACAAAAAAGTGGTGGGCATTACGGCGGCAATGCCGGATGGCACGGGACTCGACATTCTTCAGAAGCATTTCCCAGACAAGGTTTACGACGTTGGCATTGCCGAAGGTCATGGCGTTACGTTCGCCGCTGGTTTGGCCACGCAAGGCATCGTTCCAGTGGTGGCCATTTATAGTTCGTTCTTGCAGCGTGCGTACGATCACATTGTGCACGACTGTGCGATCCAACATCTTCACGTGGTGTTTGCGTTGGATAGATCGGGTCTTGTTGGCTCCGACGGTCCCACCCACCACGGCGTTCTCGACCTTGGCTACTTGCGTACCATTCAAGGTATGGTGGTGATGGCACCGAAGGACGAGCAGGAGTTGCGAGACATGCTCTATACGGCCGTCTACTCCTACACGGCAGGTCCTATTGCGATACGCTATCCGCGTGGCAGCGGTGTTGGTGTTCCGATACGTCCCATGCAACCAGTAGAGATCGGCAAGAGCGAAACGCTTCGTACAGGGTCGGACGTTGCCATCGTCGCCATTGGGAAAATGGTCTCGTATGCGATGAAGGCAGCAGAGCTCTTGGAGGCGGAAGGGATCAAGGCGGAGGTTGTTAATGCGCGCTTTGTGAAGCCGCTCGACACGGCTATGATCGACGACGTGGCACGTCGCATCGGTCGCATCATCACGGTCGAAGACGGTCAAATCGAAGCTGGCTTCGGTAGCGCCGTCGCAGAGCATCTTGCCCAAGGTCATGCCCATGCCTGCGACCTCCGCATCCACGGAATACCCGACGTGTTTGTGGAGCACGGCACGCAAGAAGAACTCCATGCCGACCTACAACTCGACGCACCGGGCATTGCCGCAGTGACAAAAGATTTCTTAAGCGACTCCGTGATGCGTCACGCACTCCGCTAAAAACAGCACTTTTCGTATCTTTGTTGTCTTGGTCGATCCCGTAGCTCAGCTGGTAGAGCATTTGACTTTTAATCAAAGGGCCTTGGGTTCGAATCCCAACGGGGTCACATGTACTGAAGCCGCATCGCGAGTCGTGATGCGGCTTCTTTCATTTTGGGCTAAAATGATAGCGCAGCATTCAATACCACAAGCTCTAATACATTCCATCCAATAAACCCATAATAAACATCTAGTAATTATGTGGTCTTACTGAACTAGGAATTGTACTCAGCTGTCATTTTCATATGGCCCTAGAAAACGTATACCGTTGAAGTGAATGAGGTGCGACGGCGCATCGGCAACCCACACTTCTGTTTCCCAGGCGATTTCACTCAAATATCGGCTCATCAACGCCTTGTTTGGAAAGGCTGTAACATATGCGACGTGATGCGATCCAAATCGCTCTTTGAATTGATTGGCAAACTCAGCGTATAATGCAATCGATCGTGTCTGCTCTACTCAAATGACAATCCATACAGCGAGGGTCAGTTCATGACGATGAAGTACAACCGCAGTCTTCACACTTGATTCGTGAGCCGATGGGACGCTCAGACGCGCTCTCATTCATTAATCGAAGACTACAACAACCACATGGTCACCCACTCAGGCATTGCGACGCTGAATGGTCCGCCGATGCAACAAGGGATTCCGGAAGCCGCCGGGATCAACAAGTCTGATACTGAACCAAATGTTGTCGTAGTTTCATCAGAACTATCTGTCTAACTATCGTTGACAGATTCCGGAACACTTGACGTAATCTTATCGCGCCGAATGAAACTGCAGCAATTCCAAAAGACATACGCCAACCTGGCCCCCTATCTAATGCTTTCCTTTGCGGGGAGCCTGTTCTGCTACAAGTACCTGGCACGGGTAACGGAGTATTGAAGCATTGCATTCCTTGCATATCCGCTCTTGTTGTGGGCTGCTACCGGCCTCATACGCAGATACTCCATTCGTTTTGGCTTGAAAGCGCTGCTGTTTGGAATCGTGGTAGTTGTAATCAGTCAGATTACAATGCTGAGCTTGGCACCAAGGATGGCGTTTGATGTTGACCGTTGGAGCGCGATCCACAATTCTTTGGTTGCACTGTTTAATGGCGAGTATCCTTACAATGCTGTGACACATCTCGGAGGGGAGATTGGCGGATTCCCCGGGCTGTTTATCCTTGCTCTGCCGTTCACTTTACTGGGTGAAGAAGGGTTGCTGCAGGTCTTCGCAGGACTTCTGTTTTTCTGATTTGTCGTCGCGTTCAAGAAGGATGTTGGAGTTGCATTTACTGTCCTATTGGCGTTGTTGTTCTATCCAGGATACTGGTATGAGGTGCTGGTTCGAAGCGAGATTATTAGCAATATGATCTTGTTGATCGGTGTGCTATGGTTAGCAGAACGCACACCTTCCACCTCCCGTAACAGTGCCCTGGTTTTCCTGGGTGTTCTCCTCGGTATTGTCGTTTCTACACGAGCCGTTGTTGTGCTACCGTTGATTATCTACTCGAGACTCTTCTTAGTGCGCCACGGAATGAAGCGAACGATGATCGTGTTGTTGATTGCTGCGATTGCATTTACTGGCCTACTTCTACCATTGTATGTATGGATGCCTGGAGACTTCATGGCCTACAATCCACTTTTGAAACAGTCTTCGTTTATTCCAATGTGGTTGTTAGCTGTGGTCGTGATGATTGCGATTGCACTCGCCATTCGGACACAAACGCTTGATGCATTCTATAGATACTCTGGAGCTGTATTGTTTGCCACAGTATGTGTTGCTTTTGTGTTAAGCTGCGTGCGAATTGGCTGGTATGAATCGATTTTCGACCATGGCTTCGATCTCGCATACTTTACTATTCCTATACCGTTTCTCGTGATAGGTCTATACGAACGGACTGCAGGCAAAGAGCGTGTTGCTTGAAATGTCCGGCCTTTGCACAAATGAAACGCTTGGGCGATTGCAGAGGTTGCATCATTGATGTGGCTGGAGCACGTGACGTAGTCCAATACACGAGACAATCTTCGCTGTCTGCTGTGTTGAGCAGGTGCACGTCCTTTCGAAGTGAACTGGTCTGGTGTATCCCAGACTTGAATGAAAGCGATGTCGGTTGGAACTGTACTCAATGAAGCTTCTGCATTTTGATCAAGTATGGTCATAGTCACGGAATGAAATGTCTGCAATGCCTTAGACCTTCAGCGCAGTAAAGAATGGTTCAACAGGAGCATTGTCCTAGCAGTTGCCTTTACGAATCAATGCTTTCTTCAAAACATGAACAACGAGGTCTGCGATCGCCGACTCTTCATTTTGCCTCCCGATGATATGGTACATGAATCGACGGTCAGAGTGGATGTAGGTGATATCGCACGACCACGATGTGTCCGGTGTACTTGAATGATACTCACGATTCAGATGATTCGAAGCCATTGGATGCGCTTGATAAGAATCAGTCGATACAACCCTCAAATGCTTCGATGTGCGGCAATGTATAAGTGCCCCCGCTCGGATGCACCTACAGCGCGTCACACATGCATCGTATGGGCCATTGATGGCGATGTAGTTAGAAGAGCATGGACCGCAATCCTTTGTTGGACTGTTGCCGAAGATCAAAGCTGTACATACTAAGCTGGCCTCCGAAACCTCCATCTGCGACGAAGAGTCCCAACTGGATCACAAGTACTGAAGCCGCATCACACATCGCAATGTGGGTCTTTGCTGTATCGGGAGGAGAGGTGCATCGAAGAGTGATTCTGCTACACCGTAGATTTCGTTGCGAATCATGTCCATTGGATTGATGGCACTGTCCATTCCTCGCCCCTTGTGCTTCGTTGTATGTAACGCCTATCGGTCTACCGACTATCTACACTACCTCTGAAGACCATCTGACACATTTTTGTGTAGGCCGTGCCTCCAGGCACACACTCGAACGCGTGAGAGAATGACTGGACCATCTTTTCAAGACAACGCACATGAAATACCTCCGGATTGCATTTCTTGCGCTCGTTGCCAATGCTTCAATCGCACAAGCACAGTCACGGCAGTGGGCTCAAGAAACATTAGGGAAGCAAAGGCCGAACTCGAGTGCACTCGATATCGACCGCTCGGGTAATGTCTACGTCACAGGTGGATTCTCCGATTCCATTTCATTTGGCACCATCTCGTTACATTCACCTCGTACAACGTCGATCTTTCTTGCAAAGTATGACGCTAACGGCCGTGTCCTATGGGCTACTGTTGCTGCTTCGTGTTCCGCAATACGCGTGACGGGAATTGATGTCGATAACAACAACGAGATGTCTATCGTTGGGCAGTTTCTTACACGAGGCCTTTTTTGGTGGGGCAGGTGTCGATACGCTGACGTCACTCGGCGACTTTGATGCATACGTGGCGAAGTACTCCGATACAGGAAACCTTCTGTGGGATACGGCAATCGGCTCCACAGGACACGACTATGGATCTGGTGTGAGTAGCGATGCACATGGGAACACCTATGTAACGGGCGACATTCATATCTCGCCATTTCAATTCTCAAGCTCCAAGGTCTTCATCGGAAAATTTTCTCCACATGGTGCTACCGTTTGGTTGCAGAAGGCAGGTGCCGGCTCGGGATATTGCGGTGGCATTGGAATTGACATCGACGCAATGGGAAACAGCTACGTGACCGGATACTTCCATGGATCCATTTCATTCGGATCACTTCAGCTCTCCAGCTCTAATGGCATGTCGAACGAATTATTTGTCGCGAAGTGCGACGTAAACGGAGCCTATCAGTGGGCTGTGAAGCCCGATGGAATTGGACAGGGTGAGCACGTTTCAGTTACCGAGGCCGGCGAGTGCTACGTGTCCGGTACGTTCTATAGAACACTCCGCATTGGCACGAGCGTTCTATCGAATGCAGCATACTCTGCTATATTTCTTAGCAAAGCGGACACGATGGGACATTTTGTGACGGCCAATCAAATTGGCGGCGTTCACAATGCAAACTTGGGTGAATGCAAAGCGAGTTCACAAGGAGTATACGTTTCAGGCAACTTTCTTGATAATCTCATTCTCAGCCCATCCATTAGCGTGATAGGAGATACGAGCAGCTACAATCTCTTTGTAGCCAAGATGAATGCAGTAACAGAAGTAGACGAACCTTCGTTGAATGATGAGCTCATTATCTATCCTAACCCAACTTCTGATCGCATTACAATTGTGCAACGCGGAACACTCGGCGCTGACGTTGAGATTCTAAACAGTATTGGTGAACGTGTGTTGAGAACGAGAACTACAAACCAACAAACGACGATTGATGTTAGCAGTCAGCCAACGGGAATCTACGTTGTGAGAATGTGGGGCCGCGACGGAACCGCAACGAATAACACGGTTGTGATAGAGTAGATGCCTGGTCTAAATCACCATCCCATGTGTCGCCTGTGGTGGATGAAAACCATCGAACCACTTCGCTGGACTGATACGTCAACCAAACGCAGAACCGTCGCTTGCCGTATGCCCGTATTCACTAGCTTTACCACATGCAACACGTTATCATCGTTCTTTTGCTGTGCTGGTCTAGCAACTTACTCTTTGCACAATCACGACCGCTGTATCGAGCCACACAGCGCAACATTGGGTATACCGTGCCGTTGCCCGGGGCAGATGGAACGGATACGACGTTGGGGTTGCGGCTGCGGTACCGACATCTCCTATCGGCCGACTTCATGCAAGCGCCGGTTCCGGTGCGTTGCGCAGTGCGCGGCGTAGATCAGTTTCGCGGTAGCATCCTTATGCTCGAACCCAGTACATCGTATGTGGTAGAGGCCATGTTCTCGTCCGCAACCGGTCGGTTTGTGCCGCTCATCGATACGATCTCTACGCGACCCATTCCGTCGATTCACCTCCAGGATTCCGTGAAAGTAGTGAGTCCGTCCGGCACCGGCACCGCCTACTCCGAGACCCAACCCGGAGATCTGCGCACACTTCTCTCTACAGGTTTGCGGTGCGGAACAACCGTCCTCATGAAGGGCGGCACGTATGCGGTTGCAGATCTCACGCTGACGTTGACGGAGGAGTGTGCGTCGACATCGCAGATCGTCCTTGCGCCGTGGCCCGGCGACTCCGTGGTCTTCGATGGTGGCGCAACAATCACATCTGCATGGACGCCCGTACCCGGTTCCCCAGGCATGTATTCCACGGCCATCTCTGCAGACTTTGCGTTTACATCCTTGTGCACGTTCGATGGAGAGCGTCTCTACCCATATGCCTTTCGACAAACCAATACCCTGTTCCCTTCCTACCCTACCCTTCAGAATCTTGGCTACGATGTGTCTGGATTCTATAGAGCCGGTAATGCTCTCTATGTGAAGACATTGGATGGCGCGGATCCGACGGGACATGTTGTTCGCGTCTCCAAAGCATATAGTTGGTTGACCGTGAAGGGCAAGTCGTATGCCACGTCCGTTGTTATCAGTGGCATTCATGTACAAGACTATGGCAGACATATCTGTAATGTAGACGCATTTGGATTTGTGAGTGAATGCTATCCGTCGTACACGTTGCGAATCGAGAACGTAAATAATGCGATCGTCGATAACTGCACCTTCACCAACGCGAACGCACCAATCTCGTTCTTTGGGGCCTGCAACAACAACATCGTTCGCAATTGCAACATCACCGACGGCACAGGGTACTGGTCGCATGGTGCCTTTAAACAAACTCGAGATCAAAGCATTATCGACGTTGGCTCCTATGGCCGTTACCTCGAGCTCTCCGGCATCGCGTTCGCGCCGGGTGACGATGATTCTCTCACCGGTAATTGCATTCACGACAATACAGTGGATGGTACGGTGGTAGGGATCTCGGCGGGATGGATCACGGCTCGCGCCGTGGTGAGCGATCACGACGTGTACAACAACGTCGTCTCGAACTGTTACGACGGAATCGACTGTACGGGTGGTTCGGGAGGCGGTTCGATGAACGTTCGGATTTGGAACAATCGCATTCTTCAATGTCCGGTAGGCACGTCGCTGATTGGCAATTCATTTCAGGCAACGTACATCATGCGCAACGTCTATCAGGTGTCGGACAGACTCAACCATAACAACGACATATTCTTCGTCAACTGCGATAACTCCATTGCAACATCTATTTGGTGTACCGCGCTCAAACTAAATGCAGGCAGCACTACCGACGGCACTGGAACGATTCATTTTGTGAACAATACTGTTTACGCAAAGGGTCTGTCTGGATTTGATCTTTACCTGTGGAATCCTACGTGGAAATCGCTGTTCTCTCGCAACAATATCTATGCATCTTTCAACGGCCTACCGTGTATGTTCGATGGAATTGCAAATGCAACAACGTATGCGTTTGATAGTGACGGCGATGTCTACTATGCCTACAGTCAGCCTGCCATTGCAACCATCCGTCCTCAACATGGCGTTCCCGCCTGTGAGCTCGTTGCGACGCCAGAAGAATTGCAAGAAGCTCTCAGGAGCACAACGAAAAGTCCGCTCATTCACATTGGCGCTAAAAGTATCAGGCGTGCGCCCGACTTTATCGATGCCACTACGAACGACTTTCATCTCAAACCAACGAGCGGCATCGTTGATGCAGGCGTCTTCGTAGACGGATTCACGCCAGCCTTCAACGGCACAGCGCCAGATCCTGGTGCCTATGAAGTTGGTGCTACAACATTCATCAACGAAGTGCTGCTACCGCGCTCTGATGCCTTTGACGAGTATGCCATCGTTCGAACTCAAGTCTTTACACTCCTCGGAGAAGAGCTCGCTGCACATGAAGCACGAAATGGCGCACTGTACTTTGTGCGACGAACGGATGCATCGGGCATCGTGCGCATAACGGCAACTATCGTGCAGCCATAGTGGACGCGAAATCCTGCATCGCCGTTGCGATCTGATTGCGCACGGTCCGATAGACGGCGAGTTGCTCGTCTACACTTCCTGTGGCATGTACGGGGTCTTGAAATGGAATGTGAAGCGTACGGTGGGGCGGCATGGGGAAGATGGGACAGCGTTCACGCGCGTTGTCGCACACGGTGATCACGAAGTTGAATTCCCGACCGAGAAAATCAGCAACATCCTTAGGATGGTGCGACGATATGTCGATGCCCACTTCTTGCATCACCTGAACGGCGAGCGGATGTACTGCGGATGCAGGCTCTACACCGGCAGATTCTGCAGAGATCCCCGGCAGCGCATTCAGAAATCCTTCCGCCATTTGGCTTCTGCACGAGTTGCCCGTGCACAGAACGAGTACCACCGTCATACGTTGATCTTTCGGTTGATGAGGAGAACAAAGCCCATCATGACGGGGACTTCGATGAGTGGTCCGATAACCGTAGCGAAGGCTTCGGCGCTTTGAATACCAAACACCGCAATTGCCACCGCAATAGCCACCGCAATAGCCAATTCATAATTATTGCTGGCAGCCGTAAACGACAGTGTTACTTTCTGTGGACGTGTAGCGTGCGCTTGCGACGAGAGCCACCAGCCAATACCGAAGAGCGCAACACAGTAGATAAAGAGTGGGATCGATACACGTACAACGTCCATCGGCTCTGTAAGGATCATCGACGCCTTCATCGTGAACATCACAACGATGGTGAACAGTAGTGCAATGAGCGTGATCGGCGAAATCTTTGGTATCACCACGCGGTCGAACCATTCACGTCCACGCGCGCGGATGCTCACGAAACGTGTGATCATACCCGCCGCAAACGGAATGCCCATGTAGATGAGCACACTCTGCGCCACATCGGTATACGATAGGTTGATCGCCACACCTTCGATGCCGAACCATCGAGGCAGCGTGTTCAAGAAAAAGATGGCGTACGTTGGGAAAAAGGCGATCTGAAGGATACTGTTGAGAGCAATAAGACCTGCTGCATATTCTGCATCGCCTTTAGCAAGCGCATTCCACACGATCACCATTGCGATACACGGTGCAATACCAACAATGATGAGGCCATGCATGAGAGAGACGTTGTGTTGCAAAAAGAGGACCGCCAATCCAAACATCACCAGCGGTGCGATTACCCAGTTCAGGATCATCGCAATGGCGAGCAGTCGCATGTCCCTGAACGCCACGGGAAGCCGCTCGTAGCGCACCTTTGCGAGCGGTGGGAACATCATCACGATGAGACCGATCGCAAGCGGAATGTTCGTGGTTCCGTGCTGCAACGCACCAAGTGCAATAGCCATCAGCAGCAGTCTTCCGATCCGCAACATGCAGCCGCAGATTTTTCTCCGTAAACCGTAACGCTAAAGATGCCAACGTCGGATGCCATCATGTCTGCAATCTGTACTTCGTTCAAGTACTGCGCCAACGTATCGTGTGGGATTGTAATACGTTTCTCTTTTTGAACAGAAACGTTTGTGAATCCGGCAGCATCGAGCTTCATCAGATAGTCGTTGAGTTGAATGGCACCACTTACGCAGCCGGCATACATCTCTGCATTGGTACGAAGTGCATCGGGTAACTCGCCACGAAGTACAACATCGCTTACACTAAAGTGTCCGCCTTGTTTGAGGATGCGATACATTTCTTCGAAGGCCGCGAATTTGTTGGGCACAAGATTGAACACGCAGTTGCTAATCACCACATCGGCTCTGTTGTCCGCCATAGGGATGTGTTCCATGTCACCCCATCGAAACTCGACGTTGTTGAAGCCAAGCTTCTCTGCGTTCTCTCGCGCTTTTTCGATCATCACGTCTGTCATGTCGATCCCTACCACCTTGCCACCTTCCCCAACAATGGCGCGCGCAACAAAGCAGTCGTTGCCGGCACCGGAACCTAGGTCGACCACCGTGTTGCCCTCCTTGATCTGTGCGAACTCTGTTGGCACACCACAACCAAGGGCAAGATCTGCGTCGGACACGTAGCCGTTGAGTTTCGAATAGTCTTCTGCGAAGATGGTGTAGTCTACCGTAGTACACCCGCCCACTCCGCAGCACGATACGGCGTTGTCTTCTTTGGATTGCGTTGCAATGGTCGCATACTTTTCGCGAACCATGTCTTTGATTTCTGATGCAGTGGTCATGGCAATGTCCTTAACAACAAGAATTGGAAGTGTAGGGCGAGATGGAGGCAAGGTCTGAGATAACACGTTGCACATTGCTCCACCCTTCGGGGTTGAGGCAATAGCAGACCTTTGGACCGGAGATCGTGCCTTGCACGATGCCGGCTTCTTTGAGTTCGCGTAGGTGTTGCGAGACCGTTGCTTGAGCCAGAGGGAGTTCGTCAACAATGTCGCCACAGATGCATGAGGCGTGCGTAGCCAAAAGGCGCACGATAGCGATACGGGCAGGGTGTGACAGTGCCTTCATGATGCGGGCAGCGGTCACGTCTTCCGTGGTAAATCCGTCGATCGTTTGTTGTGCCATGTCGAGTCCTTTATCGTATATCGCAAATATACGATAAAGACTCTTACGGTTGCAACACCAACTTTCCGGTGAAGTCCCCTGTCAGCAACCGGTCTTGAGCTTCTGCTGCAGCTGAGAGTGGGAGCACATCACCAATATGGGGTTTGATCTTCCCTGCCGCCACGAGCCCTACGAGCTCTTCCATTTCCGACTTCGTGCCTAGGTAGAGGCCTTTGATGCTTAGGTGTCGGAGGTACGTCATGTGAATGCTGAAGTTGGTTTCGCGACCGGTTAGAATGCCGCACAGAAGCAACTGTCCACCCTTCTTGAGCAGATCGAAGCTCTGTTGAAAGGTCTTCGGTCCGACGTAGTCCAAGATCGTGTCGAGTCCAACAGGATAGAGCATCTTCACTCCGTCGAAGACGTTTTCGGTGTTGTGGTTGAAGACAACATCGGCACCAAGGTTGCGCAGTGTTTGCTTCTTCTCATCTGTTCCGCACGTGGCGATAACAGTAGCGCCGCGATGAGCAGCAATCTGAATGGCAAGCGTTCCAAGTCCGCCGCTTCCGCCCCAAATCATAAACGTCTGGCCGGGCTGCAGATCTGCAATGGTACAGAGTCCGTGATAGGCCGTGAGTCCCGCCACACCAAGTGCCGTTGCTTGCGCAAACGACAGTTGCTCCGGTAATGCAATCAAACATTGTGCGGGCACGGCTACATACTCTGCATACCCGCCAGGCATGTGCATGCCGAAATACTTCCAGTTCAAGCATAGGTTGTGGTTGCCTTCGTTGCAGAGCTGGCAGTGTCCGCACCACACCATCGGATAGGCCACAATGCGATCTCCCACTTTCCACCCTTCTACCCTACTACCAACTTCTTCAATCGTTCCTGCAACGTCGCCGCCTAGAATGTGCGGATACGTTGTTTGCATGCCTGGATATCCGCCACGCATCACAAGGTCGATTCGGTTCACACTTGTTGCTCCAACTTTCACCAGTACCTGATCTTCTGCGATCGTCGGCATGGGCGCATCGGTCACATACGTGAGCACGTCGGACGTTGTACCTGGTTGTGTGAGATAGACGGCCTTCATGGTTATACCTGAATAGGAAGCAACACAAAAATGGTGGTATCCCACAATGCATGCGAGATCAACCCCGGAACAATACTGCCAAAGCGTCGAAACAAGTAGCCCCAATGCGCGCCTAGTACAAGGGCGGCAAGGAGGAGCAGCGGATTCATTGCCCAAATATGCACGCCCATATACAGTGCGGCTGCCAGGATGAAACCGTTGCGAGCACCGAACTTCTTCATGAATCGGTCTTGCAAATACCCGCGCCAGAAGATCTCTTCGGACGGACCTATCAAGAACAACAGCAGGAGGGCAATAAGCGCTGCTGGTGCTTGCTCGCGTGTTTGATAAATGGCATGCAGTTGTGTTGACGCCCACGAGCCGAGCAACCACGTGATCACCACCACGCCAATACGTGAGAGCACATAGAGGACAGTGGCATGAGCGATGCCAATACCAACGAAGCGCCACGAAAACTTTAGCAGACGTTTCCACTCACCGCGCTGTGCAACAATCGAGATGCCACTCAGCACAACGGTGGCCGTGGTCATCGCGGGCCAGAAGTAATGATGGTGGATCGTGGCTGCGAGTTCAGGCCATGGAGAGAACAAGAAGAACCAGAAAACGGCTGCTACGCCGATGGCGATCAGAACCATACGGAGAGCAGAATGCCAAGACTGAACAGCACACCGAACATGGCGTGATGTTGTGCGGTCGACACGTCAACCATTGCACTGGCTCGGATATTTGAAAGATCGATGCTCTGCACGGCCTTGATATTCTTGAGTGCAGGTGGTAGACTGAGAAGTGTGATCAAGATCCACGGTTCGGCATGTTTCGTTACCACCATAGCTGCAACCCATGCATAGGCGCCAAGCACGAGAAGCGCATACTCCATTTTTGCTTTGCGTTCGCCAAGCACCGTGGCCATGGTCTTTGCGCCGGCTCGAGCATCGTCGTTGATGTCGCGCACATTATTGGCGGCGAGAATGGCCGTAACCAAGAAGCCAATGGGAACGCTTAGCAAGAAGACGTTTGCAGAGTAGGTGCCAGTAAGAACATAGTAGGAACCACCAACCATCATCGGACCCATGAGCAAGAAGACGAGCACATCTCCCAAGGCCCAGTACTTGTAGCCGATGGGAGAACCCGTGTAGGCATAGCCTCCAAGCAAGCCAATGAGTCCGAGCACGAGAATGGGAGTCCCACGTTGCCACACGAGGATGAGACCAAGAGCAAAACACAAAATGAAGAGAAGGTTACCCGCATTCAGTACTTGTTTGGGTGTGAGCATTTTTTTGAGAAGCACACCGGATGAACCGAGTGTGTCTTCTCGGTCGACGCCGCGCTTCAAGTCAAAGTACTCGCTCACCAGATTCGTTCCCGCGTGCACGAGCAGCGAACAGATCACAATGATCGGCGCCGTCCACCACAGAATGCCATCAGCGGCGACAACGCCACGCGATGCATCCCACAGAGCGATCATGGCTCCAAGGACGATGGGCGTCATCGACGCCGTAAAGGAGAACGCACGTGCGGCTTGCATCCACACGCCAAAGGTTGGTCTAGAAGTCATAGTCAGGCGATTTGGAGAATTTCAGAATAGACTGGCAAGTACGCTCGCACACCGAACTTCTCTTTGATGCGTGCTGCAAGAGTGAAGCGTGCATCGTCCTCGCCGTGGGTGAGGAAGAGTTGTGGACTGGAGTGGGAGGCTACCTGTCCGAACCAATTGATCAATTCCGTCTGACCCGCATGCGCACTGAATCCACTAAGCGTGTGGATCTGAGCGCGAACGCGAATTCGGTCGCCCATGATAGACACCTCGTCGGCACCGTCCAGAAGCCTCCTACCCAGCGATCCGCGCGATTGAAAACCAACGATCACAACGTGACTGTTTGGATCGGCCAAATTGTGGCGCAAGTGATGGAGGATCCTGCCCGCATTGCACATGCCTGCGCCGGCGATCACGATCAGTGGACCTGCCACATCGTTGATCGCTCGCGACTCTTCCGTAGCGCCCGTGTATCTGACTGTTGAAAGATCATTCGTGAATGCCCCACTCGCGTTCAACGCTGCACTTTCTTCATCGTACAGATCTGAATGATGCGTGTAGATCTTTGTTGCACTGATTCCCATTGGCGAGTCTACAAAGACGGGAATCTTCGGAACGATGCCTTTGCGAAACAACTCTGCAAGGTGAAACAACATTTGTTGTGTTCTACCGATGGCAAATGATGGAATGAAGATCTTTCCGTTGGTCGCAACGGCCTGCTTTATGATGTCTGCAAATTCATCTTCGGTTTCTTGAAGTGAACGGTGATCACGATCTCCATACGTGGATTCCATGAAAACGATGTCTGCTGCTTCTGGCGGATTCGGATCGCGCAGGTATGGAAGCTCGAGTGGACCCAAGTCTCCGGAAAAGACGATCGTTTTCTGAACGCCAGCATCCGCCACCACTAGCGCCACGCTAGCAGAGCCCAACATGTGCCCGGCTTCGTAGAGTTTCACGGTGATACCTGGTGCGATCTCTCGTTGCGTGCCGTAGTCCATGTCTACGACGAGCTTGATCGTTGCGGTAACGTCTGCATCTTCGAAAAGAGGTTGATCGTTGCGATTGATTTTGCCACCGTGTTTGAAGGCACGTTTCTTCCGTCGTTCAAAGTCGCGCTCCATGATATGCGCACTGTCTCGAAGCACGAGTTCGGCAAGGTCGCGCGTGGCGCTGGTACAGTAGATGGGTCCACCGTACCCTTCTCGCACCAGCATTGGCAATCGACCGCAGTGGTCGAGATGTCCGTGCGTTAGCACGATGGCATCGATGGTCGTGCGGTGGATCGTACCTGGGACGATGTTCTTTGCATCATCCTCTTTATCGCCTTGGAAGAGACCAAAGTCGACGAGCACTCGTGCCTGCGATGTTTGGATCAAATAGCTTGAACCGGTTACTTCGCCGGCAGCTCCGAACGGGGTTATGGTTATCATCCCCAAATTTAGCCCGAATCCTTCGTTATTTTTGAAGAATGACACACGAAGAAGAACCAAAAGCAAGTAAAGTGGACTACGGTCTTCTTCGACGCCTCCTTCGCTTCCTCAAGCCATACGGCTGGCACATACTCGGCGCTATAGGGCTTACGCTCACGGCATCGGCCTTAGGGCCGCTACGTCCGTACTTAACGCGCATGGCCATTGACGATCATATCGTGAAGGGCGACATGCCGGGACTGCTCGTCTTTGTGGCCATTATTGTTGGGGTGCTGCTCTTGCAAGGGGCGATGCAATACGCGCTGTCGCTCCTGATGACGTGGGTGGGTCAGCGCGTGCTCCTCGACATCCGCAACACCCTCTACCGTCACGTCCAACGCCTTGCACTGCGGTACTTCGACACGACGCCCGTTGGGCGCATTGTGACGCGGGTAACGAGCGATGTGGAAGTATTGAATGAGCTCTTCTCGAGTGGCGTTGTGATGATGATCTCCGACGTGATGGTGATCGTCTGGATCTTGTATTTCATGTGGCAGACATCGCACTCACTCACGTTGCTTACCATCGTGATCCTGCCCTTCCTCCTTACCGCCTCCTTCATTTTCCGTTCGAAAGTGCGCGTAGTGTACAATAGCATCCGCGTGCAAGTGGGACGGATGAATACGTTTGTGAATGAGTTTGTTACGGGCATCAGAGTGGTGCAGTTGTTCCGACAGGAAGAGCGTATGACGGCCAACTTTGCGACTATCAATCGAGAGCATCGTGATTTGCAAGACAGGTCGATCTTCTACTATTCGGTCTTCTTTCCGATTGTGGAGTTTTTGAGTACGGTGGCGCTGTCGATCATTCTTTGGTACACGGCCGGACATATTCTGAGTGGCGAGATGACCATTGGCATCCTTGTTGCGTTCACACAATTCGCCGAAATGTTCTTCCGTCCCGTGCGTGATCTCACAGAAAAGTACAACACCCTGCAATCGTCGGTGGTTGCGTCGGAGCGGATATTCCGGTTGCTCGACACAACGATGGTCGTTCCCGACCAGGAAGACGCGATTCCGTTTGAAGGACTGAAGCGAGAGATTGAGTTTCGCGATGTGCATTTCGCCTACGACGGTATAACGGAAGTCCTCAACGGCATTTCATTTACCGTCAAGCGTGGCGAGACCGTTGCACTTGTTGGCGCCACGGGTGCAGGCAAGAGTTCGATCATCAATCTGTTGTGTCGGTTCTATGAATTCCAACAGGGAGATGTGCTGATCGACGGACGTAGCATTCGGTCGATCCAGCAGGACACGCTTCGCAGACACATTGCGGTGGTGTTGCAGGACGTTTTTTTGTTCTCCCGGAGCGTGGACGAAAACATAGCGCTAGGCAGGCCAGAAGTACCTCGCGAACGCGTGCTCGAAGCCGCGCGTGCACTTGGTGCAGCAGAGTTCATCGAACGACTTCCCCATGGCGTAGATACAAATGTTCGCGAGCGTGGAGCGGTGTTGAGCGTGGGACAAAAGCAGCTCATTTCATTCTGCCGCGCACTTGCTACCGACCCCGACATTCTCATTCTCGACGAGGCCACGTCGAACATCGACACAGAGACAGAGCAACTTATTGAACGTTCGATCTCGACGTTGCTGAAGGGGCGCACGTCTGTCGTGATCGCGCACCGATTGTCGACGATCCAACGTGCAGATCGTATCGTGGTTTTACACCACGGTCATGTTGCAGAACAAGGAAGCCATCAAGAACTCCTTGCTCTTGATGGCCTCTATGCAAAATTGTACCGACTGCAGTTTACCGAGCAGATGACTAGCTGATTCGTTCGGAGATCTTCTCCCAAACGTCCATCAGTGATCCTGTATCGTCGGCCGCACCAGACTTAGCGACTTCGTCCAATGCAACGATTTCTTCGTCGGGGAGTCGGTACCACGCGCCTGGATTCAGGTTTGCGGTAGTAAACGGTCCTACGCGGTGACGCTTCATATTCAATACTTCAAACCCTGCCGCCTTCAGCGTTGTGGTAATGTCGTGCTGCGTTCCGGTACGCATCTTTATCGACAGCCAACAATTACGTGCGTTCTTCTGTTGGATACTCACCTTGACAAGGTCTGCGTCCGCTTTCCACAATGCTTTGAATGCCTTCTCGAGTTTCGTTGCCTCGGTTTTCTTCGCTTGTTTGTGGACCTTGACGTGATACTCTTTGGTAAGGTTGGCAAGGGTGGAAGTGGCTTGTTGTTTGTGAGCAGGATCGTTGGTGACAATGACAATGCCGGAGGTTGCCTTATTCAGAACACCGCCGGGCAGATACCAACCACGTCGGCTCGAGATATAGCTATACAACGACAGCCGAAACTCTTCCTTGGAACCAATCAATCCGTGCGGTTTGTGGAAGATGATGTAGATCGGCTTGATGGTCTTGCGTTGAATCACACGTCCATCTACCATCACCACGTCACGCTCCGGACGTAGGTATCCATTAGGATGAATACAAACAGTATCGTTGATGGTCACACGTCCGTTATTAATGGCCGCAAGCGAAAGTGAGCGCGATGCGTACTGGTATCCCACTAGTGCCTTGACGAGTGTCATACCCGGCAACGTGCGTGCTGGACGTTGCTTGGGCGGACGTTGTTGACGTGGTTGACGTGGTGGACGTTGTTGCCGATCTTGGCGATATCCGCCGCCGCCTTGTTGATCACCATATCCCCCGCCGCCTTGCTGCCTTCCACCATATCCGCCGCCACTTTGAGAACGGCCACCATAGCTACTGCCACCACCTTGCGGACGGTCACCACCATAGCCACCGCCACCTTGCGGACGACCACCACCATGGCTACTGCCACCGCCTTGCGGACGACCACCGTAGCCACCGCCTTGTGGACGATCGTAACCCTGACGCGCAGGAGGCGCTCCGCGGTCGCCTTGTGGACGATCGTAACCCTGACGCGCAGGAGGCGCTCCGCGGTCGCCTTGTGGACGATCGTAACCCTGACGCGCAGGAGGCGCTC